>Ga0154717_1044_pt4 | contig 12121 bp, 13 predicted proteins | sample Rifle2008BG16ft_FD_105725 | JGI IMG/M metagenome (GOLD analysis project Ga0154717, IMG submission 105725) | Betaproteobacteria bacterium RBG_16_64_18
CTTTTCACACGCTCTACAACGCGGACGCGCGCCGCATGGAGTTCCTGAAGCCGGAGAGCGTGCATCTCGTCGTCACATCGCCGCCGTACTGGACGCTGAAGGAGTACCAGCGAACGGACGGCCAGTTGGGCTTTGTCAACGACTATGAGACCTTTTTGAAGGCGCTGGACGAGGTCTGGCGTGGCTGTTACAACGCACTCGTGCCAGGCGGGCGATTGGTGTGCGTGGTCGGCGACGTATGCCTTTCTCGCCGTAAGAACGCGGGCGTGCATTCGGTTATCCCGCTGCACGCTTCGATCCAGGAACATTGCCGGGTGCTCGGATTTACCAATCTTTCTCCAATCATCTGGCACAAAATTGCCAATGCTGTTTACGAAGCCGATGGAAATGGCGGCGGTTTCCTCGGCAAGCCCTATGAGCCGAACGCGGTGATCAAGAACAACATTGAGTTCATTCTGATGCAGCGCAAGCCGGGCGGTTACCGTTCGCCGTTGCTTGCCGCCCGTATCCTGAGCGTGATTTCCACCGATAAATACCAGCAATGGTTCCAGCAGATCTGGACGGGTCTTACCGGGGCCTCCACGCGAGATCATCCCGCCCCATATCCGCTTGCGCTCGCGGAACGGCTTGTGCGCATGTTCAGCTTCGTCGGAGATACCGTGCTCGATCCATTCATGGGCACCGGCACCACGAATGTCGCCGCCGCCAAATGGGGCGCAACAGTATCGGCGTAGAGATCACGCCGGACTATTTCGAAATGTCCGCGATGCGGGTGACAAGGGACACGACCAACCTTTTCTCAGAGACAACAATCCATCTTGTCCGGGGGGGCGATGAAAAACTTCGACGCACTGATCCAGGCCGGCGGCAAGAAGGCCATCCGCCACTACTGGAAGACAAGGACAGGGCAGCTGGCCGGTTTAGAAACCATCGCTTTCGATGGCGGTGATCGGCACCACGTGTCCTTGGAACTCGCCGCCGAGCGCGCAACCGCGTGACGAATCAACGAAGAAGAACCAGAAGAGCTTTTGCCCAAATGCAATCGAAGAAGACTTACGAAGAATACTCACGATTTTCAAACCGCCCAGTTTGAACGACTATCAGAACGACGTTGACAGTCGCCGAACGGCGTGACGCGGTCTTGTCTAGGCGCGAACTCCCCCAAACTCAAAAACGCCTGTTCTTGTGACGGCTTATCTAAGCAAGACACCGCTGGCTCAGACAACCCCGTTAGCGCGCGGTGCATGCATGCAAAGGGCTATCAGACGCCCGCGCTCACGCTGCCAGCCGCATCTCGGCGGAAACGATGTCCCACGCGACCACCACTCGCTGGTCCGTACGGCGCTCGATCAGGCCAAGCTCGATCAGCCGGGAAACGTCGGTATGCACGTTCTTATAGTGGCGGCCGAGCCGGCGCGAAAGCTCGTTGATTGAGAGCGGCCCGTCGCGCTTGAGCCGCTCGAGCAAAGTCCATCGGGCCGGCGTCAGGTTGCGCAGCAGCACCGGCAGGCTCTCGAACGTCAGACGCACTTCAGCAGGGCGCACCTCGCCTTTCTCGGCCTTGCGCCAGACCTGCTCGAACCGGTCGAGCGCTTCGGAAAGACCGCCGACCGAGACTTCAATCCTCTTTTTCATCTGCCCCTCCAACTCGCCGAACATCTGCTTCAAAATCCTCGCGCAGCCGGGCTATCGAAACGAACCGGTACGGTTCCTCGCGGTCCATGATGTGCCGGTGATCACCTTTACCCGATTCATTGTCGTATCGCACCAGTGACTTCCCGCCACGCCCAAAATACAGTCGGTACTTCAACCCATGCGGACGCTCAGCCGTTGGCCGCGCGAGCTGCCAGATGACCAGCTCCGCGATTGCGCCGTCGGCGAGCAGAACCTTCTCGTGAACGAGCAACGTTGGGCGGCCGCCTGCCGCGCGGCGCCCCACCGAGCCTCTGGCTTTACGCGCCATATGGCGCATTATGCCACCGAGGGGCCGGCGCCGCTGCCCTGCCGCGCCCCTGCCCCCGGGCGTAGAATCTCCGGGCTGGGTTCGATCCGGGACGACTGCGACGCGCCCACGCTCGCCGACGCGAAGAACCCACCACCAGCACGGGCGGCTGCCGCGCTGGAGTTCTCCGCCAACGACGTCACGACCGTGGAGCGGCGCGACATCCGCCAGTTGATTTCGCTCACCGGAACGCTCTCACCGCGAAACCAGACCACCGTCAAGACAAAGGTGTCGGCCGAGGTGCGCGAGGGAGAATCGGTCCGTCGCGGACAGGTCATCTCACGCCTGGACGCAACCGAGCCGCAGGCGCGCCTGGGCGAAAAAAATGCCGACCTCGCGAAGGCTGCCGCGAGCGCGATCCGACGTCCTCCGCGTCGCTGTGAAACCCACAATCGTCTAATTACGTCATCCCCGCGGCCTTTGGTCACCGCGAAAGCGGGGAGTGGATCCAGACACTGGTAAAGATTCCTGATTCCCGCTTTTGCAGGAATGACAACAGCGAACCTATTCGGAGCTTCGTCAATCCAGCGATATCCGCAACGCCATCGCCGCCGCCCAGGGCGACAGCACCAGCGACAGAGCGAGCGAGGCACCGATCAGCAGCAGGTGTGCCTGGGCGGAAAGCCCGGCGCCCGAAGCCACCACGGCACCCGCGCCGAACACCAGCACGGGCACATACAGCGGCAGAACGAGCAGCGCCACGAGCACTCCGCCGCCGCGCAGTCCAAGTGTCAAGGCCGCGCCGACCGCGCCGATCAGCGACAATACCGGCGTGCCGAGCACCAGCGAAACCATCATCACCACGATGGCGTCGACCGGCATGTCGAACTGGATGCCGAGCACGGGCGCGATCAGCACCAGCGGCAGCCCGGCGACCAGCCAGTGCGCGAGCACCTTGGCGATCACGAGCAGGAACAGGGGCTCGGGTGAAAGCGCCATCTGTTCGAGCGTCCCGTCGGCAAAATCGGCGGCGAACAGGCGATTCAGCGCCAGCATCGATGCGAGCAGCGCAGCCACCCAGATCACGCCCGGGGCCATGGCGCGCAGCTGGTTCGGTTCCGGCCCCACGCCCAGCGGGAACAGGCTCACGACGATGACGAAGAAGACCAGCGTGTTGAGCACGTCGCTGCGGCGCCGGAAGGCGAGCAGCAGGTCGCGCCTGACGATGCAGGCAAAGGGACTCACGAACGCGCGTCCATCTCGAAATCGAGTTCGATCCGAAGCATCGTGACCGCGGTGACGGCAAGCGGCTGATGGGTGGTCAGCACCGCCATGCCGCCCGCGTCGACGTGACGCGCGATCAGGTTCTCCAGATAAGCAACCGCGGCCGTATCGAGCGCCGCGAACGGCTCGTCGAGTATCCACAGCGCGGCGCCATTCCCGCCGCCGCCACCGGCCCCCAGGGCAAGCCGCGCCAGGGACACGCGGCGGCGCTGCCCCTGGGACAGCGCGCGCACCGGAAGCTGCGCACAACGCCCTACGCCGAGTTCTTCCAGCGCGGCGAACGCCGCATCCCTCGTGCACCGCCGGCCGGCGAGCGTGCCGCCGATCTCCAGGTTCTCCAGCGCCGTCAGTTCGTCCTTCAGGGCGTTGGCATGCCCGATGTAGAGCAGCTGCGCCGCGTACTCCTCGCGCATCGCCGCGATCGGCTGCCCGCCCCAGCGTACCTCGCCATGCGCGGGCAGCAGCAGGCCGCACAGGATGCGCAGCAGGCTGGTCTTGCCTGCGCCGTTTGCGCCGGCCAGGTGCAGCAGCTGCGCGGGCGCGACCGAAAAGGAGAGTCCCCGGAAAAGGGTGCGGTCACCGCGCGTGCACTCCAGCCGATAGGCCTCGAGCATCTCAGACCCGGTCCGTTGTGCGATCGGCGGGGCGGCCGGCGGGCTGACGGGCAGATCGAGAGCAGGCGCGCATGCGGTCGGGCATGGATATTCCAGCTGCGGTCGAAAGGCGGCAGTCTAACGGCTGGCGCGTCAACACTCAATCGTCGCGGCCCGGCCCTACGGTTCCAGGCCCCCGGCGGCCCCGCGGTGCGGGCCGTCTCCCTGCCTGCCCAGCCCGCTGCGGCAACCCGGGATGCGTGACCTTGGTCACCGATGCCGCCATCGGGAACGATGCTAAAATTGCCTCCTTGCCAAAATCATAGCCACACAGCCATGAACCTCGAACAAGCCCGCTTCAACATGGTCGAACAGCAGATCCGTCCGTGGGAGGTGCTTGACTCGGATGTGCTCGATCTGCTCTACGTGGTGCGACGGGAGGAGTTCGTTCCGGCCGATTTCCGGGCGCTGGCGTTCTCGGACATCGAGATCCCCCTCGGGGACGCAGAGCGCATGTGGGCGCCCAAGATCGAGGCTCGCGTGCTGCAGGCGATCGGCGCAAAGAAACACGAGCGCGCGCTCGAGGTCGGCACCGGCAGCGGCTATTTCGCCGGCCTGCTTGCGCACTGCGTGCAACACGTGACGAGCGTCGAGATCAACTCGCGGCTGAAGACATTCGGCGAGCAGAACCTCCAGCGCCAGGGGATCGAAAACGTGAGCGTCGAGCTCGGCGACGCGGCGCAGGGCTGGAGCGCGCACGCGCCCTACGACATCATCGTGCTCACGGGCTCGATACCGATGCTGCCGCAACCGTTGCTCGCGCAACTGAAGCCCGAGGGCAGGCTGTTTGCGATCATCGGCGATGCCCCGGTGATGGAAGCACGCCTGGTCACCTGCGTTGCGCAGGGTGGCCACCGGTCGATCAACCTGTTCGAAACCAGCTTCCCGCCGCTCAGGAATGCCGTGCAGCCGAAACGCTTTTGCTTCTGATTCGCCGGTGAAACACATCACTCCGCAGGAACTGCAGCACAGACTCGGCGATGCCGCGGCCGGCAAGCCGCTGCTGCTGGACGTTCGCGAGCCCTGGGAATTCCAGGTTTGCCGGCTGCCCGGTTCGGTGCTCATGCCGATGCGGACCGTACCGTCCCGGCATACCGAGCTCGACCCGGATGCTGACACCGTGGTGATCTGCCATCACGGCGCGCGCAGCCTGCAGGCTGCGATGTTTCTCAAACACGCGGGATTCACCCGACTGTACAATCTCACTGGAGGCATGGACGCATGGGCGCGGACCGTCGAGGCGTCCATGCCGGTCTATTGATCATGAAGCTCTCGCTGAAGAACGCCGTCGTCGTCTCCCTGTGGACCTTGTCGGGCCATGCCTGGTCGGCGGACCTCGTGCAGATCCTGCGCGATGCGTTCGCCCATGACGCCCAATATGCCTCGGCGCGCGCGACGCGCGACGCCGGGCTGGAGGCCCTGCCGCAGGGCCTCGCTGGCCTGTTGCCCACCATCAGCGCCTCCGCATTTACCCAGACGAGCACGCTGGACATCAGCTTCCGCGGCGCCCTGCCCACGTCGAATCGCGAGGGCAACAGCAACGCGATCACGTTCTCGCTGACGCAACCCCTGTTCAACTGGAACAACCTCATGGTGTACCGGGAGGCCGGATTCAAGGCGGCCCAGTCCGAGGCCCAGTTCAGCCAGGCGACCCAGGACCTGATCGTGCGCGTCTCGCAGGCCTATTTCGACGTGCTTGGCTCGCAGGACAGCCTCGCGTTCATCCAGGCCCAGAAGACGGCGATTTCGGAACAGCTTGCGCAGGCAAAGCGCAACTTCGAGGTGGGTACCTCGACCATTACCGACACCCACGAAGCGCAGGCACGCTACGACCTTGCCACTTCGCAGGAAATCGCGGCCCAGAACGACCTGGAGATCACGAAGCGCGCGCTGCAGCAGATCATCGGCAAATTCCCCGAGCGACTCGCGCCGATCAAACCGAGCGTGCAGATCAATCCACCGAAACCGGCGGCGATGGAGGAATGGGCCTCTGCCGCCGAATCCCGCAGCTTCCAGGTGCGCGCGCAGGAAGCCGCGGCCGAGGTCGCGACCCGCGAAATCGAGCGCCTGCGCGCCGGGCATCTGCCGACCCTGAACCTGGTCGGAAGCATTGGATACAACTCCCAGAGCGTGAGTACCGCCGGTGCATCGAATGTGCCATCGGACTCGGAAAGCCGGGTCATCGGCCTGCAACTGGCGATCCCGATCTACGGCGGCGGCAACGTCAGCTCGCAGGTACGCCAGGCCATCGCCAACCGCGAAAAGGCGCGGCAGGATCTCGAGTTCAGCCGCCGCTCATCCGCACTGTCGGCGCGCCAGGCCTATCTGGGCGTCACCAACGGCCTGGCGCAGGTCAAAGCGCTCGAGGCAGCCCTCACCTCGAGCCAGAGCGCGCTGGATTCCAACAAGCTCGGCTACGAAGTCGGAGTGCGCATCAACATCGACGTGCTGAATGCGCAGCAGCAGGTCTTCTCGACCAAGCGCGACCTGTCCAAGGCCCGCTACGACACCATCGTCAACGGCCTGAGACTCAAGGCCGCGGCCGCATCGCTCGCCGACACCGACATCGAGGAAGTCAACCGGCTGCTCGGCGCCGACTGAGCGGCCGGTATCTCCTGCCGAAGGAGACCTTCAACTCCGCTGACGCCGGAACCGCAACCGATAGGGTGAATTCACAGTTGAGCCCGTAAGCGGTCACTCGCAGCATGCGGCAGCATTCATGCCGCTGCATACAAGAAATCCAAACTCCCGCCTAAGTCCGCCAAGGCTGGACGCGCAACTTGGAACTAAGAACCTAGCAACCGCTCGCACATCGCGGCCGTCCTTTCGCTCGCGCCGCGGTGCGCCGCGCAAAACGCCAGCCCCGCGACCGACATCGTTTTTCGCGCCGCCTCGTCGGCAAGCAAGCCGCGCGCCTCGGCGACCACTTCGACGGCGCTCGCCGCAGGCAGCGCGGCGCCGCTTTGCACCGCTTCGGCCGCCGCCTGCGCGAAGTTGTAGGTGGAAGGCCCGACGAGCACCGGCACGCCGGCCGCGCAGGCCTCGATGAGGTTCTGCGCCCCATAGGGCAGGAGGCTCCCTCCGATCAGCGCGAGGTCGCAGGAGGCGTAGTACGCCGCCATCTCCCCGAGGCTGTCGCCGAGCAGAACGTTGCATTGGGCCGGCACCGCTGCAGCGCCGGATCGCCGCACGAAGGCGATGCCGCGCCGCTCCAGCAGCTGCGCCACCTCGGCGAAACGCTGCGGATGCCGCGGTACGATGACCACCAGCGCGGGCGCGAGCGGCTGCCCGGCCAGCGCATCCAGCAGCAGCGCTTCCTCTCCCTCCCGGGTGCTCGCGGCAAGGAACACTTTGCGCGGCCCGTAGCGGCGCCGGAATTCCGCGCCCAGGGCCGGCGCTCCGGCCGGAGCCGCAACATCGAACTTGAGGTTGCCGGTGACCTCGACTGCATGCGCGCCGAGCTTCTCCAGACGCTGCGCGTCTGCGCGGGTCTGCGCCGCGACGGCCGACAGCCGGCCGAGCGCGGCGCGCGCCAGCGGCGCGACCGTCTCGTAGCCGCGCGCCGATTTCTCCGACATGCGGGCGTTGGCGAGCAACAGCGGCACGCCGGACCCGGCGCAGGCATGAACGAGATTGAACCAGATCTCGGTTTCCATCAGCACGCCCAGGCGCGGCCGGAAATGCGCGAGGAATCGTCTCACCGCGAACGGATAGTCATAGGGCAGATAGGCGAGCGTGGCCGCGCCGCCGTACAGACGCTCCGCGGTGTCACGCCCGGTCGCGGTCATTTGGGTGATCAGCATTTCGCATTCCGGATGGCGCGCCGCGAGCAGCCGCACCAGCGGCTCGGCCGCCCGCGTCTCCCCGACCGACACTGCGTGCACCCAGATCACCGGCTTGTTCGGCCGCGCGCGGTATTTGCCGAAGCGCTCGGCGACATGGCGGCGGTAGCGAGGCTCCCTGCCTCCGCGCCAGAAAAGCCGCGCTAGGACGTACGGAAGCGCCGCCCAAAGGACCAGCGTATAGCCCCGTTCCCACACCCTGCGCCACATCACGCGGCCCCGAGTTCGTCGAGCGTTTTCAGCACCGTCCCCAGCTCCGGGGGCCCGCCGTCGCCGCCGAGATTGCGTGCGCGGGCGGCGCCGTAGACGCCGGTGAGAGCGGGGTCCGTACCGCAAAAGAGGGCAATCACCGGAATGCCGAGCGCTGCCGCGAGATGCGTAAGACCGGTGTCGACGCCGACCACGGCGGCAGCACCAGCCAGCATGGCGGCCACCTCGGCGAGCGGTGAAAGCGCGGGTACCTGGGCTGACCCCAGCGCCTCAGCGATCGCCTCGCTGCGCCGCCGTTCTTCGTCACTTCCCCAAGGCAGGACGCAGTGCATTCCGCGCGTCTCGAGCGCGTGGCCGAGGCCGATCCAGCGATCGATCGGCCACAACTTGTCCGCGCGGCTGGTTGCGTGCAGAAACACGGCATAACGCCCGCTTCGCTCTGCGCATGCTGCTGCGCGGATTCCATATTCAGCCGTGGCATCGGCCCGGTAGCCGAGTGCGCTCGCCGCGAGCAAACGGTTTCGGGTCACGGCATGCAGATTTCGCGCCACGTGGTGCCGCACGTCGTACAGGCGTGCGGCGAACCCCTCGCGTGCGGAGCCCGCATCGAAGCCGTGCCGCCGGCCGCGGGCGGCGCGTGCGAGCAGTGCGCTCTTGATCAGGCCCTGGGTGTCGATCACCGCGTCGTACTGCTGCTCTCCGAACAGGCGGCGCAGAGCGCCGATTTCCGACCAGGTCGAAGCTCTGAGCGGGTGCGCGCGCCAGCGTCGTATCGCAACCGGGATGATTCGCGCGACCGAAGGATGCAGCGCGACCAGCGGTGCGTAGGCTTCCTCCACCGCCCAATCGATGCGGGCGTCCGGGTATCGGCGGCGGATATCGCTCGCAACCGGGAGGTTGTGGACGACGTCCCCGAGCGAGGAGGTCTTGATGAGGAGGACCTTGAGCATGGCGCGGCGCTGATGCGGCGCAGCGATTCGGGTTAGAATGGCGCGCCTAAAGGTTTGATTATAAACCGTTCCGTGCCCCTCTCTGTCGCCATCATCACGCACAATGCCGGCGCGCTGCTCGAAGCCTGCCTGAAAAGCGTGTCTTTCGCCGACGAGATCGTCGTGGTCGACTCCGACAGCACCGACGGCACGGTCGAACTCGCACAGCGCCTGGGCGCAAGAGTGGTGCACAAGGAGTGGCTGGGCTTCGGTCCGCAGAAACAGTTCGCGGTCGGCGCAGCAGCACATGACTGGGTGCTGTGCCTGGACGCCGACGAACGCGTCAGCGAGGTGCTGCGCGTGGCCATCCTCGCCGAACTGCGCGCGCCGCGCGCCGCCGTGTATGCGATGCCGCGCTGCAACCGCTTCCTCGGCCGCTGGCTGCGGCACGGCGAAGGCTATCCGGACTGGAGCGTGCGCCTGTTCGACCGTCGCCAGGCGCGCTGGAGCGACGACCCCGTGCACGAAAAAGTCATTGCTGCGGCCCCGGCGCAAAGGCTGGCGGGCGATCTGCTGCACGATTCTGCGCAGACGCTCGAGGCGTATCTCGAAAAACAGAACCGCTACACCAGCCTTCAGGCCCGCACGCTGAACGCACAAGGCCGCCGTGCCGGCGCCTGGCATCTGGTGCTCGCACCGCTCGCCCGCTTCATCAAGTTCTATGTTCTGCGACTCGGATTCCTCGATGGCGTACCCGGGCTGGTGCACGTGTGCATCGGCTGCATGAACAGCTTCAACAAGTACGCCAAGCTGATCGCGCTGCAGCGCCCTCCCCCCGAATAGCCGAGGCGGAGAGCCCGTTTGGCGCAATCCGTCGTAGTCACCGGAGCAAGCGGCTTCATCGGGCTGCCGCTGTGCTCGCTGTTGGTTCGCGCCGGCGCCGAGGTGAGAGCTGCCGTCAGACGCGAATCGCCCGCACTCGCCGAGCTCACCGGCCGGCTGCGGCAGGTGGTCGTCGGCGATCTGGGCGCGGCCACCGACTGGTCCGCCGCACTCGCGGGTGTCGAAACCGTGGTGCATCTGGCGGCGCGGGTGCACGTCGGCTCCGGTCAGCGCGACAGTGCCCGCTTCAGGGAGATCAACATCGATGCGACCCTGCGGCTGGCCGAGGCCGCCGCGCGAGCGCGGGTCAGGCGCCTGGTTTTCGTGAGCAGCGCAAAAGCCGGGCTGGCGGACGAGGACCCTTACAGCTGGTCCAAGGCCGAAGCCGAGCGCGTGCTGGGCGAGGCCTCCCGCGATATGGGACTCGAATGCGCGATTGTGCGCCCGCCGCTGGTCTATGGACCGCGCGTGAGAGCGAATTTCCTGCGCCTGATGCGCCTGGTCGATTCGGGTATTCCGCTGCCGCTGGCGAGCGTCGCCAACCGCAGGAGCCTGCTGTTCGTCGGCAATCTGGCTGACGCGATCAGCCTGTGTATAACTCACCCGCAGGCGGCGGGCCGTACGTTTTCGGTGACCGACGGCGAGGATGTTTCCACGCCGGAACTCGTCAGGCGGATCGCCCGCGCGCTCGGCCGCCCGGCGCGGTTGTTTCCGTTTCCGGTCGCGCTGCTGCGCCTCGCCGGCGGTCTGGTCGGACAGACGCGGGCGATCGATCGGCTGACCGGCGATCTGACCATCGACAGCGGGCCGATCAGGGCGGCGCTCGGCTGGCGAGCTCCATACACCATGGAGCAGGGCCTCGCCGAGACCGCCGCGTGGTATCTGGCGCATCGGGGCGGGACCGCGGGCCGGAGGCGTTAGAATCATGCTCCGATCTCCCGCGATTCCAGTGCGGCCGGCATCGGAGAAAGATTTTGGGGTCCATATGTCTCCCGATTTTGGAAAGTTGCATACTTCGCAACTTTCCAAAATCGGGAGATCGATAAATGCCAAACCGAGCCAGCTGGTCCCGATTGCCCCGACCTAACTCTCACCCGCCAAAAGGCCCGCATTGATCAGCGCTTCCGCCGCACCAGCCGTCGCCGCGCTCATTGCCGGGGGCTTGCTCGAGCTGATGCTCAGAAGCCGTCTCGCGATGCCCCTGGACCGGCCCAACGAACGCTCGCTGCACTCCAAGCCGGTACCGCGGTCCGGTGGCCTTGCGATCATCGCAGGTGCGCTTGCCGCCTTCGTGCTGGTCCCCGCGCCCATGGTCCTCGCCGCGCCCGCGCTCGCGCTCGCCTGCGTCTCGCTGGCCGACGACTGGCGCGGCCTGCCGATCGCCGTGCGTTTCCTCGCGCATGCGGCGGCGGCAGCGGCGTTCGTCTGGCCGGCGTTCGGCGCCCTGCCATGGTGGACGCAGCTGGCGCTGGCACTGGCCGTGATGTGGATGACCAATCTTTACAATTTCATGGACGGGGCCGACGGTCTCGCAGGCGGCATGACCGTGCTCGGCTTCGGCTTCCTCGGTCTGGCTGCCCTGCTCGCGAATGAACCGACGACCGCGCTGACGGGATTCTGCGTCGCCGCCGCGGCGCTCGCCTTCCTGCTGTACAACTTCCACCCGGCACGCATTTTCATGGGCGATACAGGGTCGATCCCGCTCGGTTTCATGGCCGCAGCGCTCGGCCTGCTGGGCTGGCAACGCGATCTGTGGCCGCTGTGGTATCCCGCAGTGGTCTTCTCGCCGTTCATCGTCGATGCGAGCGTGACGCTCGCCCGGCGCATCCTGCGCGGCGAACGATTCTGGCACGCGCACCGCAGCCACTACTACCAGAGGCTGGTGCAGATGGGTTGGGGACACCGCAGGACGGCCCTGGCCGAATACGCGCTCATGCTCGTCTGCGGCGCCGCGTCGCTCTGGGCGCTCGGTGAGCCGGTATACTCGCAGCTGGTCATCCTGCTTGCCCTCGCGGTGATGTACGCATGCCTCGCGGTGGCCGTGGACGCGGCGTGGCGCCGTGCGAGAAAGGCCGCCCTTGAAACCCGCTGAATTCAACCATCGCGCGTTCCTCGCGTTCTTGCACGACGTCGCCGCGTCGGCGCTCGCCTGGGGACTCGCGTTCTGGCTGCGGTTCAACCTCGATGTGCCGCCCGAATTCCGCCCTTCAATGTGGAACACGATCGTGCTCAGCATGCCGCTGCATGCGGTGCTGTTCTGGATGTTCGGCCTGTACCGGGGCATCTGGCGCTACGCCAGCCTGCCGGATCTGCAGCGCATCCTGGTCGCGTGCCTGATCGGGGCGCTGGCTCTGCCGACCCTGCTGGTGCTGCTGCGCG
>Ga0154717_1073_pt1 | contig 11910 bp, 12 predicted proteins | sample Rifle2008BG16ft_FD_105725 | JGI IMG/M metagenome (GOLD analysis project Ga0154717, IMG submission 105725) | Betaproteobacteria bacterium RBG_16_64_18
ACCAGTACATGTACTACAAGGTCGGCGAGGACACGTTTCATCACAGCAAGGACTGTCCGTCGCGCCTCATCCTGCCCGTGGTACCGAAGGCGAAGTAGGCCGGGGGCAGGCATTGCCGGCGGGCATCGAAATCTACGTCGGCCACGGTATCGGCGACCTGGAAATGCTCGCCGCCAATCGTTATCGCGGTGCCTGCAAGCTGCAATGACGGCGAACGTCCGCCCGGCGGCGGACCCGGTGTCGGGTCAATATCCGGCTTCGCTGAACGTGAGAACGGTCGAGGCATCGTCGCTCTGAAGCACGAGAGCGTGTCCGGCGAGAATTGCGGCGTTGGTCTTGCCGAGCGCTCTCAGGTAGGCGCGCTCTTTTTCCATGAGCTCGGGTGGGCCCGTGTTGCGAGTGGTGGCGAATCCAGCTTCGCCCCAACTCAGCTTGCCTTCCGCGCTCACGCTGTAGGTTCCGCTGAGCCGGTTGACGGCGGCGAAACCCGCGACCTGTCCGTCCGGAGCGAAGCGGATCGATATTCTCGTATCCACGTCCATTACGATATCGCGTCCCTCGACCGTCAGTCCTTTCAGGTCCCAGTTCCGCTGATACAACCGGTGCGCCGTCTGCGCGTCGAGGACCCGCGGTCTGCTTTCATTGACTGTCACCTGTGCGCACCCGCTCACGCAGGCGAGCATCAGGATGAACGGCAGCACGGCAGTCTTCAGATTGATCACCGACTCGAATATCGTGAGCTGCTCTACCGGCGGGGATTTCTGGACGGTCCCGGATGCCGCTGGACCGAGGTTTGGCATTAGTTCAGAAGAGGCTGCGCAAGGACAATGCCTCATTCAACTTTCCGATCAAGTAGTACAACAGGTAGCTGCCTACCAACACGACCAGATAGACGACCCGCTCGACAAACCGCCACGTCTTGACCCGGCTGTCATTCTCGACCTGCCGTTTGGCAATCGCTTGGACGTTCGCGTGTGCGTCCTCAAGCGTCTTGGGCGGCTCGCGCCGCGCTCGTCGGCGCCCCATGCGGACGCGGGGTTCCACGGTGGAAGGCTGCTCGATTCCTGGCGCTTGCCGAAATTCGTCGACCAAGTTGATCCTCGCTCATGTGCCCTCGAAACGCAACTCGAAGCCGCACAACGCCTATTACTTCAGGGTGTGTCTTGATGGCATCGGCCGGCTCATATTCTACCCTACGCGCACATGAAATCGATCAGGCGCTTATCCCAGTTGCTGCTGTCTGCGCGGTCGGGTGATCGTTGGTCATTGGCAATGATCGCTTTCAGGAAGACCGACCGTCTGCAATAGAAAGCCACTGGATGGGGCTGGATCAATTCTCAGAGGGGCGGGGTAAGGCGGGGATTCCTGGACGGTCTTGGTTGCCGCTGGACCCGGGTTTGGCGGAAGGTGTGGGATTCGAACCCACGAGGAGCTTGCACCCCTGCCGGTTTTCAAGACCGGTGCCTTCAACCGCTCGGCCAACCTTCCGTTTCATAAGTACTTGTGGCGCTTGAATTATATCATTGGCGCCCTCATACTTAGCGCATCGGACAGCCGTGACAAGGGCATGAATCGAGGCGCCCTTGCAACCAAACTGCCCCTGCCCTGCTCTAATGGGCGTATCAGATCATTTCATTTGGGAGGTTAGTGATGCAACCCGAACTGCAACCGATTCAGACCCAGGCCCCGTACGGCGCGCAGGACGCGTCGCTGCGGCGTAACCAGGTACTCAGGAACACCTATTGGCTGCTCGCGATTTCGCTGATACCCACCGCCATCGGCGCGGCGATCGGCACGAATATCGAACTGGGGTTCCTGCGCACCAGCCCGATACTGTCGTTCGTCGTCATTCTCGGGGTCTTTTACGGCTGGATTTTCGCAATCGAGAAGAACCGGAACAGCGCGCTGGGCGTCGTGCTGCTGCTCGGCTTTACGCTGTTCCTGGGCCTGCTGCTGGGGCCGCTGTTCCAGAAGGTGCTCGGCTTCCGCAACGGCACGCAGTTGGTGATGCTCGCCGCGGGCGGGACGGCCGCGGTGTTCTTCGTCATGGCCGGCATTGCCTCGACGACCAAGCGCGATCTGACGAGCCTCGGCAATTTTCTGGCCATCGGCGCCATCGTCATCATGCTCGCGGTCGTCGCCAACGTGTTCTTTGCCAGTCCGGTTTTGCATCTGGTCCTGCTGTCGGCGTTCGTGCTGTTCTCGTCGATGCTCATCCTGTTCCAGTTGAACGCGATCGTGCGCGGCGGCGAAACCAACTACGTTTCGGCGACACTGACGCTGTACATCGCCATCTACAACCTGTTCTCGAGCCTGTTGCAGCTGCTGGGGATCTTCGGCGGCAGCCGCGACTGAGCGCAGGGCCTCTGGTCAGCAAGTAAGGGCGGCCCCGGCCGCCCGTTTTTCCCCCCTGATGCGGCTCAGTCGCGTTCGAACAGCGCCAGCGACTCCACGTGCGAGGTATGAGGGAACATGTTGACGATGCCGGCCGAGCGCAGCACGTAGCCCCGGCTGTGGACCAGCACGCCGGCGTCCCTGGCGAGGGTTGCCGGATCGCATGCAACGTACACGAGCCGCCTCGGCCCGCGCTCTGAAAACGACTTCACCAGTTCGACCGCGCCCTCGCGCGGCGGATCGAGCAGCGCCTTGTCGAAGGCCTCCAGCCTGGCGCACGCCTTCGGATCGAACAGGTTGGCGAGCTCGAATCGGCAGTCTGCGCCGAGTCCGTTCGCCCGGGCGTTGTCGCCCCCGCGCGCCACCATCCTGTCGCTGCCCTCGTAGCCGACGACGCTTGCGCCCGAGCGGGCGATCGGCAACGTGAAGTTACCCAGGCCGCAGAAGAAATCTCCCACGCGCTCCCCCGGCCGGGGATCGAGCAGCGCAAGTGCGCGCCGCACCAGAATCCGGTTGACCGCGTCGTTGACCTGGGTGAAGTCCGTCGGCGCGAACCCGATTCGAACGCCGAACTCCGGCAGCGAATAATAAAGCGGCGGCATGGCCTCGGGCCAGAACGGCACGACGGTCTCCGGACCTGCGGACTGAAGCCACAACTGCACACCGCTCGCCTCGGCGAAGGCCCGCAGCGCGGACTGGTCCTCCGGTGTGAGCTGCGCAAGGATGCGCAGCACCAGCACCGTGACCGCCTCGCCGACCGCGACCTCGATCTGCGGCAGGCGCTCGCGCAGGGAAAGCGACTCCACGAGGTCGCGCAACTTCGGGATCAGAGCCGACACCGCCGCGGGCAGCACCTCGCAGCTTCTCATGTCGGCGACGTAGGTCGACTTGCGCTCGCGAAAACCCACCAGCACGCCGCCCTTGCTCGGCACCCGCCGCGCCGACAGGCGCGCCCGGTGTCGATAGCCCCAGGGGAGTCCGTGCACTGGCGGCAGCACCGTCTCGGGGCGTACGCGCCCGATGTGCCAGAGCGTGTCCTCGAGCACCCGCTGCTTGGTGGCAACCTGGGCCCGGCCTTCGAAGTGCTGCAGCGAGCAGCCTCCGCAGACGCCGTAGTGAGGGCACAGCGGCGCGACCCGCGAGGCGCTCGGCTTGATCACCTTCAGAAGCTGCGCCAGTTCGTAGCTCGGCTTCTTCTGGTACGGGGCGTACTCGACGGCTTCGCCGGGCAGCGCCCCGTCGATGAAGACCGTCTTGCCTTCGACGTGCGCGACGCCCCTGCCCTCCCGGTCCAGGGATTCGACGTCGGTGACTGTCATTCCGCGGCCGCGGTCTCAGCCGGTCTTCCAGGCGCCGAGGAATTGGCGCCAATGAGGCTCCCTCGACTTCGCGAGCGTGTCGCGCACGAGCTCGCACTCGCGCTGGTAGCTCTGCGCGTCATAGATGCCGCGCAGCAACTGGAAGCGCAGATAGACGAGGTGGGTGTTGGCGACGTCGGTCTCGCAGTAATTCCGGATCTCCTCGATCTTGCCCTCCCGGAAGGCCTCGCCGACCTTGGATCCGTCCATGCCGAGCTTTCCGGGAAAGCCGCACAGGCGCGCCAGCTCGTCCAGTGCGACGTAAGCGCGCGGCTGATACAGCGCGAGCAGATCCATCAGGTCGAGGTGCCGGGTGTGGTAGCGGTTGATGTAGTTGTTGTAGCGGAAATCCCGGTCGTCCTCGCCCATCTCCCAGTAGCGCGCGGCCGAAATGCCGTGCCTCATGCCGCGGTAATGCAGCACCGGAAGGTCGAAGCCGCTGCCATTCCAGGAGATGAGCTGCGGCGTGTACTTCTCGACCCCGTCGTAGAAGCGCCGGATGAGTTCGGGTTCGCTGTCGGCCAGCGTGCCCAGCGACCAGACGCGAAACGAATCGCCTTCGCGCAGCGCGCAGGCGATCGCGACCACCCGCTGCAGGTGCAGCGGCAGGAAATCGCCGCCGGTCGCGGCGCGGCGGCGCTGCAGCGCGAATTCCGCGACATCGTGGTCCGACACCGTCGGGTCCAGATCGTGCAGCCGCCTCAGGCCCTCGACGTCCGGGGCGGTCTCGATGTCGAATACGAGCGTGGGGGTCATCGGTGCTGGCCTGTGGAGCGACAGCACCAGTGGCTTGAATTGGCATCGCTGGTCTCGCGATTCCGGCAGGTTGCAACGGCGCAACCTCCCGGAATCGCGAGATGGATAAGAACCAGATTCACTGCGCCGACGGTCATGGTCTGATTCATCAGGGGCTAGTCGGGGAAGACGCCGGTCGACAGATAGCGGTCGCCGCGGTCACAGACCATCGAGACAATGGTCGCATTCCTGACCTCGCGCGCAATGCGCAGCGCGACGACAAGCGCCCCGCCGGAGGAGATGCCGGCAAAGATGCCCTCCTCGCGCGCCATGCGCCGGGTCATCTCTTCGGCATCGGACTGGCTGACGTTTTCGAGCCGGTCCACCCGGGCGCGTTCGTAGATCTTCGGCAGATAGGCCTCGGCCCACTTGCGGATGCCTGGAATCTGGGATCCCTCCTCGGGCTGGCAGCCGACGATCTGGACCTCGGGATTCTTCTCCCTGAGAAAGCGCGATACGCCCATGATGGTGCCGGTGGTGCCCATGCTGGAGACGAAATGCGTGATCCTGCCCCCGGTGTCGCGCCAGATCTCCGGCCCGGTGCCCTCGTAATGCGACTGTGGATTGTCCGGGTTGGAAAACTGGTCGAGGATGAGGCCCTTGCCTTCGCGCTGCATGCCTTGCGCCACGTCGCGCGCCGCCTCCATGCCGCCCTGCTTCGGCGTAAGAATGATCTGCGCACCGAAGGCGCGCATGGTCTGGCGACGCTCCGCCGAAAGATGCTCCGGCATGACCAGCACCATGCGATAGCCGCGGATCGCCGCCGCCATCGCCAGCGCGATGCCGGTGTTGCCGCTGGTCGCCTCGATGAGCGTGTCCCCCGGCTTGATCGTGCCGCGTTTTTCGGCGCGCGCGATCATCGATACTGCGGGCCTGTCCTTCACGGATCCGGCGGGGTTGTTGCCCTCGAGCTTGCACAGCAGGACATTGCCGTTCTTTTCGTTCTCCTCGCCGGGAATGCGCTGCAGCCTGACCAGCGGCGTTTCGCCGACAAAGTCTTCTATGGTCCTGTACTGGGCCTTCATGGGTGAATGTTAGCAGGTGCGGGGCGGCGGCTTCGCGCCGGCCGCATTGCGGCGGGAATGGCATCCCGCCCTACGCCTGGGCGAGCAGCGCCCGGCAGTATCTGCCCACACCGTCCTCGACCGCCAGGAACGGCTCGTCGTACCCGGCTCGGCGCAGCATCGCGATGTCGGCCTGCGTGTAGTGCTGGTACTTGCCGCGCAATGCGTCGGGGAAGGAAGCATATTCGATCAGCTTCTGGGCCTGCATCTCCGCCAGCGAGAGCGCCGCCTGGCCATCGGCCTGTCGGCAGGCATTGACGACGGCGCAGGCGATGTCGTTGAAGCTCTGCGCGCGGCCCGTGCCGAGGTTGAAGATCCCCGACAATTCCGGATGATCGAGGAAATGGAGATTCACTTTCACCACGTCCTCGACCGAGACGAAATCCCTGCGCTGCTCGCCGTCGGCGTAGCCGCCCGAGCCCTGGAACGGCCGCACCCGCCCCTGTGCGCGGAACTGATGGTAGAAATGCCAGGCGACCGAGGCCATGCGGCCCTTGTGCCATTCCCTCTGCCCGTAGACGTTGAAGTAGCGAAAACCCGCGACCTGCGCGCTCGCCTCGCCCATACGGCGCCGGACCGCCTGGTCGAACAGAAGCTTGGAGTAGCCGTAGACGTTGAGCGGCGACTCGAAACTGCGCTCCTCCCTGAACACGCTGCCTGCGCCGTAGACCGCGGCGCTCGACGCGTAGATCAGCGGCACCTCCTCTCCGATGCAGAAATCGAGCAGCGCCATCGAATAGCGGTGATTGTTGTCCATGACATAACGGCCGTCGCTGGCCATCGTGTCTGAGCATGCGCCCTGGTGCAGAACGGTGTCGACCGCCCCGTCGAATTCGCCCGCCTGCAGCGCTGCGAGAAAATTGCGCTTGTCCAGGTAATCGGCGATGTTGCAGTCGGCGAGGTTGCGGAACTTGTCACCCTGGGTCAGGTTGTCCACGGCGATGATGTTGGCCTCGCCGCGCTCGTTCAGGGCCCGAACGAGGTTGGATCCGATGAAGCCGGCAGCGCCGGTGACGACGATGTACATGCTCATTGCTCCGCTCGCATACTTCCGATCAGTTCCTCTCGAGACGCCACCGCGGTGCCGAGCTTGCCGACCACGATGCCCGCCGCGTGGTTGGCCGCACGCATGGCGTCGCGCAAACCGGCGCCCGCGGCGATCATGACCGCGAGCGTCGCGATCACCGTGTCGCCCGCGCCGCTCACGTCGTACACCTCGCGCGCCTTCGCGGCTTCATGATGTGCTCCATCGTCGTCAAACAGCGTCATGCCCTCTTCGCTGCGCGTGACCAGAAGCGCATCGACGGCAAGCTTTCGGCGCAGTGCCTGCGCCCTGGCCGTCAGGTCGGCTTCGTTCGACCACTGGCCGACCACGTCCCGCAACTCGCTGCGGTTCGGGGTCAGCACGTTCGCACCGTGGTAGCGGGAATAGTCGTCGCCCTTGGGGTCCACCAATATCCATTTCCCGCACGCCCGCGCCATTTCAATCATGCGCACAATGTGCGTGAGCCCCCCTTTGCCGTAGTCCGACAGGATCACCACGTCGCACGCGTTGAGCAGTTTGCGGTAGACGCCGAGCTTCTTCATCAGGATCTCTTCGCTCGGCGTCTGTTCGAAGTCGATGCGCAGCAACTGCTGCTGCCGGCCGATGACCCGCACCTTGCGGGTGGTCTCCAGGGACACGTCCTTCCACAGGCTGGCGTTGATGCCTTCCTTCACGATCAGCCTGCGCAGCCGCTCTCCGACTTCGTCGGCCCCGATCACCGAAAGCAGCGTCACCTGAGCACCGAGCGCTGCGGCATTGCGGGCCACGTTGGCGGCCCCGCCGGGGCGCTCCTCCTCGCGCACAACCCGCACGACGGGCACCGGCGCCTCGGGCGATATGCGGCTCACCTCACCGAAAAGGTAGCGATCCAGCATCACGTCGCCGACCACCAGCACCCGCGCCCGGCGCAGCGCCGCGGCGCTCGGCATGGAGATGCGCCGCCGCGTTCCGGCCCCGCGCCTGCCCGAAGTGCCCCCCGTTCTTTTCATTGCCGCTGGTCTCATCGCCCGGACTTCACACCCTACGGCCAATCGGAAAATATTCGATGCCGTACTGATTCACATCGCGCGGATCATACAGGTTGCGGCCGTCGAAGATCGCAGGGGTCTGCAGCCGGGCGCGGATCGCCTCGAAGTCCGGGCTGCGGAACTCCTGCCATTCGGTGACGACCACCAGCGCGTCCGCGCCCTCCAGCGCCGCGAGCGGCGACGGTGCGAAGCTGACGCGTGGCTCGCCGGAGTAAACCCGCCGCGCCTCGTCCATGGCCGCCGGATCGTAGGCGCACACGCTGGCTCCGCGCTCGATAAGCTCGGCAATCAGCACCCGGCTCGGCGCCTCGCGCATGTCGTCCGTGTTCGGCTTGAACGCGAGCCCCCAGAGCGCGAAACGCCGGCCCGACAGATCCGCGCCGAAACGCCCGACTATCTTGCGCCCGAGCACCCGGTGCTGGTCACGATTGGCCTCCTCGACGGCCGCGAGGATGCGCAGCGGGGCATGCGTCTGGCCGGCGGTGCGGATCAGCGCCTGGACGTCCTTCGGAAAACACGACCCACCGTAGCCGGCCCCGGCATACAGGAAGTGATAGCCGATGCGTGGATCGGCGCCCATTCCGCGGCGGACCTGCTCGATGTCCGCGCCCAGCCTCTCGGCCAGGTTGGCCAGTTCGTTCATGAACGAAATGCGCGTCGCCAGCATCGCGTTTGCGGCGTATTTGGTCAGCTCCGCCGAGCGCACGTCCATGACGATCAGCCGCTCGTGGTTGCGCTGGAACGGCCCGTACAGTACGCGCATGACCCGCGTTGCCTCCTCGTCGTCGCTGCCGACGATGATCCGATCGGGCCGCATGAAGTCCTCTATCGCAGCGCCCTCCTTGAGGAACTCCGGATTGGAGATCACCGCGAACGGGAGCTTCTTGCCGCGCGCCTGGAGTTCCTCCGCGACCGCGGCGCGGACTCTGTCGGCGGTGCCGACCGGGACGGTCGATTTGTCCACGATGACGCGGTAGTCGTTCATGTGCCGGCCGATCGAGCGCGCGGCGGCGAGCACGTGCGACAGATCGGCCGATCCGTCCTCGTCGGGCGGCGTGCCCACTGCGATCATCTGCACGGCTCCGAACGCGGTTGCGCGCCCGATGTCGGCGGTAAATGCGATTCTGCCCGCTGCCCGGTTGCGCCGGATGAGTTCGGCCAGCCCGGGCTCGTAGATCGGCACGCCGCCCTCGTTGAGCGTGTCGACCTTCGACGAGTCCAGATCGATGCAGAGCACGTCGTTGCCGACCTCTGCCAGACAGGCTCCGGTTACCAGACCCACGTAGCCGGCGCCGATGATGGAAACTTTCAACTCAACTCTCCGTATTTCGCGTTAAGCCGGCGGAGCCGGGAACAAACAACCAAGCCTATTTGGTTTTACACTATCTCCCGTTTTCGGGCCGTTGCGAAGTCTGCAACGGCCCGAAAACGGGAGACCTATGAAAACCCAAATCCTTCGCCAGACGTATTAGGGAAACACTGATCAAACGAGACTGTGTCATTCCCGCACAAGCGGGAATCCAGGAAATTCCATCTGTTACTGGATCCCCGCTTTCGCGGGAATGACTTATTCAGTGTTTCCATGACACTCACGGCGTCAAATCGTATTCCTCCGCCCGCCTCGGCGGATAGGTTTCCCAGCCGCCGCAGGCGGGACAGTGCCAGTAGAATTGCCGCGCCTTGAAGCCGCAGTTTTCGCACCGGTAACGGGCAAGCCTCCTGGTATGGCTGTGTACGAGGTTTCTCACCAGTTCGAGGTCCGGCCGGCGATCCGGAGGCGCGGCCATGATCTGCGCCTCCAGTAGCTTGTCCAGCCCGAGCAGCGTCGGATTGCGGCGCAGTTCGTCCTTGACCAGGCGATAGGCCTCCTCGGGGCCCTTCACATCCAGCGTGGACTGGAACGCCACGTCCAGCAGATCCAGGGAGGGATAGCCCGCCAGATAGCCGCGCAAGAGCGTCAGCCCCTCGTCGGCGCGACCCAGCGCCCGGTGTCCGTCGAGCAGGCGCTGGGCCACGAGCGCGAGATACGCGGGCTGCTGCTGCTCAATGCATTTCCACGCCTCGATGGCGCGCGCGTGGTCGCCGACGGCGGCATGGAAGTCGCCCAGGCCCATGGAAGCCCGCACGCACTTGCGGTTGGCGGCCAGCGCGGTCTCCAGGTGGTGCCTTGCCTGCTCCGGCCGCGAATGGGTGGTCTCGTGCAGCGCCAGTTCGCAGTGGTAATTCGCGATCTCCTTCTGCCACGACTGCCCGCTATCGCGCTCAAGGCGCCCGGCGATGTCGATCGCCTTGCCCCAGTCCTTCTCCTGCTGGTAGATGTCGAGCAGAAACTTGAGCGCCTCGCCGCGGCGCGGTCCTTCCAGAAGGCGCAGGAACGCTTCTTCGGCGCGGTCGAGCAGTCCTGCGCGCAGGTAATCCTGACCGAGTTCGAACAGCGCCTGCAGGCGCTGTTCGCCGCCCAGATCGGTCCGATCGAGCAGGTTCTTGTGCATGCGGATGGCGCGTTCGGTCTCCCCGCGCCGGCGGAACAGACTGCCCAGCGCAAAGTGCAGCTCCACCGTCTCCGGGTCTACCCGGACCACCTCGATGAAGGCCTCGATCGCCTTGTCGGGCTGCTCGTTGAGCAGAAAATTGAGGCCCCTGAAATACGAGCGCGGCAGGTTGCGCGACTCGGACAGCAAGTGCTTGATGTCGATGCGCGCGGCGAGCCACCCCAGACCGAAGAACAGGGGGAAGGCAAGCAGCCACCAGTACTCGAAATCCATCAGGCGCCCGGGGTGGGGGGCACGGGTGGCGGTTCAGCCGCGGGCCGGGCGCGCAGATCCTTCTTCAACGCCGCAATCTCGCGACGCTGCGCGAACAGCTTGGCGAAGCACGCCAGCACGCCGAGCACCGCGCCCAACGCGAAGAAAGCTACGATGACCAGGACGAGCGGCGCCTGCCAGGTCTGGTCCATGTAGAAGCGCAGCGTGACCGGGTCGGTGTTCTTGAGCGCGAACAGCAGCAAGGCGACGAACAGCAGCGCCCGCAGCATCCAAGCCATGCTGCGCAAGAACTTCATCTGCTCCACGCGTAAATCATCGGCTCCACGTGAAAACGGCGGCATGCCGCCGCCGTCTTCGCAATTTCCGTCCCCTTAGCGCCTACTTCTGCTCGTTGTCGACCCGCTCGCGCAGTTCCTTCCCGGCCTTGAAGTGAGGCACGTACTTTTCCGGCACGTGCACCCTCTCCCCCGACTTGGGATTGCGGCCGGTGCGGGCGGGACGGTAATTCAGGCCGAAGCTGCCGAACCCGCGGATCTCGATGCGCTGTCCCATGACCAGGCTCTGGGTCATCGCGTCGAGGATCATCTTCACCGCGAATTCCGCATCCTTGGCGACAAGCTGGGGATAACGCGCGGCAAGCCGCGCGATCAGTTCGGACTTGGTCATGGGCAAAGCTGCAAGCCTACTGTTGGACGTTCTTGTTGTCCAGCTTGGCTTTCAGGAGCGCGCCCAGATTCGTGCTGCCGCTGCTGGCAGCCGCCTCGCTCTGGAGCTTCGCCATCGCCTCGCCTTCATCGGCGACGTCCCTGGCCTTGATGGAAAGATTGATGGTGCGGTTCTTGCGGTCGACGTTGATGATCATCGCCGTGACCGAATCGCCTTCCTTCAGATGCGCGCGCGCATCCTCGACGCGATCGCGAGCCATTTCCGAGGCGCGCAGAAAGCCATCGAGCTCGCCCGGCAGCGTAATCACCGCGCCCTTGGCGTCGACGCTCTTGACCGTGCCGGTGACGATCGTGCCCTTTTCGTTGCCGGTGATGAAGTTGTTGAACGGGTCGCCCTGCATCTGCTTGATGCCGAGCGAAATGCGTTCGCGCTCGACATCGATCGACAGCACCATCGCTTCGATTTCCTCGCCCTTCTTGAACTGCCGGACAGCTTCCTCTCCGGGCTGGCTCCAGGACAGATCCGACAGGTGCACCAGGCCGTCGATCGTGCCGGGCAGACCGATGAAGATGCCGAAGTCGGTGATCGACTTGATCTGGCCCGCCACCTTGTCGCCCTTCTTGAAATTCATCGAGAACTCTTCCCACGGATTCGCCTTGCACTGCTTCATGCCCAGCGAGATGCGCCGGCGGTCCTCGTCGATCTCGAGGATCATGACCTCGACCTCGTCGCCCAATTGAACCACCTTGGACGGATGAACGTTCTTGTTGGTCCAGTCCATCTCCGAGACGTGCA
>Ga0154717_1045_pt3 | contig 11812 bp, 7 predicted proteins | sample Rifle2008BG16ft_FD_105725 | JGI IMG/M metagenome (GOLD analysis project Ga0154717, IMG submission 105725) | Betaproteobacteria bacterium RBG_16_64_18
TGACCTTCAAGGATCTGCAAAAGGAGGGCGGCTGGAAAATGGCCGGGGAAGGCCCTTCCCGACCCTACCGGCGGCACGAACGCGGGCTGCTGCGGCCGGACAAGAAGCCGGGCTTCAACACCGCAAGCGGCAAGGTGGAAGTCTATTGCGACACCTTCAAGGGCTGGGGCCTCGATCCGCTGCCCTTCTACACCGAGCCGCCGCAGAGCAAGCTCTCGACCCCGGAGCTGTACAAGAAATATCCGCTGGTTATGATCACCGGCGCGCGCTCACAGCTGTTCTTTCACTCCGAGCACCGCATGATCCCGTGGCTGCGCGAGAAAATGCCCGATCCATACGTCGAGATCCATCCCGAGACCGCGGCGCGCTACGGGATCTACGACGGCGAATGGGTGTACCTGAAGAACGACATGGGGCGGGTCAAGCGCAAGGCGAAGATCTCGCGCAAGGTGAAGGCGGACCATGTCCACACCATGCACGGCTGGTGGCTGCCCGAGCGCGAGGGCAAGGCCCCGGACCTGTTCGGGGTGTGGGACTACCAGATCAACAAGATCATTCCCGGACCCCAGTGCAGCAAGTCCGGATTCGGCGGCGGGCAGTACAAGACCACGCTTTGCACGCTCGCCAAGATCGAGAATTGACGACAGGCCACAACGCAGGAGTTATCGATGGACGACACCACCATCTATCGCACGACCTCATGGTCCGCCGGTCCTGGATGCCACGGCGGGTGCGGCCAGAAGCTGTACGTGAAGAACGGCAAGCTCGTGAGGATCGAGGGGGACGAGAACCACCCCTGGAGTCAGGGCCGCTCGTGTCCGAAGGTCCTGGCGCTCACGCAATACATGTATCACCCGGACCGCATTACCCGGCCGCTGAAACGGGTGGGTGCGCGCGGCGAAGGCAAGTTCGAGCCGATCAGCTGGGACGAGGCCTTCGACATCTGCGAAAAGCGCCTCAACGAGATCAAGCAACAATACGGCGCCGAGTCCGCCATTTTCGTCCAGGGCACCGGACGCGACATTGGCGGGCCGATCACGATGCTTGCCTACAGCTTCGGCAGCCCGAACTGGGTGCAGCTGGGCCTGTCCGGGCATTCCTGCTACACGCCGCGCCTTGGGGCGATGAAGGGAGTGCTCGGGGATTATTTCGTGGCCGATTGCTCGCAGTTTCTGGAGCGTCGCTACGAGGACCCGCAATGGAAGGTACCCGAGGTAATCATCACCTGGGGGCAGAATTCGACCATGGGGTGTCCGGACGGGTTTTTCGGGCACTGGGTGGTGGACTGCATGAAGCGGGGCACCAAGATCATCGCGGTGGAGCCTCGGAACACCTGGTTGTCGAGCCGCGCGCTGCACCACCTGCAACTGCGGCCTGGCACCGACGGGGCTTTGGCGCTCGGCATGCTCAATGTCATCATCGGCGAAGGGCTGCACGACAAGGCGTTCGTCGCCAAGTGGGTGCAGGGGTTCGACGCGCTGCGCGAGCGCGCGGCGCAGTTTCCGCTGGACAAGGTGGCCCGAATCACCGAAATCGCGCCGGAAGAGATTGCGGCGGCGGCGCGCGCCTTCGCCCGGGCCAAGCAGGCGGCGATCCAGTGGGGGGTGCCGGTGGACATGTGCCCCGATGGCACCTCGGTGGCCCATGCCATTACCTGTTTATCGGTAATCTCCGGCAACATCGACAAGCCCGGCGGGCAGGTGATTGCGCGACCCTCGCATGGCGTGACTTCATACCCGTTTTCCACCGAGGAACTGGTGAAGCTCTACGGGAAGGAACTGATCGAGCGCCTGAACGAGAAGCGCATCGGGGCCGATGTCTATCCCATGGTGAAGAACTTTCGCGGCTGGGCGCAGCCCGACATGGTGATCGACCAGGTTGAATCGGGAGTGCCCTATCCGATCAAGGCGGCCTGGATCCAGACCGCCAACGTGGTGGGCGGGCAGTCGGCGCGCGCCAAGTTTCACCTGGAAGCGCTCAAGAAGCTCGAGTTCATCGCGGTGGTCGATCTGTTTCACAACCCCACCACCATGGCGCTTGCCGACATCATACTTCCAGCGGCGACGTTCCCGGAAAAGGACAGCATCCGCTCCTGGTGGTCGCCGCTCACCAGCATCAAGAAACGCGTGCAGGTAGGGGAGTGCAAGTCCGATTGGGAAATCAATTTCGAACTGGCCAAGCGCTTCAATCCGGAGGGCATGGGACGCTGGAAGGCGCTGGAGGACATGTTCAATGAGCGCCTGGCGCCCTCGAAGATGACCGTCAAGGACCTGCAGGACCAGGGCGGCTACAAAATGCCTGACGATGGTCCGTCCAAGCCCTACGGCCGCCACGAGCGCGGGCTGCTGCGGACCGATGGCAAACCCGGCTTCAACACCAGGAGCGGCAAGATCGAGGTCTATTGCGACACCTTCGAGGGCTGGGGCATGGATCCGCTCCCCTTTTATACCGAGCCGCCGCAGAGCGAGCACTCCACACCCGAGCTGTTCAAGAAATATCCGCTGGTCATGATTACCGGCGCGCGCTCGCAGCTCTATTTCCACGCCGAGCACCGGCAGATTCCGTGGTTGCGCGAGAAGATGCCCGATCCGACCGTGGAGATCCACCCCGAAACCGCGAAGAAGTACGGCATCTACGACGGGGAGTGGATCCATCTCGTCAACGACATGGGGCGGGTCAAGCGCAAGGCAAAGATCAGCCTGCAGGTCAAGCGCCATCACGTGCACACCATGCACGGCTGGTGGCTGCCCGAACTGGAAGGCAAGGCGCCCAGCCTCTACGGCGTCGGCGATTTCCAGATCAACAACATCATTCCGGGACCGCAGTGCGCCAAGTCCGGGTTCGGCGGGGGCCAGTACAAGACCACGCTATGCACGCTCGCAAAGATCAATGCCTGAGGAGAACGACATGGCGAATTATTCACTGCTCATCGACTACGATTACTGCACCGGGTGCCACTCCTGCGAGATCGCCTGCCAGCAGGAGCACGGCTATCCGGCAGGCACCAACGGCATCGTGGTGAGGGAATACGAATACGAAGCCGGGGGGCGGGTGCGCATCGACTATCTGCCGTTTTTCACCCCCCACTGCGACCTGTGCAAGGACCGGCGAACCCGCGAGCCGATACCCGCCTGCGTGAAACACTGCCAGGCGGCGTGCATGGAGTTCGGCCCGACCAAGCAACTCGCGGCCAAAATGGGCGATCGCAACCGCCTGGTGCTGTTTACGCACAACCCGGGAAGATAGGCAGGCGGGCCCGGCGCCGACCGAAGAGATGGCCGCGCAGGATTTCACCAGCTGTACCAACGCCGGACCGATAACGGTCACCGTCGAGGATGGGAAGGTCGTTCGCGTCCGTCCCCTGGTGGCCGAGCAAGGCGATTTCCGGCCGTGGACCATCGAAGCGGGCGGACGAAGCTACTCCCCGCCCAAGAAATTCAATCTGGCCCCCTTCGTTTTCAGCGAAAGGGACCGGCTGTATTCGCAGGACCGCATCAAGACGCCGCTCAAGCGGGTGAACTTCGATCCGGGTCCCGCAGGCAAGCGCAATCCCGAGTCCAGAGGCAAGGCCGGCTACGAGCCCATCGGCTGGGACGAGGCGATCGAAATCGTCGCGGGCGAACTCAAGCGCGTGAAGGATGCCCACGGCCCCTCTGCGATCGCGGCGATGACCTCCTCGCACCACAACTGGGGCATGGTCGGCTACAAGATGAGCGCGTTTACGCGCTTTTTCAACCTGATCGGCCATACACCGGTGCTGGACAACCCCGACAGCTGGGAAGGCTGGCACTGGGGTGCGACCCACAGCTACGGGTTCTACTGGCGCCTGGGCATGCCCGAACCGTACGACATGCTCGAGGACGCGCTTCAGAACGCCGAGATGATCGTCTTCTGGTCCAACGATCCCGATACCACGCGCGGGGTCTATACGGGGCAGGACGCCGCCATCTGGCGCCAGTGGCTGAAGGACAAGGGCGTCAAGATGGTTTTCATCGACCCGTTCCACAACTACACCGCCGCGGCGATGGGAGGCAAATGGATCGCCCCGCGGATCGGCACGGACACCGCCATGGCGATGGCGATCGCCCACGTCTGGATCACCGAGAGGACGTACGACCAGGAATACGTCAAGGATCGCACCGTCGGCTTCGATGAATTCAGGGATTACATTCTGGGCAAGCAGGATGGCTGTCCCAAGACACCGGCGTGGGCGGCGGAACAGTCCGGTATCGCCGCGCGGACCATCAAGGCGCTCGCCCGCGAATGGGCCTCCAGGCGCACCGTGCTCTCCGCCGGCGCCCGAGGCGGGGAGGGCGGCGCCTGCCGCCAGGCCTATGGCACCGAATGGGCGCGCATGATGGTGCTGTTGCAGGCCATGCAGGGACTGGGCAAACCCGGGATCAGCATCTGGGGCACCAGCATGGGAGCGCCGGTGAACGCCGACGTAGGGTTTCCGGGATACGGCGATCCGGAGGGAAGGATTTCGACCACTCGCGCCGCGGTCGCCTGCCCGGAAAATCCCGTGACCCAGCGCCTGTACCGGCCGATCGTGCCCGATGCCATTCTCAACCCGCCGATTCACTGGCTGGGCGACGGCTTCTGCAACCGCTCGCTCGATCAGCAGTTCACGCCCCATACCTATCCAGAACCCGGCTGCTCGGAAGTGAAGCTGTGGTACCGCTACGGCGGGTCGTTCATGGGCACCATGACCGACACCAGCAAGTGGGCGCGCATGTACCAGAGCCCCAAGCTCGAATTCGTCGTCAACCAGGACGTCTGGTGGTCCTCCGAGACCGGGTTCGCCGACATCATCCTGCCCGCCTGCACCCAGCTGGAGCGCGACGACATAGGCGAATGGGGCGAGCCCGGCGGCCAGACCAGGCACGGCAACAGCGGCTGCAACTTCCGCGTCGTGGTGCGCATGAAAAAATGCATCTCGCCGCTCTGGGAGTCGAAGTCCGACTACGAGATCTTCACGCTGCTCGCGCGCCGCCTCGGTGTGGAGGCGCAATACACCGAGGGCAATACCGACCGCGACTGGGCGCGCAAGATCTTCGAGATCTCCGACCTGCCAAAGAGGGTCTCCTGGGAGGAGTTCGAGCGCAAGGGATACCACATCATCAATGCGCCGGAGCATCGCAAAGCCACGCCGGGTCTGCGCTGGTTCGCCGAAGGCCGCGCCTGCGACACCCCCGATCCGCGCAACCCCAAGAGAGGCACCGTCAAGGCGCGAGAGCTGGGCACCGACAGCGGCAAGATCGAATTTGTCTCCGGGAGTCTGCACAAGGTCTTTCCCGGCGATACGCAGCGGCCGCCCATGCCGCATTTCATCCCGAGCTGGGAAGGCCACCAGAGCCCGCTGGCGGCCAAATACCCGCTGCAGCTGCTCAGTCCGCATCCCCGCTTCAGCTTCCACACGCACTACGACAAGCACGCGCACTGGATGGACGAGGTTCCGCTGCACCGCGTGGTGAAGGACGGGTACGCCTACTGGCCCGCCCGTCTCCATCCGGAGGACGCGCGCGCGCGCGGCATCGAAAACGGGGACGTGATCAAGCTCTACAACGACAGGGGAGGCGTGCTTTGCGCCGCGGTCGTCACCGAGCGGGTCAGGCGGGGCGTCGTGCATTCGCCGGTGTCCTCGGCCAAGTACGATCCGCTGGAGCCGGGAAATCCGCACTCGGTCGATCGGGGCGGGTGCGTGGCGCTGCTCACGCCCGGGCGCATGATGTCGCAGAACGTGGCCGGCATGGCGCCGAACTCCTGCCTCATCGAAGTGGAAAAATGGAACGGATAAGTGATTGGATGAACCCATGACGCGCTATGGCATGGTGATCGACGTCGAGCGCTGCACCGGGTGTTTCAACTGTTTTCTCGCCTGCCGCGACGAGCACTCCGGCAACGATCACCGTCCGGTCTCGGCCGCGCAGCCCGATGGGCACAGCTGGATCAAGGTCCGGGAAGTGGAACGCGGGTCGTATCCCAAGGTCAAGGTGTCCTATGTCCCGGTTCCCTGCCTTCACTGCACGGATGCGCCCTGCATGGACGCGGCGATCGGCGGCGCCATCTACCGTCGAGCTGACGGCATCGTCGTCATCGATCCGGACAAGGCGGCCGGACAACACGGTATCGTCTCCGCCTGCCCGTACGGCGCCGTGTTCTGGAATGCGGCCGAGAATCTGCCGCAGAAATGCAGCTTCTGCGCCCATCTGCTCGACGACGGCTGGAAGGAACCGCGCTGCGTCGAGGCCTGCCCGGTGCAGGCGCTGGTGTTCGGTGATCTGGACGACCCGCGGAGCGACGTTGCGCGCCTCTGCGCGGAAAAGCGGGTTGAAGCGCTGGCTCCCAAACCTGCCGAGCTGCCGCCAGTGGGCTATCTCGGCTTGCCGAAATTCTTTTTCGCCGGTGAAATCGTGCTCGGCGACAAGCCCGACGAGTGCCCCGAAGGCGTCACCGTGAGGCTGCGCGACGGCAAGCAGACGGTCACGGCCTTTACGGATAACTACGGCGACTTCGAATTCAACGGCCTCGAGGCGGATGCCGAGTACGTTCTGAGCATCGAGCAAGCAGGCTACAAGCCGCGCGAGCTGCGCGTGCACACGGGCGCCGACCCAAACGTCGGAACGATCGTGATGGAACCCGCCGCCTGAGCGGGTTTACCGGTAACCCGCTCCGATCACTTTCCTTCGCCAGGTGAGGCGGTGAGCAAAGTTGAACATAAAGCCGATTGCGCGCCGTCCGGAAGATCCTCCGGTGCCTGGTTCCGGCGGCTCAGCCCCCGAGGGACAAGGTTCGCGGCCGGATTGATTGTTTTAACCCTCACGGCGGCGATCGGTCTTAAGCGCGATCCGGCATGGTAGGGTCGCAAACGGGGTCAGATCTTGATTTGGCGCAATTGCGGCTGCAATCGGCGCAATCAGGGTCAGGTCTTGCCGTAGCGCAGCGCGGATGCGTCAATGCAAGACCTGACCCCGCTACTGCACCCGTCCCGCAGGGACGTCGCGGGTGTTACAATTTATCCCATGGAAGTGTGATTTCCTCCGGGATCCGGCCGCTGTTCTGGGATGTCGACGCTGATCGCATCGACCTCGTGCGCAACAGCGATTTCGTGATCAGCCGGATACTGGAATGGACGACCCCGGCCGCGCTCGACTGGCTGGAGGCGCACTACAGCGCTTCGCGTATTCTCGAAGTCAACCGTTCGAGCCGCAGGATCTCCCGACGCTCGCGGGATTTCTGGAATCTGTGGTATGGCGCTGCACCTTGAGTGCGTGCCGGAGCACGCTCAAAGACTCGCCGCGACACTCTTTCCCGCGACAGAAGATCTCGGTTTTGTTCTCGCCGGCGGGACGGGTCTCGCGCTGCAGTTCGGTCATCGCATTTCCGTCGACTTCGACCTGTTCGCGCCTCCCGAAAAGTACCCGGGCCGTCTGCTTGATCGGGTCCGGCGCGCGGCGGATGCGCTGCAGGTGATTCAGGACAAGCACGACACGCTGGATGTCCTGTTCGATGCAATGACGCTGCGCAAGCGCCTCGCCGCCACCAAGCTCGACCCTGCGGTCGCAAATCCGGTGAAAGCAGGGATCGCAAGGGATTTTCCGTCGCAGACGCGAAGGCGTTGTTTGCTCCCTGCCATTAGTGTCAAGCCACCTGCTGCCCGCCTATGCCGGAATGGCATAACCCCTGTCCCGGAACAGCCGCAGACAGGCGTCGACGACGGCAGGGTCGTAGGCGCTGCCGCGCCCGCGCTCGATTTCGGCAAGCGCTTTGTCGATGCCCAATCCCGGCCGGTACGGCCGGTGCGAGGACATCGCTTCGACCACGTCGGCCACCGCCATGATGCGCGCCTCGAGCAGGATCGCCTCGCCCTTGAGACCGTGCGGATAGCCGCTGCCGTCCAGCCGCTCGTGGTGCTGCAGGGCGACCTGAGCCACCGGCCAGGGAAATTCCACGTCCTTCAGCACGTCGTAGCTGGCCTGCGCATGTCCCTTGATCAGTTCGAACTCGACCGTGCTGAGCTTGCCGGGCTTGGAGAGTATCTCCGATGGAATCGTGATCTTGCCTATATCGTGCAGGTAACCTGCCACCCGCAATCCCTCCAGCCGTCTCTCGTCGAATCCGAGCTCGGCGCCGATCGCCACGGAGACCTCCGCCACGCGCCGCTCGTGGCCGGTGGTGTAGGGGTCGCGCATTTCGCTCAAGGTCGTCGCCACCTGCACGGTGCTCATGAACGCCGTTTCGAGTTGCGCGACGTAACGCCGAATTTCCTCCTCGGCGCGCTTTTTCTCGGAAATGTCTTGAATCAAGCCGATCACCGCCGGGCGGCCGCGGAAGGTGGCGCGGGAGCCGTGCACGCCGACTTCGATCGTCGAGCCGTCCTTGCGCTGGGCCGCGAATTCGTAGCTGAGGTTCGGGGCGTCGCCTTCCAGGCGCCGGCGTATGTTTTCCGCCGCGGCGGCGCGATCCTTTTCGGCCACGATCGCCAGCGGATCGAGGCCGATCAGCTCCTCGGCCGAGCCGTAGCCGAAGATCTCGGTGTAACGTGGATTGACATAGGCGAACTTGCCGTCCTGGATGATGTAGATGCCGGCGATCGACTGCTCGACCAGGCCGCGGAACCGCTCTTCCGAATCGGCGAGCTCGCGCTGGGTGCGCTTGCGCTCGGTGATGTCGCGGAATATGCCCAGCATGCGGTCCATGCCGCCGAGGCGAATAGGCGCGGCCTTGATCTCGGCGTAAAACACCGAGCCGTCCTTGCGCAACATTGGGACGTCGGAGGCCGTCTGGATCTCGCCGCGCCGCAGTCTTTCGAACTGCTCCATCGCATGCGGCAGATCCTGCTCCCGGTGGATATCCGCGATGCCAAGTCCGACGATTTCCTCGGGAGAGTAACCGAGCATGCGACAAATTTCTGGATTTGCGTTCAGGAACTCCCCGGTCTGCGCGTCCGCAATCAGAATGCCGTCGAGCGCACCCTCGAAGATCGTGCGCAGCCTTTCCTCCGACTCGCGCAGCAAGGCCTCCGCGCGCTTGCGCTCGGTGATGACGTCAAATACCGCGACAAAATGTCCCTTTTCGGGACCGTAGACAGAGATCGAGAACCAGTGGCGTAACGGCTCGACATAGATTTCAAAGGCCTCTGGGACGCCGGTTGTTGCCACTCGGCCGTAGATTTCGAACAACTCGGGGGTCGACTCCCTGACCCCGGGAATGACTTCAGTGACCTGTTTTCCGACGACGTTTTTCAGGCCCGTCAAGCGCTCGAAGGCGTTGTTGACGTCGAGATAAACAAAGTCCACCGGGCGATCGTGGTCGTCATATAGCATCCTGCAGTACGCGAAGCCGTTCAACATGTTTTCGAACAGCGAGCGATAACGCGCCTCGCTCTCCCGCAGTGCATCGACCGCCCGCGCGCGCTCGGTCTCGCGTTCGAAGTTGTCGAGCGCGAACGACACGTCCAGCGCCATCTCGTCCAGCGTGGCGAGCAGGTCGTCGGTGAAGAAGCCGGGCTCGCCGGCGTAGAAGCTGATCGCCCCGACCACGGCGCCGCCCTGCCGGACCGGAAACGCGGCGAAGGCGCGCACGCCGGCACGCTGCGCGGCCTCGTGCCATGGGGCGGTCAGCGGGTCGTTGAGGAAGTCGTTGCTGACGCCGCGCCTCCCGGCACGGAGCGCTGCCCCCGTAACGCTGCGTCCCGGGATGGTGGATTCGTCCATCGACATGCGCAGCTGACCCAGGTAGCCGGCGTCCTCGCCGTATTTCGCCACCAGTTTCACCTGCTGATCGGCCTTGTCGATCAAGCCGATCCAGGCGAAGCGGAAGCGGCCGTGCACCACCGCGATGCGGCATGCGGCCTGGAACAGTTCTTCGCGGCTGGTGCCGCGGACAATCACCTGGTTGGTCTGGGACAGGGTCTCGTAGAGATCCTTCTGCCGCGCCAGGGCCAGTTCGGCCCGCTTGCGCTTCGTGATGTCGCTGCCGACGCCGTGATAGCCGTTGAACCGCCCTTGCTCATCGAACACCGGCCGACCGCTGATGCTCAGGTAGAACTGTCCGCCGCTGCGGTTCGTCCATCGATACTCGAAATCCCGGAACGGCAGGTGCGCTTCGGTCTGGCGGCGGTGCTCGGCCCACTGCTCCTCGGTGACCTGGTCGATGGGCAATTCACGCCGCGTGCAACCGACGTACTCGGCGATGTCGATGCCGATATGCTTCATCGCCCCCTCGGAAAACCATTTGAAGCGGAACTGCTCGTCCTGCTCCCAATACCAGTCCGAGGTCAGCTCGGTCAGTTCGCGAAAGCGCGCTTCGCTGGCGCCCAGCTGCTTCATCGCAGCTTCGAGTTCCGCGGTGCGTTCGGCGACGCGGTGCGCCAGCGACTCGTTGGCCACCCGGATCCCGATTTCCAGGCGCTTGCGCTCGATCGCATAACGCAGCGTGCGCGCGACTATCGGCCCGCTCGCCTCGCCCTTGATGACGTAATCCTGCGCGCCGTGGTGGATCGCCTCGCGGCCGAGGTCCTCATTGTGTGATCCCGTCAGAACAACCAGCGGCAGCGCCGCGGCCCGGGCGGCGATTGCCTGTGCGGTGGCGAGTCCCGTGCTGTCGGGCAGGCCGAGATCGCACAGCACCGCGTCAAAGTGCTCCGAGGCGATCCGCACCAGCGCGTCCGCGAGCCGCTCGACCCGGGTGACGGCAAACTCGCCCGGGGCATGCTCGGCGAGCGCAGTCTGCACCAGCCGCGCATCGCCCGCGTTGTCCTCGAGCAACAGCAGTCGAAATGGCGTGGAGGTCATGGCGCGCCGGGGGGCGGCGGCTTGCGCGCCAGCAGTGCTTCGAGTTCCTGCGCGGGGATCGGCTTGCAGAAAAGGTAGCCCTGCATCTCGTCGCAATTGAGCAGCTTCAGCAACTTCGACTGCTCTTCGGTCTCGACCCCCTCGGCCACGACCTTGAGCTTGAGCGTATGGGCGAGGTTGATGATGGTCGAAACGATCGCGAGGCCCTGCGGCCCTTCGGTCATTTCGATGATGAACGAGCGGTCGATCTTGAGCGCGGTGACCGGCAGCTTGGCGAGGTAGCTGAGCGACGAGTAGCCGGTGCCGAAATCGTCGATCGCGATATTGACGCCCAGATTGCGCGCCGCTTCCAGCTTGGCGATGTTGTTCTCGAGGTCCTCCATGATGACGCTTTCGGTGATCTCCAGGTCGAGCCCGGAGTCCGCGGCCGAACCGATCTGCGCCACTCGTTTCACTTCCGCGACGAAATCCCGATGGCGCAGTTGCAGCGGCGACACGTTTACCGCCACCCGCGGCGGCTCGAATCCCGTCGACGCCCAGGCGCGGTGCTGCGCCACGGCCTGCTGCATGGCCCAGCGTCCCACCTCGAAAATCATCCCGGTTTCTTCCAATACGGGTATGAAGCGGCCCGGGGGCACCAGGCCGGTCTCCGGATCGTTCCAGCGTATGAGTGCCTCCACGCCGGTGATGCGACTGTCGCCGAGACCCACCTTCGGCTGGAAGTGGAGAACGAACTGGCCCAGTTCGATCGCCTTGCGCAGCTTGTTTTCCATGGCGAGCGCTTCCGACACCCGCGCGTTCATCGCCGGCGCGTAGAACATGACGGCGTCCGCCGATCGCCTGGCGCGCGCGAGCGCGGCCTCGGCGTTGCGGAACAGGGTTTCGGCGTCGCCTCCGTCCGACGGGAACAGGGCGACGCCGCACTTGGCCGCAACCCGCAGCTCGGTGCCCTGCACCTGGAACGGCTCGCCGAAGGTCGATCGCAGGATGCCCTCGAGGGCGTAGGCGACCTCCGC
>Ga0154717_1092_pt8 | contig 11712 bp, 18 predicted proteins | sample Rifle2008BG16ft_FD_105725 | JGI IMG/M metagenome (GOLD analysis project Ga0154717, IMG submission 105725) | Betaproteobacteria bacterium RBG_16_64_18
CGCACCGGGCGCGCGGACCTTTGCGTCTGCGCCAGCGTGCGGCCGGGGAGAGGCATCGCCGCCTGACTGATGATCGGGAATGGCTCCTTTGAACAGGGCCCTGGGGCTCGCAACCCCGGTTCCGGAGCGAATAGTCGAATGGTTGCTGAACGCTCCGGAGGGTTGCTCGTGAAAGGTTGCCGGTGTCCGGTTTCTGGTTGCCCGCTTCTCCCCGCTTTTTCGCTGAGAGCACGACTATGAGATGCAAGACTGAAAGACCGTCGCTTTACGCTTTGCTCGCCGGGCATTTCGCGCCCTCGCCGCTCGAGGACCTGGTGGTGACGCGCGCGGATTTTCCGCACTGGATGCGCCCGGACCTGCAACGCGCGATCGAGACTCTGGTCGCGGACCTCCCGAAACATCGTTTCGCGGGGCTGCGCCCGCGCGAACGCGAGAGGGAACTGCGCTTCGCGGATCTGGTCGAGGAGGGATCGAAGTCCGTCGCGATCGGTCCCGCGGCGTTCCAGGACATCGACATCGGGGAAGCCTATCCGGTGCGCTGCGCAACCCGCGCGCTGTGGCTCGCCGAGCGCGAAGGCGTGCCCTTCGCGCTTCTCCTGGACGTCGACGAGGGATATCACCATGTGCGGGCCCGAATCGAAATCGCCGCGCGCCCGGACGCGGAATCGCGCCGGGTCACTGCGCGCATCGGCGAGGAACTGCGCGCGGGCGCGGCCGAAGCCCGCTGCTGGCGCGGCAAGACGCTAGTGCTCGATCCGGCGCGCGAGGACTTCGAGATTTCCGCGGCCGGCCTGCGCGTCGAGCGGGCCGAGCGGGTGCGCCGCGAGGAGATCGTGCTCGCGCAGAAGACCTTTTCGCTGGTCGAGCGAAACACCCTCGGTTTCGTGCGCGAGGCAGAGCGGCTGGCGCGGCTCGGACTGTCGCAGAAGAAAGGGGTGCTGCTCTACGGCCCGCCCGGCACCGGCAAGACGCTGATCGTGCGCTGGCTGGTCGGTGCGCTCGAGGGCTACACCAAGCTGATTGTGAGCGCCGGCCACTATGGGCTTCTCGCCGAGTGCCTGGAAATGGCGCGGGCGCTACAGCCCGCGCTGGTCGTGCTGGAAGACGTCGATCTCGTCGGCGGGCACCGCGACGGTCCCTGGGCTGCCTCTGGCGGCGCGCTCAACACGCTTCTGAACGAAATGGACGGGCTTACGCCCGAAGCCAGGGTACTGTTCGTGCTCACTACCAACCGGCCGGAGGTGCTCGAGCCCGCGCTCGCAGCGCGCCCCGGACGCGTCGATCAGGCGATAGAGATCGGGCTGCCGGGTGAAACCGAGCGGCGGCTGCTGGTGAGGCGCTACGCTGGCTCGCTCGGCGTTGTGGATGATCTGGCTGCGCGAATCGCCAGACAGGCGGGACGCGCGAGCCCGGCCTTCATCAAGGAACTGATGCGCCGCGCCGCCCAGGCGATGCTGGAGCGGGGCGGGGGAAATGCGCTGCAATGGCAGGACGTCGAAGGCGCGCTCGCAGACATGCTGGGCGCGGGTGGCAAGCTTGGCGCGCGCATGCTGGGAGCCGATCACAGGGTGGGATTCGCTGCGTAATTGGGGACAGACCACGGTTTCGCTGGATTTGCTCCGACTTGAGCATGAAAACGTGGTCTGTCCCCAATGTCGCGCCCACCTCAAGCGATAGCCAACACCAAATGCCCAACAGCCTCAGAGGCCGGCTTCACCTTGATTTCGATGTCGTAGCCGAGCCGATTCAAGCAATCCATCAGCTTGCGCTCGGATAGATTGGAGAAGTCGCCGCGCATCATGCCGGACACCTTTGGTTGGGTGATCCCCATGCGTTTTGCCGCCTCTTGTTGCGTCAGCCCAAGGCGGCGCATTGCCTTCCTGATCTCGACGACCAAGCCCGTCTTGATCTTGAGTCTTTCCGCGTCCGGCAAGCCAAGATCGGCATACACGTTGCCCGAACTGCGCTTCACCTCGACACCGTCAATGAGCCGTTTTTTCATTTCGTAACTCCTTCGCAAGCGCCTCGGCCACTTTCAGCCTGGCGCGAATGAGGTCCATGTCCTTCTTGGGGGTAGCGATTCCGCGCTTGCTCTTCTTCTGGAAGCAGTGCAGGACGAACACCGCCTCCTCGAACTTCACCGTGTAGACGGCACGATATGTGCCGTCTGCATCGTCTTCGACGACCTCAAGCACTCCGGCGCTCCCGAAGCCCTTGAGCACCTTCGCTGCATCGTGTTGATCGCCGGCTTGAGCAAGGGATAGCGCGTAACCGAAGAACCGCCGCACGTCGGTTGGCAATGCCATCAGGTCCCGATGGCTGCTCCCTATCCATTCGAGAAGTTTCTCCTTTCCGCTCATAGAGAGATTATATATATGAACAGGTATATTCATCAAGCGCTGCGACAATCCCGCAGCCTCATCGAGTAATGGACAGACCACGGTTTCGAAATTGAGGAAAACGTGGTCTGTCCCCGATTTCGCGGTTTCGAAATTGAGGAAAACGTGGTCTGTCCGATTTCCCGGAACTTGCCTGCGCCATGTAGGTCATATAAAGTGACCAACTAAGGTGGAACCGGAGGTGGGCCATGTCAAAATTCAATGTCGCCGAGGCGAAAGCGCGTTTCTCGGAACTGGTGCAAAAGGCTATGCTCGGAGAGGAGGTCATCATCGCCAGGGACAACAAGCCGGTACTCAAATTGGTGCCTCTTGAAAAGCCCGCGCAGCCGCGCAAACCGGGCTCAGGCAAAGGGCAGGTGCTCTATGTGGCGCCGGATTTCGATACCACGCCCGGGAGCTTCAAGGACTACATGTAATGCGCGTCCTCATCGACACGCACGCGTTCCTGTGGTGGGTGGAGGGCGACCGTCCCCTCGCTGCCAGGGCGCGCGCGGCGCTCGCCGACCAGGACAACGAATGCCTGTTCAGCCTTGCCAGCGTGTGGGAACTGGCCATCAAGGCCGGCTTGGGCAAACTCAAGCTTGCCCTGCCGGTGCGGCGATACGTTGTCGAGAACGTTGTGGCCAACAATTTCCGGCTTCTGGAAATACGCGTGCCGCACCTTGGGCGCGTGGAGTCTCTCCCGGCGCATCACGGTGACCCGTTTGACCGGTTGCTCATCGCGCAGGCTCTCGAGGAGAATCTGGCCGTGGTGACCGCCGACCCGGTGTTCCGAAAATACGGCGTCAAGCGCATCTGGTAACTGTGGGTGTAATTGGGGACAGACCACGGTTTCGAAATTGCGGAAATCGTGTTTTGTCCCCAATTGGGTTCCAGCGTAGGGCGCGGCTTCAGCGCGCCAAGCTCACCACCACCGCGTAGGGCGGAGCTTCAGCGCGCCGTTGCCGTGTCGTCGTCGCTGTCGCGGTAAACCCGCGACCTACCGCCAAAGCCGTAGTCGCTGTCGCGGTAAACCCGCGACCTACCGCCGCGGCCGTAGGGCGCAACTGTAGGGCGCAGCTTCAGCGCGCCGACAACGATCTAACGCGCCCCGCGCATACCAACCAATCGGGATTCACACGAAGGGGAAGATCGCCACCGCGTAGATATATGCAACGACTTCATCGACCACGCTCCGCACACCCTGGCTGGACATCCACCAACGCGCCGGGTCGTAGTCGCGGTCCTCGACGGCGATGATGCCCACGCGCGAGCCTTCGCCGAATGCCCTCTGGAACAACAGCCAGGACCGCCTCGCGTGGACGCCGGCGGACACGAGGTTGATGCTCGTGCCGTCCGCGGGACGCTGGAGCAGCGCGGTCTTCAATGCCAGCGCAGAGGTATACGTGCGATCCTGCCGCACCCGTGGCGCTGGCACGGGCACGACGACCTCTTTGCTCATGCCCATCCGGAGCAGCGTCGCCGCGCCGAGTTCGGCGTAGGTCCGGTACTGGGACAAATGGCTGCCGGTTTCCAGCAGTCCGCCGGTGACATAAAGCCTGGCGTAGCGATGCCGTTCGAATTCGGCCTTGGCTTGCGCCAGCACGTAATCTCCCGCCCAGCCTTCGACCACCAGCACCTTGGCGCCAATCGGCTCGGTCACCGCGAGGTAGGGATGAACCCTCGACGCCGCCGTCACGGCGAGCGCAATGCCGAGCAGCGCGAGCACGAGCCAACCCCGCCACGTCGGCACCCAGCACTCGCGGCGGCGGACGAATCCCCAGAGCGCATTGCGTGGTTTCATTTTCGCCTTTGTCCTGACAGGAAACGCGATCGATCGTTGACAACGCGATAATGTACAGGAACGCTGGGTGGAGTAATTGGGGACAGACCACGGTTTCGCGGTTTCGAAACCGTGGTCTGTCCCCAATTTTCATTGCCTGTAGAATCAGTACTGGCGCGGATTTCGAGGCATTTTCAGGCGTGGCCGAAAGAATGAAGCAAACCATCCTGGTCACCGGCGGCGCGGGCTACATCGGCTCGCACACCTGCGTCGAACTGCTCGCGGCCGGCCATGAGGTGGTCGTGCTCGACAATCTGTCGAACAGCCGCCGCTCGGCGCTCGATCGCATCGCCCGCATCGCCGGGTGCGGCCTCGGCTTCCCGTTGCCTGTCGCGGTAGACCCGCGACCTACGGCGTCGGGCGTCGAACCCGTAGGGCGCAGCTTCAGCGCGCCGTCGCCTGTCGCGGTAAACCCGCGACCTACGGCGTCGGGCGTCGAACCCGTAGGGGACAGCTTCAGCGCGCCGACGCCTGTCGCGGTAAACCCGCGACCTACGACGTCGGGCGTCGAACCCGTAGGGCGCAGCTTCAGCGCGCCGTCGCCTGTCGCGGTAAACCCGCGACCTACTTCAGGCATCGAATCGAATCCCGAGAGCGGCCTGCACTTCGTCGAAGCCGACGTCCGCGATGCCGGCGCCCTCGACGCCTTGTTCGCCGCGCACCGGATCGACGCAGTCATTCACTTCGCCGGCTTGAAGTCGGTCGGCGAATCCGTGCAGCAACCGCTGCGCTATTACGACAACAACGTCGGCGGCACGCTCGCTCTGCTCGCGGCCATGCGGCGCGCGAACGTGCATCGCATCGTGTTCAGTTCTTCGGCCACGGTCTACGCCGGGGACGGGCAGCCGCCGTTCCGCGAGGACTCGGCGCTGGGGCCGGCCAACCCCTACGGCCGCACCAAGCTCATGATCGAGCAGATACTCACCGATCTCGCCGCGAGCGCCCCCGAGTGGAAGGTGGTGCTGCTGCGCTACTTCAACCCGGCCGGTGCACACGAATCCGGGATCCTCGGCGAGGATCCAAAGGGCATCCCGAACAACCTGATGCCCTGCGTCAGCCAGGTGGCGGTGGGCCGGCTCGCGCAACTGGAGGTGTTCGGCAACGACTATCCCACGCCAGACGGCACCGGCGTGCGCGATTACATCCACGTGGTCGATCTGGCCGTGGGCCACGTCGCCGCGCTTGGCGCGATCGAGCAGTTGCCCGCGGTGAGCACACTCAACCTGGGAACCGGACGTGGCGTCAGCGTGCTGGAACTGGTGAAGGCCTTCGAGCGGGCGTGCGGCCGGCCGGTGCCCTATCGCATCGCGCCCCGTCGGCCCGGCGACGCGGCGGTGAACTATTCCGACCCCGCCGAAGCGGCAAGACGGCTTGGCTGGCGCGCGACGCGCGACCTCGACGCGATGTGCCGCGATGCCTGGCGCTGGCAGCAGTGGCAGGCGCAACACGCCGCCGAACTTTGACCGGGGACAGAGTAATAGGGGACAGACCACGGTTTCGAAACCGTGGTCTGTCCCCTATTTTTCATGTGTTGACCGTTCTGTTCGCATCTGACACGATGGCTCATGCACTTTGAGATAATCAGCGACATTTCTCATGTTGAGACGTTCGCTGTTGGCTCCGGCATTCGTGAAGTAGCCAGACTTCGAAAGGTCTATGGCAAGGGCCGCTGGAGGAAGCGAAAAGGCATTGCTCGCGTTCGATTGGCCGACGGTGCTATCCACCTTGCGGAGGTTCACTGGTACGAAGCGTCGGGTATCGGAAGAATGGAATTCAAAATCAAACGCCTCCTGTGAGGGCTGTTCAATGACAAAGAGTGCGCTGCGGCAGTTGGTGGTTTGTGTGAAAAATGACGGTTACGCCGTTTCTCTGGAGACACGAAAGATTTATGTCTCTATTGCCGATCCGCTGGCGGAGAAGCACGGGCAATTGCGCGTGATCGACGAGTCCGGCGAAGATTATTTATATCCAAAAGCCTTCTTTCGGGTTGTGGCGCTCCCGCAGTCGGTAAAGAAGGCGGTTTTGACTGCGGCTTGATAGGAGTAATTGGGGACAGACCACGGTTTCGAAATCGTGGTCTGTCCCCAATTTTCGGTGGTCGAAGCGTTCGCTGCGGCGCCGCCTGCGCGTGGCGCCGCTTGCTCGGCGTGTGCCCCGGGAGAGAAGCCTTACGCCTCGTCGATGCTTCCGGCGCCAGGCATGAAACCCGCGCGCATCGCGTTCACAAAGACTGCAGCCTGCTGCACCGCCCAGGTCGCCTGCTCCAATTCAACGGGATCGCCCTTGAGTAATTGGGGACAGACCACGGTTTCGCGGTTTCGAAACCGTGGTCTGTCCCCGTTTTTCGTTTTTCCGCATGGCTATCTGACCGTCGACCTCAACATCGTGTGGAGCACGGTCCATGAGGTACTGCCTGGCTTCAAAGCGAAGATCGCCATGTTGCTGGGACCTGCTGCACCCCCAGACAAATCGGATTCCTGAAACGCCACGGGCAGCCCCGGTGCGGGCGGCGATTCATCTCTGACCAGTCATGCCAGTTCCGGATAATGATTTGGCGCCGGATGGATATGATGCAGCTTCAGCGCGCCAACAAACGACCCGCATGCTCACACGCCAGCAGCACGCCAGCAGCACCTTGACAATGAAAGGAATATTCCTTACCATCTGTGCTCGTCGCGCAAAGGAAACCGCCATGTCCCGCATTCACGAAGTCGCCACCATCACCTCGAAAGGCCAGATCACGCTGCCCAAGCCGATTCGCCAGGCACTGGGCGTGGACTCCGGTGGCAAAGTCGCCTTCGATTTCAATGGCAAAGCCATTACGGTTACGCGCGCGGAACCGGGTGAACACACCGATCCGGCAATTAACCAGTTTCTGGCGCTGCTCGAACGAGATCTTGCCCGAGGCAAGAACGTCACCGCCTTGCCTGCGGGTTTGGCCAAGAGCCTGCAGCAGGCGAAGAAGCGCCGGGTTGACCTCTCCGAAGAGATCGAAGGCGACGTGAACCTGTGATGTCCGGCAAGTGGTCGTTGCTGTTCCATCGCTGTGTGCTGGAACAGTTGGAGCGACTCAAGGCCGCCTCTGACAAAGCGCTCGCCAGTAGTCCCCACAATGGTCCCCACAATGGTCCCCACAATGCGCACAAGAATGCCAACGTCAAGCTCTATGCAGCGCTGGCCAAACTGATACTCCAGACCATCCCGAGCGACCCTGCCAGAGATGAATTTCGCCAAGGCAACACCATGGGGCCGGAGTTCCGACATTGGCGACGCGCCAAGATCGGCCGGAGGTTTCGTTTATTTTTTCGTTACGACTCGCGCACCAACGTCATCATCTACGCCTGGGTCAACGACGAGAATACGCTGCGCACCGCGGGCAGCAAGAACGATCCCTACGCGGTGTTCCGAAAAATGCTCAGTCGCGGCAATCCACCCGATGACTGGGACACGTTGCTACGTTAGTCTAGCCAGCAAAAAGTAGACTGACCCGTCAAACGCCGCTAGGCATTGACTTCACCCGGCACGAAAAGTTGCGCCCATACATTTCAGCGGCTCACGCCGGCGCTCTGCTGAACACACTTCGCCGGCTTGCCGTACGGATCAGAAAATTGCCGCGCGTGGAGATATGCGAGACATCGCCCGTGTCCGGGTCTTGCAGGGCGGTAGCGTGTTAAGCATCGCAGTAGGGTAGGGTGCGGCTTCAGCGCGCAGGCGTTGGTTGCGGCGTCCGTTCCACGTTGGCCGCGGAATTGATAACATGTAGTCTCCATATAGGTGACGGGATGAAGCCCTCCGAAGCATTACGTCTTAACCGGGATGCCGTTCCCCGCGTCGTGGAGTCCCATCGCGGCAGAAATGCTCGGGTTTTCGGGTCGGCGCTGCGCGGAGATGACCGCGAGAACAGCGATCTAGACATTCTGATCGATCCTACTCCCGAAACTACGCTCCTCGACATCAGGGCGATCCGCCACGAGCTGCACGAGCTGCTCGGCGTTCCAGTTGATGTACTCACGCCCAAGGCATTGCCCGAGAAGTTCCGCGACACTGTGCTGGCAGAAGCCGTGCCGATATGACGGTCGACACGCGGCGATTGCGAGACTACCTGGACCATATCCTACTGGCCATTCAGCGCGTCCAGAACTGACCCCAGCGCGCCTGGATCATGTCCTGGACACACTGCGCCGCACAGGCCGTTGCGGCGTCTGCGCGCTGGCGAAAGCTGCCGAGCGCAACGACTCGAATGTTCATACCGATGTGTCGCGCCTTGAGGAACTGGGCCTGGTCGAACGGGCGCAGGACGGTGCAGATTCTGTGCCCTTTGAGTCCGTCGAGATTTGCTTCCCCCTCGCACAGGTTGCTTGAAGGCCGCGCAGCCCTCGGAGATGGGGCCGAACACTGCGGCTCGATGAGAGATTGTATTGCCGCGCATTGATTGATATGATTACATCAATCATATCAATTGAGGTAATGACCATGATCCGCGAAGCCCCTGCCATGACGGTCCGGCAAAACCTCGGCGACTTGCTCAATGAGGTCCAGTATCGGCATGGAAAAGTGCTGATCACCAAAGCCGGCAAACCGGTGGCCGCCCTGGTCGACATCGCCATGTTCACGCGCCTGCGCAAGCTGGATGAAGAGTTCGACCGGATGCGCGCCGAGCTAGCGCGGGCGTTCGCGGGCATGACGAAAAAGGCAGTCGAAGCTCTCGTCGATGAGGCTGTGAAGGACGTGCGTGCGCGGCGCAGGAAGAAGTGAAGGTTGTACTCGATACAAACGTCTTGCTCTCGGGGCTGATGTTCCCCGAGGGAACGCCCGGTCGCATCATCGCGGCATGGGTCGAAGCCCGGTTCGAGGTGGCGCTCTCGCTGGATCAGCTTGCCGAGATCGGCAGGGTTCTTGAATACCCGAAGATCCGCCGCAAACTTGGATGGGACGATCAGAGAATCGAGTTGTTCATCAAACAGCTTTACATCCGGGCCGAGGTGGTCGAACTCGGTCCGATATCGGTCGAAGTCCCGCGGGATCCGGGCGACGCGCCGATTCTCGCGACACTCGCAACCGCCAAAGCCGATGTTCTGGTGACCGGCGACGGCGATCTGCTCGCTCTGCGCGACAAGTACCCGATCGAGACGCCGGCCGAGTTTGTCCGCCGCCTATAATCTGGCCGAAGAATCTCATCCTGCCAATTCCGGCGGGGTAGCGATCTGGACGTATTGGTCGAACCGTTGCCCGGTGCAACCCTTTTTGACATGGGCGCGATTCAGATCGCGCTTCAGGAAAGACTTGGCGTCGCTGTCCAGATACTGACGTCCGGCCACTTTTCGCGACCAGGTGCTCAAAGAAGCAACCCCGGTATTAACGCAACGCGACACCCCGAGTCGCCGCCTCGACTACATCGCCCACACCATAACGCCCCTCTTGCGCGGGAGCGCAGGAGGGGCGGCGCGAAGCGCCGGGGTGTTTGGCCGCGTCACCACCCCGCCCTGCGCTTCGCTCCGGGCACCCCTCCTCGCAGAGGGGTGGCTGCGAAGCGGCCGGGGTGGAGGCCATAGGCCGGCGATTCCTTGCCGGCACCACGGCTGCCGCCTGCGTTGTCCGGATAAGGCGATACCGCTAGAATGCGTCTGTTCCGCACCCGGTTACGCTTATGCGTCCCTCTGAAGCTTTATCGCGCCATCGCGTTGCCATTCTGCGTGCTGCAGCGCGTGTGAAGGCAACCAATGTTCGCGTCTTTGGATCGGTGGTCAGGGGTGAGGACACCGAGGCAAGCGACCTGGACCTTCTGGTAGAGGTCCCGAAAGGCACCACGCTGCTGGATATGGCAGGCCTGCAGCGCGAACTGGCGCATACCCTGGGGGTTTCCGTCGACGTGGTGACGCTGCTCGATTTACCCGAGCGCGTGCGCGCGCGCGTTGAACGGGAGGCACGCATCCTGTGAAGCCGCGCGACGAGGACTATATGCATCATATCCTCGGCGCGATTTCGAGCATTGAGGCGTACACGGCTGAAGGGGAAACGGCTTTCATGGTCGACCGCAAGACCCAGGACGCCGTCATCCGAAACCTCGAAATCATTGGCGAGGCAGCGGGTAATTGGGGACAGACCACGGTTTCGCGGTTTCGAAACCGTGGTCTGTCCCCGTTTTTCCGCGCGCCCCAGCTCGACCGGAACACGCCCTGACTTGACCAGATGCAGGCTGAAAGCAGCGATTAGGCCGCTGTGCGTCCGTGCAACCTCGGCCTCGATCGGGGCATTGGAAACAAGGAGCGCAGCGCGGGCTGCATCGAATATCGCATAATAGGCTTCAAAGCGAAGATCGCCATGTTGCTGGGACCTGCTGCACCCCCAGACAAATCGGATTCCTGAAACGCCACGGGCAGCCCCGGTGCGGGCGGCGATTCATCTCTGACCAGTCATGCCAGTTCCGGATAATGGTTTGGCGCGGGATCGATATGATGCAGCTTCAGCGCGCCAACAAATTGGCCCGAAACCCGCACGGACAGGGCATCTACGCCAGTTCCCCGAGGGGCGCGTAGGCCTCACACACCGCCTTGACATCCCTCCATCCCACGCCGACAATCCCCGTTCACCAGTTGAACACACCACCCCCGGCGACCTCACATGGAAGAATCCCACTACCACCTCCTGCGCCTGCTCGACTCGAGCCCCCAACTCACCCAGCGCGAGCTTGCCCGCGAAATGGGCGTGAGCCTGGGCAAGGTCAACTACTGCGTCAGCGCCCTCATCGAAAAGGTTGGGTGAAGGCGCGCAACTTCCGCAATAACAACAACAAGCTTTCCTACGCGTACCTGCTCACCCCGCGCGGCATCGAGCAGAAAGCCGTCATTACGGTGCACTTCCTGCGCCGCAAGATGGCCGAGTACGAATCCCTGAAAAAAGAGATCGCCCGGCTGCGCCGGGAAGTGGACCGACTGCCCGAACCCGAGGCCAAGCCGCGATGAGTCACTGGCATGCCGTGCTGTGCAAGCCGCGCCGCGAAGCACTGGCCGAGGCGAATCTGAGAAATCAGGGCTTCGACGTCTATCTCCCGCGCATGATCGGTTTGCGGCGCAGGGCCGGCCGGTGGGAGAAGACGATCGAGCCGCTGTTTCCCCGTTACCTGTTCCTGAACGCCGGCGAAGGCGGGCGCGGTCTTGCTCCGGTGCGTTCCACTTTAGGGGTCACGGACCTGGTGCGCTTTTGCGGCGCGCCCGCGCTGGTTCCTCCAGGCGTTGTCGAAGCCCTTCGCGAAGCTGCGGACCCGGAAACCGGATGTCATCGGTTTCGGGCTGCGCCGTTCGCTGCGGGCGAACGCGTGCGCTTTGCAGCAGGGCCGTTCAAGGGCTTGGAGGGACTGTTCGAAGTGGAGTCCGGAGAAGCGCGCGTGATCGTCCTTCTCGAACTCCTCGGAAAAACGAACCGGCTGACCGTGAACCGCGACTGGCTGGTAGCAGCCCATTAGAAAGTAGGGTAGGTAGGGCGCGGCCGTAG
>Ga0154717_1113_pt4 | contig 11668 bp, 9 predicted proteins | sample Rifle2008BG16ft_FD_105725 | JGI IMG/M metagenome (GOLD analysis project Ga0154717, IMG submission 105725) | Betaproteobacteria bacterium RBG_16_64_18
TGCGGCAGAACGCGAGCCAGACCCGCTGCGTCGGATCGGCGGGCCGGTAGCGTGCGAACAGCCACAGCGCAATGATCCCGAGCACCGAGGCGACGCTCCAGAAAAGGACCATCGCGAGCGTCTCCCAGGAGGGCGAGCGTATGCCGAACCAGGCCATCATCTCGCGCTGGCGCTCCGGGTTGTACGCAAGCACCCATTGATTCCATTTGTTGCCGAGCGCTTCCCAGTTGTCTCGCAGCGACCGCAGCCAGCCGAGGTTCGCGCGCATGAGCAGCGGTGTGCCCTGGGGGGCGGCGGCGGCGAGCCCCACATCCACCCGGAGCGGGACTGCCTCCGCGGTGGGATCGACGCGCACCCAGCCGCGATTCTCCAGCCACACCTCGGTCCAGGCGTGTGCGTCGGTCTGGCGCACGACCATGTAGCCGTCCACCGGATTGACATCACCGCCCTGATAGCCGGTCACGATGCGCGCCGGCACGCCCGCGGCACGCATGAGGAATGCGAAACTGGACGCGAAGTGCTCGCAGAACCCCTCCCTGCTGTCGAACAGGAATTCGTCCACCGTATGCATGCCGAGCAGCGGCGGCAGCAGCGTGTAGCGGTACCTGCCTTCGCGCAGGAACTCCAGCGCCTTGCGCAGTATCGCATCGCTGGAGCCCAGGCGGCGCCATTCCTGGGCAAGCCTCTGTGCCCGCGGGTTGAATTGGTGCGGAAACGCGGTGGTTTCCCTCAAATCCTCGGGGTCTGCGCCCGCGGTGGCGCGGTACGAGGGATAGGAACGCAGTTCGTAGCGTATGCGGTTGCGTATCGGCGGCACCGAAAGCAGCACATAGTCGCTGGTGACCCGCGCTCTGGGCGGCACCCGCGCCGGCAGATCCAGCGCGAACAGCCATTGTTGATTGTGCGGCTCGAGCGTGACTTCGTAGTCGACCGGCGAGCCCAGCGCGTCGAACTGAACCGCGCGCTGCAGGCGCGGGAGGCGGGCGGCGCGCCAGGTCCTGCCGTCGAATTGCCAGAAGACGGGACCGCGCCAGTACAGCTGGCGCCGCGGCGGCGCACTGCCGTCGAACTTGACGCGGAACGCGATGGCGTCGGACTGCGACAGCTGGCTGATCGATCCCGGGGACATGGTGTCGGAGAGTCCCGTCACGGCGGTGAAGGCATCTTGCGGCAGGCCCCAGAGCGGGCCGGAGACGCGGGGAAAGAGGAAGAAAAGCAGCAGCATCACCGGTCCGGCCTGCACCAGCAACGCGCCCGCGACGCGGAAGTTCTCCAGCGGGCGGCACGCGGTCGCGTTGAATCCGATGAGGCCGGCGGTGATGACGTACACCGTGACCAGCGTCAGCGCGGCGGTTGGAATGGTCTGCGTATAGAAGAAATTCGTGAGCGCGAGAAAGTAGGACAGGAAGGTGACCACGTAGATGTCGCGCTGCGCCCGTATTTCCATGAGCTTGAGGGCAAGCAGCAGCACCAGCAGCGTGACGCCCGCGTCGCGGCCGAAGATGGTGCGATAGGTGAGGATATCGGCGGCGATGCCCGCAATCGTGGCCGTGAGTATCAGCCATCGCGGGGGCAGCGGCAACGCCTTCCATGCGATGGTGAGGCGCCAGGCGAACAGGATCGCGCCGGCGCCGGACGTCCACGCGGGCAGGCGAGCGGCGTGTGGCGCCACCGCGAGCGCCAGCCCGGCAAGGAGCAGGGCGAGATTAGGAAGCGGCAGCGTGATCGGTGTCATACAGCGCAAGGCCCCTGAGGCAGGCCCGCTCGTGCTCGTCGCTCGATCCCAGAGGCAGTTCGGCGCCGGGCAGCTTCACGCCGAAGCGCAGGCCGCCTGAATGAGCGAGCAGCACCCAGCGCGCCAGTCGGGAGAGCCGCGCTTCGGTCCCGAGTTCGCTCGGCAGGTCGTTCCAGTCGAACCACATCTCCATCGAGGCGCGCCCGGTGAAAACCTTGGTGAGCAGGGTCTCGGTCCGCGCGACGGCTTTCCATGCGATATGGCGCGGCGAATCGCCCGACTGGTAAGCGCGCAGCCCGAAGAAGTCGTCGGTGCCCGTTCCGGCGTTCATCGCGTTCCCCATGTCGGGCACCGCGCGCGGCAGCGGCAGCGGCGACTCGTCCGGCTTGGGGTAGACGATCGCGCGCATGTCGGGCTGAACGTACGCCCATGCGCGGAACAGGCCCATGGGATAGCGGGTATCCACGGTGACGCGCGGCAGCTGCAGCCAGCCGCGGCGCGCCGCCTTCACGGGCACGGTGGTGGTCTCAGTGCGGTTCGCGGGGATCTCGCAGTCTGTCGATCCCTCGCCGCAGGCAAGTCGGATCGAGTGCCGCGGCATATCGCGCCGGTTCTGAAGGTGCAATTCGAACCGGGCCGTGTCGCCGGCGAATACCGGCTCCACGCGTCCGGCGCTCACATGCAGATGGGCGAGGTTGCGGAAGGTGTGCAGGATGGACACCACGCCCATGCCTGCAAGCAGGAACGTCAGCACGTAGCCCAGGGACAGATTGTAGTTGATCGAGCCGATGAGCATCAGCACCAGCGCGAGCGCGAAAGTGAGACCGTGCCGGGTGGGCAGGATATAGACGCGCCGCTGCGCGAGGAAAATTGTTCCCGTCTCGGGTTGCCGCGGGTGCACGAGCAGGTTGTATAGCTGCGAGTAGCGGAGGATCCTGTCCCAGTTCATGTGAGTCGAACCTCGCGTGAGCCTAATCCGGTATGGTCGGAATCAAACAGGGTGCCTCGCTTTGGTGTTTCATCAATCTCCCGTTTTCGGGCGGTTGCGAAGTTGCAACTTCCCGAAAACGGGAGACCTGTATAAGACCAAATTCACCGCCGCTGCCGGCCAAGCCTGAGTCACGGTATCGGAACCGCGCCGATCAGGCTCTCTGCGCAGTCCACGCTGGAGTGGTGCGCGCCGTCGTGAACCGGACGCAGGCGGTGACCCGCAACACCGGGCAGCACGGCCTGCACGTCCTCGGGCAGGACCTTGTCGCGGCCTTCGAGCAGCGACCAGGCGCGAGCGCAATTGAGCAGCGCGAGCGCGGCACGGGGCGACAGGCCGGTGATGTAGACGGGCGAACGCCGCGTGTGCTCCACCAGCGCCTGGATGTAATCGATCAGCGCCGGCGAGGCATGGACGTTGCGCACGCTGGCCTGCAGCTTCGAGAGATCTTCCGGAGCGAGGCAGGGCTGGAGCGCAGCCATGAGGTCGCGGCGCTCGGTGCCTTGCAGCAACGTGCGCTCCGCGTCGTGGCCGGGGTAGCCGATTTCGATGCGCATCAGGAAACGGTCGAGCTGGGACTCCGGCAGCGGGAAGGTGCCCACCTGGTTCGAGGGATTCTGCGTCGCGATGACGAAGAACGGCTCGGGCAGCCGTCGCGTCTCGCCCTCCATGGTCACCTGATGCTCCTCCATGGCCTCCAGCAGTGCCGACTGCGTCTTGGGCGTGGCGCGGTTCACCTCGTCGGCGAGGATGAGCTGGGCGAAGATCGGGCCCGGATGGAACTTGAACGTCCCGGTGTCCCGGTCGTAGACCGAAACGCCGATGATGTCCGCCGGCAGCATGTCGCTGGTGAACTGGATGCGGTGGAAGTCCATGCCCAGCAGCCTCGCCAGCGCCTGTGCGAGCGTGGTCTTGCCCACGCCGGGCAGGTCCTCGATCAGCAGGTGTCCGCGGGCAAGCAGGCAGGCGAGCGCAAGGCGGATCTGACGTTCTTTTCCGAGTATGACCTGTGAGGCCCGCTGGATGACGGGCTGGATGGGCGATGAAGGCATGTATCGTTTCGCTTCTGGAGAAGATTCTCAGTTTACTGGATTCCCGCTATGATGGATGCAGGCAAGAGATCGGCGAGCGAGAAACCAGTCATGGCCACCGCGTTCATCACCCATGCCGCCTGCATGAAGCACGAGATGGGCGAGTCCCATCCGGAACGGCCGGAGCGGCTTTCGGCGATCCACGACCAGCTCATCACCTCCGGGATCGCGGGATTGCTCGATCACCATGAAGCGCCGCTTGCCAAGATGACCGAACTGACCCGCGTCCACCCGCCCGAATACATCGAGGCCATACGCATGGCCGCGCCGCGGCACGGCATAGTACACCTGGATCCGGACACCGCGATGTGCCCTCACACCTGGGACGCGACGCTGCGCGCCGCCGGCGCAACCGTCCTGGCGACCGATCTGGTGATCGGAGGGCGCGCCCAGAATGCGTTCTGCGCCGTGCGCCCGCCCGGACACCACGCCACGCGTCACAGATCCATGGGTTTTTGCATTTTCAACAACATCGCGGTCGCCGCCAAGCACGCCCTGGAGCACCACGGCCTCGCGCGCGTCGCGATCGTGGATTTCGACGTGCATCACGGCAACGGCACCGAGGATATTTTCAGCCACGACGAGCGCGTGCTGATGGTGGGCACGTTCCAGCACCCGTTCTATCCCTACAGCGGCACGGAAAGCCCGGCGCCGAACATGGCGAACGTGCCTCTTCCCGCGGGCACCGGCAGCCAGGGATTTCGCGAGGCGGTCGAAACCGTCTGGCTGCCGGCGCTGGAGCGCTTCCGGCCGGAGATGATATTCATCTCGGCCGGGTTCGACGCGCACGTCGAGGACGACATGGCCATGCTGCGCTTTACCGACTCGGACTACGGCTGGGTGACCATGCAGCTCAGGGCGATCGCCGACCGCCATGCGCAGGGGAGGATAGTCTCGGTTCTGGAAGGCGGCTACGACCTGTCGGCGCTGGGCCGCAGTGCCGTGATGCATCTTCGCGCCTTGGGGGGACTCTAGGTGCTCATGACTATCGGGAACCAACGCGAGGCGACTTGGTTGATGCCGGCCTAGTCATTTACGAATTGACTGTTGACAACTTTGGAGAAGAATCGGGTCTTGTATACGGCTCTCGATTTCGGAGCGTTGCGCAGTTGCAACGCTTCGAAATCGAGAGAGTAGAGGCGTCAAAGCAAGCCAGCCCGTTTGGTTCCGGCTCGTCCGGCCTGGGTGTTTTCATGACGACTGCGACCCGCGTCTCGATATGAGGACGTCAATGATCCGATTCTCGACCTTCCCGCGCACCTGGTCGCCTCCCGAGTGGGTCGGCCGGATGGTGGAGATCTTCCGCCATCATGAGAGCGCCATCACCACGGATCGGCCGGAAGGAAGGCTGTCCAGCGAAGTTGTGCTCGCGATTCTTTCAGGCGACCTGGAAGGCACCGGCTTTCGCATCGAAAAGCTGAAACGCGCGGACCTCAAGGCGCCGGGTTCTTCCCACCCCTTGCCTGCGGGCGAATCCGCTGCGGAACATTATCACTTCGACGTCTATCATCCGGAGTGGCATTGCTGCATCGCGATAGAAGACGGCCCCGCCTGGGCGAACGATGCGATCGATGAAGACGCGGTGGAACCGCTGCTGGTGGCGAACGCGGACACGCTGTGCCTGGCCGTACCCGGGTGCAATATCGACCCCGAAGGGCGGGTAGTCGACAGCGAGTACGAACGCGCAGTCACGCTGGCGAAGGCGGTATACCAGCGCAGCAGAACGTACCTGCCCCACAGGCTCGTGCTGATCGGCTACTAGCGCGCGGGGGCTCACTCCAGGTTCCACGGCTCGCAGTGCCCGGCGTAGGAGTTGCCGGGCAACGCGAGAAACGCGCGGTCCGGATTCATGTGCACCGAGCGGTCGAAGTGCCAGGCGACGACTGCTGCAAACCGCACGCACTTGCGCCGGTCGCTGCCGGTCTTGCGGGCTTCGCAGTCCAGCACCGTGGTGACCATCACGCTGTCGTTTACGTCCTCCACGATGTGAACGCGGGTGTCCGATGCATACACCCGCGCCGGCTTCGCGCCGACCGCGCGGCTCGAGGTCACGTTCGCCGTTCCCTGATCGACCCCGATGCCCTCGATGATGACCATCAGGTCGTCGTCTCCGGCCTGCAGGGGCGGCGGGACGCTCGCCGGGCCGCTCTTGCGAAAGGAGCAGATGACGTCGCGCGCAAGCGCGAGCTCGTCGAGCACAGTGGCGGCGGATGCGACCGGCACGCCCAGCCACGCCGCGAAGAGCAGGCTATGAACCAGCCGTCGCATGCGCGGCCTCATGGGACAGGTCAGCCATCAGATCATCGACCGCGACATCGATTGCGTCGGGCGAAAGCCGGTCCAGAGTCAGCACCCGGGCCCCGGCGATGTCGGGGTAGTTCCTGAGCGCGGAGCGCCGGTAGGCCGGATCGTAGTGGTTGAGGAGCAGGTCGGCCACGAGTTCATCCCAGGCGCACTGGTCCACCAGTGCCAGCCATCGCTTGAGCACTTCGCGGCCGTAGAGGCTGGTGAGGCACTCGAGCTTCGCTTTCAGTCCCTTCGGATCCTCGAGGAAATGGCGGTATTCGGCGATCAGAAACCGAACGCGCTCCGCCACCGGCGCCTGCGCGACGATGCAGCGGCCCTCGCGCATGCGCGCCAGCAGCGCCGACGGAAGCTGCAACTGCCCGATTTTCCTGCTTTCGGCCTCGACAAATACCGGCGCCGACGCATCGAACCGCCGCAGCGCGTTCCACAGCACGCTGTCGAACAGCCGCTGCGGCGGCTGCGGATCGTCCGGCAGGGTGCCCAGCACCGAGCCGCGGTGGCGCGCCAGGCGCTCCAGATCGAGCACCTGCGCCCCGCGCTCGGCCAGCCGCTCGAGCAGCCGGCTCTTGGCCGATCCCGTCGCCCCGCAGACCACGAGGTAGTCGAAGCGGCCGGGGAGGGTCTCGAGCTGCGCGATCACCTCGCGGCGATAGGTCTTGTACCCGCCCTCAAGCTGCGCCGCCTTCCAGCCGATCTCGCGCAGCACATGCGCCATGGCCGCGGAGCGCTTGCCGCCGCGCCAGCAGTAGACGAGCGGCCGCCACTGGCGGCCGTGCGATGCGAAACGGGTCTCGATGTGGCGCGCGATGTTGCGCGATACCAGCGCGGCGCCGAGTTTCCTTGCGTCGAACGGCGAGGCCCGGGTGTAGAGCGTGCCGACGCGGGCGCGTTCCTCGTCGTCGAGCACCGGACAGTTGATGGCCCCCGGAACGTGGTCCTGCGCGTATTCCGAGGGCGAGCGCGTGTCGATGACCTCGTCAAAGTCATCCAGCTGCGCCACCGTGGCGATGCCCGGGTGTCTGGAGTTCATTGCAATCGTTCGCGTTTCAGCAACGGCGCAAGTCCCGTCCACACATTGTCCAGGATGAGCGGCTGCACCTGCGCCGTGGGATGGAGATTGTCGTCGAGGAAGTTGTCGCGCTTGCCTGCGATGCCTTCCAGCAGGAACGGAACGAAGGCGGTCTTGTGCCGTTTCGCGAGCGTTGCGTACGCCTGTTCCAGTTCGCGCGTGTACTGCGGGCCGTAGTTGGGCGGCATTTTCATCCCCACCAGCAATACGCGGCTGCCGGCCTTCTGCGCGGCGCGGACGATGGCGGCCAGGTTGTCGCGCATCTGCGCGACCGGCAGTCCCCGCAGGCCGTCGTTGGCCCCCAGCGCGAGAATGACGATCCGCGGCCTGTGCTGCGCGAGCGTGGCAGCGATGCGCGAGGCGCCGCCGCTGGAGGTCTCGCCGCTGATGCTGGCGTTCGCCACGGTATAATCGAAGTGCTTCTGCCGCAACCGTTCCTCGAGCAGCGTCACCCAGCCTTGCTTCTGGCCGATGCCGTACGCAGCCGAGAGACTGTCCCCGTAGACGAGCAGCGTAGCACCGGCATGCGCGAGTCCCGGACCCAGCAACGCGAGTGCCAGCAAGAGCTTATGGAATAGGGTCATAGACATGGATAACAAGGTCGCGCCCATCATCACGGCGCTCGGGTTGTCGAAGATCGTGCCCAGCGGCGACGAGATGCTCGCCATTCTGCAGGATATTCGCTTGGAGGTCATGCCCGGCGAGGCGCTCGCCGTGGTGGGCGCCTCGGGCTCGGGCAAATCCACGCTGCTCGGGCTGCTCGCCGGGCTGGATGTGCCGAGCGCGGGCAGCGTGAAGCTCGACGGTCAGGACCTGTTCAGCCTCGACGAAGACGGCCGCGCGCGGCTGCGTGCCCAACTGCTCGGATTCGTGTTCCAGTCGTTCCAGCTGCTGCCGGCGTTGAACGCCCAGGAAAACGTGATGCTGCCGCTCGAACTCGCGGGCAATGCGGGCGCCGCGGAACTGGCGCTGGTGATGCTCAATCGCGTCGGCCTGGGCGAGCGGCTGCGGCACTACCCGAAACATCTGTCCGGGGGCGAACAGCAGCGCGTCGCGCTCGCGCGCGCCTTCGTCATGCAGCCCAAGCTCCTGCTCGCCGACGAGCCCACCGGCAACCTCGATGCAGCGACGGGCGCGGACGTCATCGATCTGATGTTCGAGCTGAACGCCGAGCGCGGCACGACGCTGGTGCTGGTCACGCACGACGAGATGCTCGCGCGCCGCTGCACGCGGCAGATACGGCTTGCCGGCGGCCGGGTCGTTGGCGGCTGATATTCTTATGGATCGCGTACTCACTTGTTTCGTGATGAATTGGGGTTTTTACCTGTCTCCCGATTTCAGGAAGTTGCAGACTTCGCAACTTCCTGAAATCGGGAGACCTGGAAAGGCAAAAATGGGGCACTTGCGCTCGTTCCGGCACTGCCGGCCCAGGACATGCTCCCGCTATCCCTGAGAATGCTCGCACGCGACTGGCGCGCGGGCGAGCTGCGCATCCTCGCGCTCGCGCTCGTGGTCGCGGTGGCGAGCGTCACCAGCGTGGGTTTCTTTTCCGACCGCGTGCGCCAGGCGCTGACGCGCGAGGCCCACCAGTTGCTCGGGGCCGACCTGTTGCTGCACGCGGACCATCCGTGGCGGCGCGAGGTGCGCGAGGAGATTGCTCGCCGCGGCCTCGCGCTCGCGGAGAACGTCACCTTCATCAGCATGGCGCGGCGCGGCGAACTCGCACAGCTCGCCAGCGTCAAGGCGGTTTCACGCGGCTATCCGCTGCGCGGCAAGCTGCGCGTGGCGCCGATGCTGAACGCGCCCGACGCCGACACCGATGCCGTGCCGGCGCCGGGTTCGGTGTGGGTGGACGAGCGCATGGCGATCGCGCTCGGCGCGGCGGTGGGCGAGACGATCGAACTCGGCAAGGCGAGACTCACCGTCGCTGCGATCGTCACGCTGGAGCCCGACCGCGGCGTTTCGTTCTTCAACCTCGCGCCGCGCCTGATGATGCATGTCGACGACATTCCCGCGACCGGCTTGGTCCAGACCGGCAGCCGGATTTCCTACGCGCTGCTCGCCGCGGGTGAGTCCAAGGCAGTCGCGGCCTTCGAAGCCTGGGCCGAGCCGCAGCTCGGGCGCGGCGAGTCGCTGCAAAGCCTGTCCAACGCGCGTCCGGAAATCCGCGCCTCGCTCGATCGGGCGCAGAAGTTCATCGGCCTCACCGCGATGCTGGCTGTGATCCTGGCCGGCGTGTCGGTGTCGCTCGCCACGCGCCGTTATTCGCTGCGGCACCTGGACGGCTATGCGGTCATGCGCTGCTTCGGCGCCACCCAGTCGCGCCTGTTCGCGCTGTTCGCGGCGGAGTTCGGCGCGCTGGGGGTGATCGCCTGCGCGCTCGGGTGCATCGCGGGGTATTTCGCCCAGTTCGTGATTGCCGGGTTCGTGGCCGGCCTGATGGCGGTGCCGCTGCCGCAGCCCTCGCTGCTGCCTGCGCTGCAGGGGTTCGCGATCGGCATCGTGCTGCTGCTGGGGTTCGCGCTGCCGCCGCTCCTGCAGTTGAAGGATGTGCCGGCGCTGCGGGTCATACGGCGCGAGGTCGGGCCGCCCCGGCAGAGCGCACTCATCGCTTACGCGGCAGGGTTCGCGACCATAGGCGCGCTGCTCATCTGGCAGGCGGGCGAGATACGGCTCGGGCTGATCGTGGTCGGGGGTTTTGCCCTCGCGATCGTGGTGTTCGGCACCGTCGCCTTCGGTGCGCTCGCGCTGATCAGCCGCGGCGCGGGCGCGGCGAGCCTCGCCTGGCGCCACGGGCTGGCGAACCTGGCGCGGCGCGCGAAAACCAACACCGTGCAGATCGTCGCGCTGAGCCTGGGTCTCACCGCGATTCTGCTGCTCACTTTCACGCGCGGGGACCTGCTCGACACCTGGCGCTCGAAGCTTCCCGCCGATGCGCCCAACCGCTTCATCATCAACATCCAGCCCGAGCAGCGCGCCCCGCTGCTCGGATTCTTTCGCGACAACGGCATCGCGCTGCCCGCGGTCTATTCGATGGTGCGCGGGCGCTATGTGGCGCGCAACGACGCGCCGATCGATGCCGCGCAGTTCGACCAGCGCAGCCGCAGGATGGTCGAGCGCGAGTTCAACCTGTCCTCCATGGAGGCGCTGCCAGAACACAACCACATCGTTGCAGGCCGGCAGTTCAACGCCGAGGACCGAGGCCGCGGTGCGCTGTCGGTTGAGGAGGGCATCGCCCAGTCGCTCGGCTGGAAGATCGGCGACCGGCTCTCCTGGCAGGTGGCGGGGCAGACCTTTACCGCGCCCATCGTCAGCATCCGCAAGCTGGACTGGGATTCGATGCGGGTGAATTTCTTCGTCATCGCCACGCCGGGCCTGCTCGCGAATGCGCCGACCTCGTTCATCACCAGCTTCCACCTGCCGGCGGCACAGACCGCTTTCACCAACCGCCTCTCGCAGCGCTACCCGAACGTGACCGTGGTGGACATGAGCGCGATACTGCAACAGGTGCAGGGCATGATGGAGCAGGTCATACGCGCAGTGCAGTTCGTGTTCCTGTTCGCGCTGGGCGCGGGGATACTCGTCCTCTATTCGGCGCTGCTCGCGACGCAGGATGAGCGCATGCAGGAGGCTGCGGTGATGCGCGCACTCGGCGCCACGCGCGCGCAGGTGCTGGCCTCGCAGCGCGCCGAATTCATCGCTCTGGGCCTGATCGCCGGCGCGCTGGCGGCGGCAGGATCGACCGCCATCGGCTACGCCATTGCCGTGTTCGTGTTCCAGTTTGCCTACCAGGTCAACACCTGGATCTGGATCGTGGGACCCGCGCTGGGGCTTGCGTGCGTCGCGATCAACGCGATTGCCGGGGCGCGGTCGGCGCTTCGCCGGCCGCCGATACTGGCGCTGCGGGAGCTGTAGGCGGGGAAGGGAAATAGGGGACAGACCACCATTTTCGACGTGGTTGCTTAGGTTCTTTACATCGGCCTTCGAAAATGGTGGTCTGTCCCCTATTTCCTGAGAAGACTGGCAGGCCGTTACAATGACGGTGGAAAATAGAAAATGAAAATAGAATGAAAATAGGGGTCTGTCCCCTATTCTCGTCGCGTAGGTCCCATGATCGAAGTCGTCCTCGCCGTCGCTGTCATCGCCGTGCTGCTGCTCGCGTGGCTCAGCTGGCGTGCGGCCGCCATCGAGCGGCGCCTGGACGAGCTTTCCTCGGGTTTTGGGCAGGGCATGGAAGACAAGCACCGCCTCATGCTGACCGATCTGCACCAGGGGTTGAGCCAGCAGGGCGATCGCGTGGGCACGCATCTGGCCGAATCGGGCGAGCGGCTGCGCGCCGTGGTGGCCGAGGAACTGCGCCAGACGCGCGACACGCTGCATGCGCTGCGCCTGTCGCTGGCGCAGGACTTCGGCCAGAACCGCGAGGCGATGGCCCAGAAGCTCGCCGAGACCACGCAGGCGCTGACCGCGAAGGTCGA
>Ga0154717_1040_pt1 | contig 11569 bp, 8 predicted proteins | sample Rifle2008BG16ft_FD_105725 | JGI IMG/M metagenome (GOLD analysis project Ga0154717, IMG submission 105725) | Betaproteobacteria bacterium RBG_16_64_18
CTTTGAACTTGTTCCGGCTCGATAAGCACAGCAAGAAGAGCCTGCCCAAGAAACGCAAGGCCGCAGCTTGGAACTCCCGCTACGTCGTGGACCTACTCAACCTGCGGCCACTACAGGAAATTTGATGCTCCGGCCCTGGGGTGCTCACCTGAACCAGCGCCACCATAATCGTGACGACGTAGATATCGAGCATGGACCAGCGACCGATGAACTCTACCACGCGATACACCCGCGTGCGCGTGCGCGGATCCCAGGCCGAGCGCATCTGCACCGAGCCGGCGAGCACCGCGAGCGCGATCATCTTGGCCAGCGGCACCATGATGCCGGCGAAGAACACGATCGCCGCCAGCATGAACGATCCGGACGCCCACAGGAACGCGATGCCGGAGAGGATGGTGTCGCGCTGCGTGCCGAAGAGCGAACTGGTGTCCATGATCGGCAGCATGTTGGCGGGCACGTACAGAATCATCGCCGCGATGAGGAATGCCCAGGTGCGCGCGAGGCTCGCGGGTTTTCGCGCGTGCAGTGCGCCTCGCCGCCGGGAGGCAGCGGCGTCGGCCGGTGCAGCAGGTCGCATTCGAGGCACGCGACGAGAGTGGATGCGGACATAGGCACTCGGTCGGTCGCTCAGAGCAGCGCCGAAAACAGCGTCGCGATGCCGAGGAAGGAGAAGAAGCCGACGACATCGGTGACGGTGGTGAGGATGATCGAGGAGGACTGCGCCGGATCCTGGCCGAAGCGCTGCAGCGTGATCGGAACCAGCGCACCGGCAAAGCCCGCTGCGACCATGGAGATCACCAATTCGTCGAACGCATAGTAGCAAAAACGGTGCGGGCGGAACGGATCAGTTCGACTCATTTCCTGGCAGGCCGCGGTCGATCCGGACCCCAGCCTCCGCCCAGCACCTTGTACAAGGTCACCTGGTTCTGCACTTTCTGGGCCTGTACCTGCACCACCGCCTGTTGTGCGGCGAGCAGCGAGCGCTGCGCGTCCAGCACATCGAGGTAGCTGGCCGCACCGTTGCGATAGCGCAGATCTGCCAGCTTGAAGCGTGCGGCTTCGGCATTCGCCTGCGCTTGCTGCGCCCGCGCCTGTTCGCCCAGCGTGGCGCGCCCGGCGAGCGAATCCGCCACTTCGCGAAACGCCGTCTGGATCGCCTTTTCGTACTGCGCCAGCGCGATATCGCGGCTGATGCTGGCTGCTTCGAGGCTGGCTTGATTGCGCTCCGAGTCAAAGATCGGCACCAGCAGCTGCGGCATGAAGGTCCAGGCAAACGATCCGCTCTTGAACAGCCCTGACAGCTGGCTGCTGGCGATGCCCGCGCTGCCGGTCAGGGTGATCTTCGGAAAGAACGCGGCCCGGGCCGCGACGATATTGGCGTTGGCCGCGATCAGCTGCTGCTCGGCCTGGCGCACATCGGGCCGGCGGGCCAGCACTTCGGAGGGCACGCCGACAGGCAGTTCGTTGATCAGCTCTTGACTGGCGATGCCCAGGCCCTGCGGCAGGTCGGCCGGAAGGGACTGCCCGAGCAGCAGCGAGAGCGCGTTTTCGTCGAGGGCGCGCTGACGCAGCAACTGGGCCAGCGTGGCGCGCGCGCCTTCGAGCAGCGATTCAGCCTGCCGGTAGTCCAGTTCCGACGCGGCGCCGACGTCGAACTTGAGCCTGGTGAGTTTGAGCGATTCCTCGCGGGTGACGAGCGCGCGCCGCGTCACTGCAAGAAGTTCATCGTTGGCGAGCAGGTTCAGATAGGTATTCGCCACCGAGGAAATCAGCGCGATCTGCACGTTCTTGCGCGCTTCCTCCGTGCCCAGATACTGGGCCAGCGCGGCAGCGCTCAAGCTGCGCACGCGGCCGAAGAAGTCAAGCTCGTAGGCGGTGACGGCCAGGCCGGCCGTGTAGGTGCTGGCGATACTGCCGCTCGCGTTGGGCTGGCGCGAACCGGTGGCGCCGATGCCGACCGTGGGCAACTCATCGGCGCGCCGCACCTGGTACTGCGCGCGCGCCTGTTCGATGTTGAGCACCGACACGCGCAGGTCACGGTTGTTCTTCAGCGCGATGTCGATCAAACGCTTCAAGCGATCGTCGCCAAAGTAGTCCCGCCATTCGATGTCGCTCGCCGCCGGGCCGGCCGGTGCCTGCGCCGGTGTCGCGCCGGGGTAGGCCGCCGCAACCGGCGCCGCCGGGCGCTCGTAGTTCGGGATTTTCGTTGCGCAGCCGGCCAGGGCCATCGCCAGCGAGAGCGCCAGCGCAACGCCGGTCCCGGCGGAGCGGAATCTGGAGTGGGTCATCCGTGCGCTCCCTTGTCACCAGCCGCGGCCGCCGCGCCGGCGGTCGGCGTGGCATCGTCTTCATGCGCGTACTTGCGGCGCTGGCGTTCGCTGCCCTTGAAAAATCGGCGCACGACGACGAAGAACACCGGCACGAAGAACACCGCGAGCGTCACCGCAGTGATCATACCGCCAATGACGCCGGTGCCGAGGACGCGCTGGCTGGAGGAACCCGCGCCGGAGCTGAGTGCCAGGGGCATCACCCCGAAAATGAACGCGAGCGATGTCATCAGGATCGGCCGGAATCGCAGATGGGCGGCGGCCAGCGCCGCTTCCACCGCGGTCTTGCCCTGGGCCTGCTGATCCTTGGCGAACTCGATGATCAGAATCGCATTCTTCGCCGACAGTCCGATGATGGTGATGAGCGCCACCTGGAAGTACACGTCGTTGGAGTAGCCGCGCAAGGTGACGCCCAGCAGCACGCCCAGCACGCCCAGCGGCACCACCAGCAGCACCGCCAGCGGGATCGACCAGCTTTCGTACAGCGCGGCCAGGCACAGGAACACGGCAAGAATCGCAAAGCCGTAGAGAATGAACGCCTGCGCGCCGGCGAGCTTTTCCTCGCGGGACTGGCCGGTCCATTCGTAGCCGAAGCCCGGCGGCAGCCTGGCCGCCAGTTGCTCCATCTCGGTCAGCGCAGCGCCGGTGCTGTAGCCCGGTGCGGCGTCGCCGCTGATGCGCATGGCGGGGTAGCCGTTATAGCGTATGGTCTGCATGGCACCTGTGACCCACTGGGTCGACGCAAACGCCGACAGCGGCACGGCCTTGCCCTGGTTGTTGGTTGCGCTCAGGTGCAGCAGGTCTTCGGGCTGCATGCGCGCCGGCGCGTCGGCCTGCACCAGCACGCGCTGCAGGCGCCCCCGGTTGGGGAAGTCGTTGACATAGGCCGAGCCGAGCGCGGTGGAGATGGTCGCGTTGATGGCATCGAAGCTCACACCGAGCGCGTTGGCCCGGTCCCGGTCGATGTCCAGTTCCAGTTGCGGCGCATCTTCCAGTCCGTCCGGGCGCACCTGGGTCAGTATCTTGCTCTGCGAGGCCATGCCCAGCATCTGGTTGCGCGCGGCCAGCAGGGCATCGTGGCCGTTGCCGCCGCGGTCCTGCAGGCGGAAGGTGAAGCCGGAGGCGGTGCCCAGTTCGGGGATCGGCGGCGGGCTGAGCGGAAAGATGAACGCGTCGCGGATGCCCATCAGCGCGCCGAAAGCGCGGCCGGCGATGGCGCTGGCCGAATGCGCCGGGCCGATTCGCTCCCCCCAGTCCTTCAGGGTGACAAACGCCAGCGCCGCGTTCTGGCCCTGGCCCGAAAAGCTGAAGCCCAGCACGCCGATCATGCTCTTCACTTCCGGCTGCTTGAGCATGTAGCCTTCGACCTGCTCCATCACCGCGAGCGTGCGCTCCTGGGTGGCGCCGGGCGGCAGCTGGATGTTGACCAGCATGATGCCCTGGTCCTCGCCCGGCAGGAACGAGGTGGGCAGCCTCAGGTAAAGGAAGCCCACGCCCGCGATGATCGCCAGATAGATGATCAAAAAGCGCCCGGTGCGTTGGAGTATGCGCGCAACCCAGCCCTCGTAGCCCTTGGCCGTGCGCGTGAAGCCGCGGTTGAACCAGCCGAAGAAGCCACGCTTCGCGTGATGGTGACCGGCCTCCACGGGCTTGAGCAGCGTGGCGCACAGGGCGGGTGTGAGCGACAGGGCCATGAACGCCGAAAGACTGATGGACGCGACCATCACGACCGAAAATTGCCGGTAGATGTTGCCCACCGAACCCGAAAAGAGAGCGAGCGGCACGAACACGGATATCAGGGCCACGGTTATGCCGACGATGGCGCCCGAGATCTGCCCCATTGCCTTGCGCGTCGCCTGCAACGGCGGCAGGCCTTCCGAGCTCATGATGCGCTCGACGTTCTCGACCACGACGATGGCATCATCCACCACGATGCCGATCACCAGCACCATGCCGAACATGGTCAGCGCGTTGATCGAGAATCCCAGTGCCAGCAGCACGGCGAAGGTGCCCAGCAGCGAGACCGGCACCACGATGGTCGGGATGATGGTGTAGCGGAAGTTCTGCAGGAACAGGAACATCACCAGGAACACCAGCCCCACCGCCTCGATCAGCGTCAGGGCTACCTCGGTGATGGAAATCTTGACGAAGCGCGAGCTGTCGTACGGAATTTCGAACTTGACACCCTGCGGGAACAGCTTCGACAGCTCGTCCATGCGCTGGTGCACGGCCGCCGCGGTGGCCAGCGCGTTGCCCGTGGGTGTGAGCTGCACGCCGATGCCGGTGGACGGCTTGCCGTTCAGGCGCGCCGAAGTTGCATAACTCTGGGCCCCCAGTTCGATGCGGGCGACGTCGCGCAGCCGAACGGTGGACCCGTCGGTGTTGGCGCGCAGCACCGCGTTGCCGAACTCAGCAGCGGAGCTGAACTGCCCTTTCACCACCACCGTGGCGGAAATGCCCTGGCCGGCGACGTTGGGCAGCTCGCCGATGGTCCCCGAGGACACTTGCGCGTTCTGCGCCCGAATGGCCGCTACCACATCGGCCGACGACAGGTTGAAGCCCTGCAATCTGGCCGGATCGATCCACACCCGCATCGCGCGCTCGGTGCCGAACAGCTGCGCCTGCCCGACTCCTGGAATGCGCTGGATTTCGGGCAGCACGTTGCGCGCGGCGTAGTCGCCCAGCGCGATCGGGTCATACTGCGGGTTGTCGGACGAGAGGATGGTGAACAGCAGGAAATTCGAGCGCGACTTGTCCACGCGCACGCCCTGCTGCGTGACCACCGAGGGCAGCCGCGGCGATGCGCGCGACAGCCGGTTCTGTACGTCCACCTGCGCCAGGTCTGGGCTGGTGCCGGGCTCGAAGTAGAGCGTGATGGTGCCCGCGCCGTTCGCCTGGCTCACCGATTCCATGTACATGAGTCCGGGCGAGCCGTTCATCTCGCGCTCGATGACGCTGATCACGCTGTCCTCCAGCGTCTGCGCCGAGGCGCCCGGGTAGACGGCCGTAACCACGATGGACGGCGGCGCCACGGTCGGGAATCGCGAAATCGGCAGCTGTGTGATGGACACGCCGCCGAACACCAGTATGAACAGCGCGATTACCCAGGCAAAAACCGGTCGGTCGATGAAAAACTGGGCCATGAACGAGCCCCCTTACTTACCGGCGGCGGCTGACGCCGCGTTGGGCGCAGCGCCGGTCGGGGCTTTGCCGCCGTTGCCTGCGCCCGCCGCTGCAGGTTGCCACGGCACCGCTTTCACGCTCGCGCCGCCCTGCAGTTTCTGGAAACCGTCGACCATCACCTGCTCACCGGCCGTCAGGCCTTCGAGCACGATCCAGTGCCCGTTCTGTGCCGGGCCGATCTTGACCGGACGCGGCGAAACTTTGCCGTCGGCGCCGACCACCATCACGCTGTCGCCGGCGCCCGAGCGCATTACCGCCTGCTGCGGCAACTGAGTCACTTCGTCGGCCTGCGCCTGCTTGAGGCGCACGCGCACGTACATGCCCGGAAGCAGAACGCCATCGGGGTTGGGCAGTTCGGCACGCAGCGTGACCTGTCCGGAAGCCGGATCCACGCTCAGGTCCTCGAACAGCAGTTTGCCGGCCCTGGCGTACTCCGAACCGTCCTCCAGCACGACGCGCACACCGGCGGAATCCGCTGCTGCGGCGCGCTTGAGCTTGCCGCTCCTGATCGCCTTGCGAAGGCGCAGCAGTTCTCCCGAGGACTGGGTGAAGTTCACATACATCGGATTGATTTGCTGTACCAGCGCGAGTTGCGTCGCCTCTCCTTGCCCCACCAGTGCGCCTTCGGTCACCAGCGTACGGCCGATGCGCCCGGCGATCGGCGAGGTCACGCTCGCATAGCCCAGATTGATCTGCGCCGTCTGTACTGCGGCCCTGGCCGCCGCCACATCGGCTTCGGCCAGCTTCTGCGCGGCGACCGCGTTGACATACTCCTGTTTGCTGATGGCGTTGGCTTCGACAAGAGGCATGTAACGCTCGGCCTGTGCGGCGGCCTGGGTCTGGTTGGCCAGCGCGCGCGCAAGCATGGCTTCTGCGCTCGCGGCCGCAGCGCGATACGGTGCGCTGTCGATTTCAAACAGGAGCTGGCCGGCTTTGACGTCACTGCCTTCGCGGAACAGACGCTGTTGCAGTATGCCTGCCACCCGGGCGCGCACCTGCGCCACGCGCGAGGCTTCCAGACGGCCGGGCAATTCGGTGACCAGGCCGACGGTGCGTGGCTCGACGGTGACCACGCCCACCTGCGCAGCCGGCCTGCCGCCGCCTGGAGGTCCTGCCTGCCCGTTGTTCTTCGCGCCGCAGGCCGAAAGCGCCAGCGCCACAACGGTTGCTCCGCATGCGCCGACGAGAGTGGATCGGGTTAGGAGATTGCTCAGTGCAGCCATGAATTGTCTTCCTGAAATATGGGGACAGACCACGTTTTCGAAACGCCGAACGTCTAATTATCGACTGCTTCCCGAAAACGTGGTCTGTCCCCCTGGATATTGCTACGGCCGCGCGTCGCTGCAGAACAACCGCTACTCGGACCTGCGCCTGCGCTCCACGCTGGGCGGCGGGTACGGTTTCCAGTTCATTGATACCGAACACACCAAGCTGTCGCTGCGCGGCGGCCTGGACTACGTCGCGCTCGACCGCCTGGCCGGGCAGGACCAGTCCTACCCTGCCGCAGGCTGGGGCGTGAAGTTCTCGCACCGGATGGAGGCGCTCCCGCTGGAGCTGTTTCACGAGCATGACGGATTTATCAGCCTCGAGGATACGAACGACGTGACGCTGCGTTCGCGCTCCGGATTGCGCATGCCGATCGCAGGCGGCCTGGACGCGTCGCTGCAACTCAACGTGGACTGGGAGCGCAGCCCGGCGGCCGGCCGCAAGTCCACCGACGCGAGCCTGCTGGTGGGCGTGGGCTACCGCTGGTAGCGCGCCGGCATTCGGCGCCGGCCGGCCGGCAAGAACGGGGGGATGCCCGCCGCCACCGCGAATCAGCCGCGCTCGGCGTGAGGCTGGGGTGCGGGTGGCGGCGGCGAGGCGCGCTCGCCCGCTAGATCCACGGGTACCGGTTCCGACCTCCAGATGTCACGGCAATACTCTTCGATCGTCCGGTCGGAGGAGAATTTGCCCATGCGCGCCGCATTGAGGATGGACATGCGCGTCCAGCGGCGCTCGTCCCGGTAGGCCTCGCTCACCCGTTCCTGGCAGGCGATGTAGGACGCGTAGTCGGCAAGCAGCAAATAGGTGTCGTGCCGCAGCAGGTGATCGACCAGCGGCTGGAACAGGCGGCGGTCGCCCTGCGAGAATGCCCCGCTGGCGATGATATCGATCACGCTCTTGAGTTCGGGATTGCCGTTGTAGGTGTCCCATGGGCGGTAGCCTGCGGCAAGCGTGCGCGTCACCTCGCTTTCGGTGAGGCCGAAGAGAAAGAAGTTTTCCGCGCCGACTTCCTCCCGGATCTCGACGTTGGCGCCGTCGAGCGTGCCGATGGTGAGCGCCCCGTTCATCGAGAACTTCATGTTGCCGGTGCCCGAGGCTTCCTTGCCGGCGGTCGAAATCTGCTCCGACAGGTCCGCGGCGGGATAGAGCGCCTGCCCCGACTTGACGCTGAAGTTGGGCAGGAAGGCGACCATGAGCCGGCCGGCGACGTCCGGATCGTGATTCACCGCTTCGCCGACCGCGTTGATCAGCCTGATCATCAACTTGGCCATTGCGTAGCCCGGTGCCGCCTTGCCGCCGAAGATGAAGGCGCGCGGCGTGAAGTCCACGGAGGGATTGCGTTTGATGCGCAGGTAGAGGGTGAGGATGTGCAGCACGTTGAGGTGCTGGCGCTTGTATTCGTGGATGCGCTTGGCCTGAATGTCGAACAGGCTCGCCGGGTCGACGCTCACGCCGCAATGCCTGGCGATTAGGGCGGCGAGCGCGCCCTTGCGCTCGCGCTTGACGCGGCGCCATTGCTCCTGAAACGACGCGTCGTCCGCGTGGCGTTCCAGCCCGCGCAGGCGCGCGGGGTCGCGCTCCCATCCGCCACCGAGGGTCCTGGTCAGCAGTGCGGCGAGGCCCGGATTGCTGAGCATCACGAAGCGGCGCGGTGTCACGCCGTTGGTCTTGTTCTGGAATTTGTCCGGCCACAGATCGTGGAAATCGCGCAGCACGGTTTGCGCGAGCAGGCGGCTGTGCAGCTCGGCGACGCCGTTGACGGCGAAGCTGCCGACGCAGGCCAGATGCGCCATGCGCACGAAGCGCGGCGGCGTCTCGTCGATGATGGAAACGCGGAGCACACGCTCTTCGTCCAGGGGGTAGCGGCGGCGCACGTCGTCGAGAAAGCGCGCATTGATCTCGTAGATGATCTCCATGTGCCGCGGCAGCAGGCTCTGTAGGAGCGGTACGGGCCACTTCTCGAGTGCCTCGGGAAGCAGCGTGTGGTTGGTGTAGGCAAAGGTGTGCCGCGTGACGTGCCACGCCGTTTCCCAGTCCAGCAGGCACTCGTCAACCAACAGCCGCATGAGTTCCGCCACGGCGATGGCAGGGCGGGTGTCGTTCAGCTGCACGCAGAACTTCTCGTGGAAGCGCGCAGGTGGCACGCCGGTCGAGCGGTGGATGCGCAGCATGTCCTGCAGCGAGCAGGTGACGAAGAAGTGCTGTTGCAGCAGGCGCAGCCGCTTGCCGCCATCCTGCTCGTCGTTGGGATAGAGCACCTTGCTGATGGTCTCCGAGCGCGTTTCGCGCAACACGGCACCGTAGTAGTCGCCGCGGTTGAAGGCGTGGAAGTCGAAGCCTTCGGCCGCTTTGGCGCTCCACAGGCGCAGCAGGTTCACGGTGTTGACGCCATGGCCGGCGATGGGCGTGTCGATCGCCACGCCGCGGTAGACGTCGTGCGGCGCCCAGTGAACGCGGTATTTGCCCAGGTCGTCCGTGAGATGTTCGGTGTGGCCGCCGATCTTCACGTCGTAGCTGATCTGCGGGCGCTGTACCTCCCAGGGGTTGCCGAAGTGCAGCCAGTTGTCGGTGATCTCGACCTGCTCGCCGTCGCGGATGAGCTGGGTGAAGATGCCGTACTCGTATCGGATGCCGTAGCCGACGGCCGGGATTTGCAATGTCGCCAGCGAATCCATGAAGCAGGCGGCAAGCCTGCCGAGGCCGCCGTTGCCCAGGCCCGGCTCCAGCTCGTGGGCGATCAGCGTGTCGAGGTCGATGTCCAGCCCCGCAAGCGCCTTGCGCGTGTTTTCCTCTATGCCGAGGCTGAGCAGGTTGCTGCCGAGGAAGGGACCGGGCAGGTATTCGGCGGAGAGGTAGCAGACCGTGCGCGGATTGCGCCGCTGGTAGGTCTGCACCGTGCTCACCCAGCGATGGAGCAGGCGGTCGCGTACGGTGTAGGCGAGCGCCTTGTACTGGTCGTCTACGGACGCGACCTCGAGAAAACGTCCCTGCACGTAGAAAAGGTTGTCGAGGAAGGCGAGGCGAATCGCCTCTTCGCTCGATCCGGTGCGGACCCTCTCGCGCGCGGCGGCCTGCGTGGTTTCGCGCTGTTGCTCGGCCATGGCGGCTATTCCTCCGATATGTGGTAACCAGGCGCGTTCGTCGGGCTTGGTCGTGAATCGGTTGTTCCATCTTATTGCTTTCCGCTCCGGCGCGCTCGGTCGAATTCGTGTCCTGAGTATCGCGCCCGCCGGGGCTGCGCGCGCTACACCAGCCGGCTGAGGACGTGTAAGATCGTTCCGTGTCCGGCGACACGCGTCGTTCCGCGCGCAGTGCCGACTTATCACTTGTTCACTGACGGAGACCTCGCTTGGCCGGATCAGCTACTCGCGAACGCGTGAACGCGTCCAGTCGCCGCGACTGGGGCGCTGCCGCCGATGCGCAGCGCTTAGGCAAGCCGGAGAGCGGCTGGCGGCTGCGGCTGTACGTGATCATCTTCGAGGCGGACACGCGCGCGGGAAAGTTGTTCGACCTGCTGCTCCTCGGCGCCATCCTGACGAGCGTCGCCGTGGTCATTCTCGACAGCGTCGACGGCATTTCCCGGGATCATGCCGCGCTCTTCGACGGGCTCGAATGGATGTTCACGATCCTGTTTTCGATCGAGTACGTCGCCCGCCTGTCCTGCGTGAGGCGGCCGCTGCGCTACGCAACCAGCTTCTTCGGCGCGGTGGACCTGCTTGCCGTGCTGCCCTCGTATCTGACGCTGCTCTTTCCCGGGGCGCAGGTTCTGCTCGACGTGCGCATCCTGAGGCTGCTACGCATTTTCCGTATCCTGAAACTCGCCGCGTACATAGGAGAATACCGGGCGCTGGGGGCTGCATTGGTCGCCAGCCGCCGCAAGATCCTGATCTTCCTGTCGGTGGTGCTGATGATCGCGCTGCTCATGGGTACCCTTCTGTACGTCGTCGAAGGCCCCGAGCGCGGCTACACCAGCATCCCGGTTGCGGTGTACTGGGCGATCGTGACCATGACCACGGTCGGCTACGGCGACATCACGCCCCAGACCGATCTTGGGCGTCTGATCGCCTCGGTGATGATGCTGCTGGGATGGGGCATCCTGGCGGTGCCCACGGGCATCGTCAGCGCGGAGATGACTGCACGGCGGTTAGGCCGGCCCGCTCCCACCACGCGCACCTGCCACGAATGCCTGAGCGAAGGACACGAGGCGGACGCGGAATTCTGCAAGGACTGCGGCGCGAAGCTGCCGCCCTATCAGAGCGATTGACCGGGGCCGGAACGATCTGCGCGTCATTGCAGGCTCGTCGCGTGATGGAATAGGCACCAATCGAGTTTTCCGGAGGAAACCGCCATGAGCAACACGCCGGATGTCGTCATCGTCGGCGCCGGCAGCGCGGGACTGGCCGCGCTGCGCGAGGTGAGGAAGCGAACGGAGAATTTCCTGGTCATCAACGATGGCCCCTGGGGCACCATCTGCGCCCGCGTCGGCTGCATGCCCTCGAAGCTGCTGATCGAGGCGGCGAACGCCTTCCACCGCCGCGGCACCTTCGAGGAATTCGGGATCCGCGGCGCCGAGCGCCTGAGCGTGGATGTTCCCGCCGTGCTGCGCCGCGTGCGCCGGCTGCGTGACGGCTTTGTCGCCGGTACGCTGAAGGCAACCGATACGCTGGACGAACGCGCAATCTCCGGGCGAGTGCGGCTGCTCGGTCCGGGGCAGCTGGAAGTCGACGGCAGAAAGATTTCCGCGCGCAGCATCATCCTCGCCACCGGCTCGCGGCCGGTCGTGCCGGCAGCCT
>Ga0154717_1089_pt1 | contig 11327 bp, 8 predicted proteins | sample Rifle2008BG16ft_FD_105725 | JGI IMG/M metagenome (GOLD analysis project Ga0154717, IMG submission 105725) | Betaproteobacteria bacterium RBG_16_64_18
GCGTTCCACCCATGGTGCACATCATCAGGGAAGAATTTGGCATTACCTACGCCCAGGTTGGCTTTCTCATTTCCCTTCCATTAGGAGTCTTAGCAGTCGCTGCGATACCTGCCGGAATGCTTGCAGACAAAATTGGCATCAAGAAAGCCACCATGATTGGTGCTGCCATGATGTCGGCAGGAGGCTTCCTCAGGGGAGCCGTCTCGGATTACACGCTGCTGTATCTTTTTACCGGACTGTTCGGTTTGGGATTTACCCTGGTCTTCCCTAATCTCCCCAAAATCGCATTTGCGTGGTTCAGCAAGGAAAAGGTAGGTGTGGCTACTGGAATATACGCAACGGGTATTGCTCTTGGCGGCACGATTCCCTACGTCATTACGCTGCCTATACTTCTCCCGATCACGAATACAAGTCAAGGCGTGTTCTACTTCTGGGCCACACCGACCATAGCCGCCTTTATCCTCTGCTGGATTGCGGTCGAGGAACCTCCGCATACGGAAGAGCAGTCACATACCGTATCCCGGGATAGGGATTCGCCGCTAAGGATGCTAAGAGACAGGAATCTATGGTTGGCGGCGCTTCTGATGTTTGCAAACTGCGTGCATTTCTACGTGTGGGTAAGCTGGACTCCGTCATTAATGGTGCTCAAGGGGGCAACTCCCGAACTCGCCTCGGCGATAACGTCAATCAGGGGCTGGGCTGGACTGCCGGCCATGTTCCTCGCACCGTTGTTGTCTTACAAGATTGGCCTGCGGAAGCCTTTTCTATGGGGAAGCGGTTTGCTACTGGCCTTCGCGTCCTTGTGGGCGATCTATATAAGCGTTCCTTGGGGGTGGCTGCTCATGGTCTTGGTGGGCGCGCTGATAAGCGGGAGCTTTTCCATGATGTTGGCTCTTCCTGCGGAACTATCACGGGGAAGATCCATCGGTTCGGCGAGCGGGATGATCCTGTCCATCGGCTATCTTGGAGGACTGATCGCACCGTGGCTTGCGGGCTATCTCTTTGACATTTCCGGAACATTAGACTGGTCTCTCGTGGGTCTCTTCGTGATTGGCTTGGGCTGGACTCTAATAGGCGCCCTCGTGCCGGAAACTGGTAGAAAGCTTAGGTGACCCGCGCCGGCAGCTCTCAGGCGTGATTACGAGCGTGACCTCGGCGGCCGCGGAGGCGCTAGATGAAGGCAGGCGGGAAGTATTCAGAGCTTGAGTTTGAACAGTTCGATGGCGTTCAGACGACCGATTTTCAGGCGGTCTGCCTCGCTGATGCTCACCGCGTCGAACCAGTCGGCGGCGTGGTCGATGTTCTCGAAGGGCCAGTCGGTGGAGTACAGCAGGTGGTCGGCGCCGACTTCCAGCAGCGCGTCAATCAGGGTCTGGGTGCGGAAATTGCCCGCGGTGGTTAACCAGAAGTTGGCGCGGAAATAGTCGCCGAGCTTCTTCTTCGCCGGATAGCGTGGCGGCGTCTTGACCCAGGCATTGCGGTTGTCCACGCGCCAGATGCCGTATGGCAGTCCTTCGCCCAGGTGTCCGAGGATGATCTTGAGCCTCGGGTGCTTGTCGAACACGCCGCAGGCCATCAGCCTCAGGGCATGCACGGCGGTTTCCCGGCCGAAGGCCCAGGTGGGTCCGAGCAGCCAGGGATGACCCTCGTAAATCTGTGCGGCACTGGGCAGCGGATTGCGCGGGTGCAGATAGAAGGGCACATCCAGCGCCTCCGCCACCGACCAGAACGGCCAGTACTGCGGCAGGTCGTAATAGAACATCGAGTCGGCCTTCCCGATCTGGGAAAAGCCGTTCACCAGCGCGCCGCGGAATCCGAGTTCCTTCACGCAGCGCTCCAGTTCGCGGCAGGCGGCATCCGGATCCTGCATTGGCAGCGCCGCGAACGCCTGGAAGCGATCGGGGCGCCTGGCGACTTCGGCGGCAAGAAAATCGTTGGCACGCCGGGCGAGATCCGTGGCGCTCGCCGCGTCGGGCATCGCCTGGATGGCGGGCGCGTTGAGCGAGAGGATCATCATCTCCATCCCGTATTGGTCCATCAACGCAAGTCTGCGCGTCTGCATGTCCAAAAGACGGCTCTCCAACTCCGGCCAGTAGTCCGGCGGCACGAACGGGCGCGAATCCTCCAGCGTCTCAGCGAGCGCAAAATGCTCCTCGAGTCCGATTTTTCCTTGCATGCCGAGCCTCCCGATGTGCCTGTCATCCGGCTTTGCGCAACGCCGCCGAGATTTCTTGAATCGATGGTTTGGACGGATCGTCTTTGTATTGCTCAAGACGGCGGTGTGGATCCGCTGCGCCGAGGAAGAAACCGTCGGGCATGCCGACGATCATGTAATTTACCATTAAGACGTACCAACTCCAGTACAATCGCGAAATTAGGATACCCGGAAAGAGTTGCAGGTCAGCCGCCGCGGCTGAAGAATTTCCGCGTTTCGAACACTGACGTTCCGAAGCGCCTGCCTGCAGAGCGCAGGTGGCGCTTGACCACGAAATCGAACAGCAGCGGGTTGTGCCGGCGCAATTCGATCAGCACCGGCGCGGCGGCGCGCTCGACGAAGCCCAGTTCGACCAACTGCCCGACCGAGTACAGTGGCATTACGCCGGGCAGCGGGTAGTCCGAGCCGTTCAGCAGCCGCGCCTGCCAGTCGGCGCGCTCGATCACGCGCGCCAGCGCCGGGCCGGCGCGATTCACCTGGGTCATCGCGGAAATGTCGCCGTACAGCCGGCCCTCGTAGCGCGGCGTGTCCATCAGCCGCGCCCACAGCGCGAAGCTGTCGGTCATCGGGCCCTGCGGGCCGCGGTCCAGATCGCGGTCCTCGCCCATCGACGCGCAGTGCGCCACCACCACGCGCACGCCGTGATCCAGCGCGCGCCGCAGCAGCAGCGGGTTGCCGTATGCCTGCTCGGCGCGGCCGGGCGCGGCGCGCTCTTCGCCCGCGTGCGTGATCAGCGGCAGGTCCAGGCGCGCCAGCGCGGCATAGAAACCGTCGCACAGCGCCGAGGACGGGTCGATGTCCATCGCCGCCGGCAGCCACTTCACCGCGCGCGCGCCTTGGCGCGCAGCCGTCTCCAATTCGGAGATGCAGTCGCGGCGGTAGGGATGGACCGAGGCCGCCCACTCGAAGCGCGTCGGATGGCGCTGCGCCACGGCGCGCGCGTAGGCGTTGGGGATGTGAAAACTCGAGCGTTCGAGCGCCGGTTCGCCGCGCTCGGTGTAGGCGTGGTCGAACGCGAGCAGCAGCATTTTCGCGCCGCCCGGCATCGCCTCCATCAGCGCGCTCAGGCGCGCGAGGTAACTCGCGTCGACCTCGCCTGTCACCGCGCAGCCGGCGTTGAGGAAGAACAGCCGCTGCGCCGCCTGGATCGGGTGCGCCGGGCTCTCGGAGTCCGGATTGAGCCAGGCGCCGCCGCCCGAATCGCCGTCACCGAGCAGGTGCGCATGACTGTCCCAGACCTGCGCCGGGTCCAATCCTTCCCACGCCGCGCGCACCAGCTCGTGGCCGGCCAGCCGCGGCGGCAGCGCGCCCAGGCACGGGTTGAACAACCCCTCGTCGGGCCACAGCTTCCACGCCGCGGCGCCGCCCGCGGCGACCGCTGCGGCCATGCCGATGAAGTGCCGGCGATTCATCTACGGAGGTCGCGAATAAAATCGCTGCGATGCCGGGAACCCATGCGGCTATGATACGCAAGCTATCGCACACCAGAGGAAGGGTGCATGACGCAAACCGTGACGCTGCCGGTCTGGCTGCTGGCGATCCTCGTCCTGTTCGCGGCCTGGGCCGTGCTGGACCGCCTGCTGCTGCCCGGCATGCGCTGGTATTTCCGCCGCCGCATCAACCGCGTCATCGACGAGATCAACACGCGGCTGAACATCGAGATCCCGCCGTTCAAGCTGACTCGCCGGCAGGTGCTGATCGACCGCCTGTTCCACGACCCGCGCGTGCAGGCGGCGGCCGAGGCCGAGGCGCAGGCCGAGGACCTGCCGCGCGGCGTGGTGATGCGCCGGGTGGACCGCTATGCGCGCGAAATCGTGCCCGCGTTCAACGCCTACCTGTATTTCCGCGTCGGCTACTGGCTCGCCAAGTCCTTCGCCCGCTTGCTGTACCGCGTGCGCATCGGCTATCTGGACGCGGAGGGCCTGGCCGCGGTGCCTGCCAAGTCCACGGTGGTGTTCGTGATGAACCACCGCAGCAACATGGATTACGTGCTGGTCGCGTTTCTCGCGGCCGAGCGCGTTGCGCTGTCGTACGCGGTCGGCGAGTGGGCGCGCATCTGGCCGCTGCAGACGCTGATCCGCTCGATGGGCGCCTACTTCGTGCGGCGCAATTCCGGCGACGCGCTGTACCGCGTGGTGCTGCAGCGCTACGTGCAGATGGCCACCGAATCCGGCGTGCCGCAGGCGGTGTTTCCGGAGGGCGGTCTGTCGGTCGACGGCAGGCTGCGCTCGCCCAGGCTCGGCCTGCTCGACTACATGCTCAAGACCTTCGATGCGCAGGGCGGGCGCGACTTGGTGTTCGTGCCGGTGGGCATCAATTACGACCGCGTGCTCGAGGACCGCTCGCTCTTGCTCCGACTGGACGGAGGCGGGGCGCGCCCGGGCTTCGCGCGCGCGGCGGCGATATCCGCCGGCTTCGTCGCGAAAAACATCGGCATGATGCTGGCCGGCCGCTGGCACCGCCTCGGCTACGCGTGCGTCAATTTCGGCCGGCCGTTTTCGATGCGCGCGTATGCCGGCGAACACGGAATCGATTTCCGCGCGCTTGGCGACGATGAGCGCCATGCGCGCGTCGCCGCGCTGGCAGGCGAGTTGATGCGCGAGATCGGGAAGGTCGTGCCGGCGCTGCCGGTGTCGCTGGTGGCGCAGGTTTTCGTCCGCAATCCGCAGCGCGCGTACAGCGAACTCGAACTCAAGTCCGAGGTGACCGGCCGGATAGGCGAACTGGAAGCGCGCGGCGCGCATGTCTACATCCCGCGCCAGGACCGCGATTACGCGATCGGCGTCGGGCTGCGCATGCTGACGCTGCGCCATATCGTGCTGGAGCGCGACGGGCTGTATACGGCCAATGCCGGGGAGGGGCGCGTTCTCGCCTACTACGCCAACGCGATCGAGCATTTCCAGGGGTAGGATCGCATTCCCATGCCGCCGGTGTAATGAAGAATGGAACCGCAGCTGACCCAAACCCTGCGTGATCTCGTGCTCGGCCGCTCGGTGGCTGCGCTGGGCACGCTGCACTCGGGCGAGCCCTTCGTGTCCATGGTGCCCTATGCGCTCTTTGGCACGGCCCATGATTTCCTGATCCATGTGAGCGCGCTCGCACCCCACACGCGCGACATGCTGGCGCATCCGCGCGTGAGTCTGCTGGTCACCGCGCCTGAGGGTGGAGCAAGCGGCGACTTGCCGCCGCAAGCCCTGCCACGCGCCAGCGTGCAGGGCGACGCGCTGCAACTGGTGCCCGCTGCGGCCGATTACGCCGCGGCAAAAGCCGTCTATCTCGCGCGCTTTGCCCAGTCGGCGCAGATGTTCGAGCTGGCCGATTTCTCGCTCTTTGCGATCCGGGCGGTGTCGGTGCGCTTTGTGGCAGGCTATGGCAAGGCGTTCAGCCTGAGCCCGGAGGCTTACGCCGGCGCGCTGAGCGGCGACTGAATGACGGGGTCAAGCCGCCGGTATAATCAACCGGGCTAGGCTCGGCCAGTGCTGTCTATCGCCGGCTCCAATAACCCAGGCGAACGATCCACATGAGTCACTTCACGATAGGGCAATCGGTTCCGCGCGTCGAGGACAGCCGCTTCATTACCGGGCGCGGCCGCTACATCGGTGATGTGAACCTGCCCGGCCAGGCGCACGCCGCGGTGCTGCGCTCGCCGCATGCGAGCGCAGCGATCGGCTCGATCGACACCGGCGCCGCGCGCGCGGCACCCGGGGTGCTCGGCGTGTTTTGCGCGAAAGATCTCGGCGGCGAACTGGGCACCACGTCGATCAGCTTCAAGCGCAAGCGGCCCGACGGCTCGCCGATGTTCTGGCGCCCGCATCCCGGTCTGGCGACGGATAGGGTGCGCTACGTCGGCGACCCGGTCGCGCTGGTGGTGGCGGAAACGCCGGCGCAGGCACGGGACGCGGCGGAGCTGATAGCGGTAGATTACGACGCCGGTGCGGCGGTAACGGATATCCTCTGCGCGCTCGATCCGGCGAGTCCGAAGGTGTGGGACGAATGCCCGGACAACATTTCGCACATCCACGAACTGGGCGAGCGCGCCGCAACCGAGGCCGCGTTCGCGCGCGCCAGGCACATCGTCAGGCGCCGCTACGTCGTTTCGCGGGTGCATGCGCAGTTCATGGAGCCGCGCGGCGCGCTCGCGATCCACGATCCGCGCGACGACCGCTACACGTTGTATTGCGACGTGCAGGCGCCGCATACGGTGCGCGATCTGCTTGCACGGGAGGTCCTGCGGATTCCGAAGGACCGTATCCGCGTGGTGGCGTTCGACATCGGCGGCGCGTTCGGCGGCAAGGGGCCGGCGCTGGAGCACCGGCTGATCCTGTGGGCGGCAAAACGCCTCGGCCGCCCGGTGAAATGGCAGGCGGACCGCAGCGAGGCGCTGCTTGCGGACGAGCATGGTCGCGACAACGCGCACGAAGCCGAGCTGGCGCTCGATGCCGACGGACGGTTTCTCGCGCTGCGTTCGCACTGGATTGCAAATGTTGGCGCCTACATCAACGGCGACCGAAATTTCCAGTCCAGCTTCACCAATACGCCCGGAATCGTCGGCATCTATGCATTTCCGACGGCCTACGTGCGCTGGACCTGCGTGATGACCCATACCGGATCGACCGCGCCCTATCGTGGCGCCGGGCGGCCCGAAGCGACCTTCGTCATCGAGCGCCTGATCGACGATGCCGCAGCCGAACTCGGCCTGGATCGCGTCGAGCTGCGGCGCAGGAACGCAATCCCGCCCGAGGCGCTGCCGCTGAAAACGCCGCTCGGTTACGTCTACGACTGCGGCGAATTCGGGAAATGCATGGACATGGCGCTTGAAATGGCCGACTGGACCGGTTTTGCGGCACGCCGCGAGGCCTCGAGCGCGAAGGGGTTGTTGCGCGGAATCGGGGTGGCGAATCCGATCGAGCGCGCCGGTCCGCCGCAGATGGAATACGCCGAGATCCGGCTCGACGCTGCGGGCAAGGCCACCGTGCTCATGGGCACCAAGAACCAGGGCCAGGGGCACGAGACCACGTTCAGGCAGGTGCTTTACGCCAAACTCGGGATCGCGCCGGAGGACGTCGCCTACGTCGACGGCGATACCGATCGCGTCGCGCACGGAACCGGCACTTTCGGCTCGCGTTCGGCGTCGATCGGCGGCTCGGCGCTGGTGGTTGCGTCGAACAAGGTGATCGATAAAGGCCGCAAGATCGCCGCGCACCTGATGGAAGCGGCGCCGACCGACATTGTGTTCGAAGCAGGCAATTTCTCGATCGAAGGTACCGACAGGCGGCTGTCGCTCAAGGAGATCGCCCAGGCGGCTTACCAGCCCGCGAAAATCCCTCCGGGCCTGGAGCCGGGCCTGTTCGAGTCGGGCGCATGGGCGCCTGCGGATTTCACGTTTCCCTACGGCACGCATGTCTGCGAAGTCGAGATCGATCCGGAAACCGGCGTGGTGCGCATCGTTCGCTACGTCGTCGTCGACGACGTGGGCACGATGATCAACCCTGCCATCCTGAAGGGACAGATCCACGGTGGCATCGCCCAGGGTGCGGGCCAGGTGCTGATGGAACAGCTTGCCTACGATCGCGATTCGGGGCAGCTGCTCTCCGGCTCCTTCATGGACTACGCAATTCCTCGCGCCGACGATTTCTGCAGTATCGAGATCGACAGCCTTTCGGTCCCGACCGAGCGCAATCTGCTGGGAGTGAAGGGGGCAGGCGAGGCGGGCGCGGTGGGCGCCCTGCCGGTGGTAATGAACGCGATCATGGACGCGCTCGCGCCACTCGGCGTGAAGGAACTGAACATGCCGGCGACGCCGGACCGGGTGTGGCGCGCCATACGTGATGGGCGATGCGCGCAAGTAGGCTGTTGGCCGCCATTGAAAGCACGGCGTTGCCCGTTTTGATTCCGATGGTCTACAGGAGTAAGCATCATGTCTACCGTCACCGCCGATGACGGCGCGAGGCTCTACTACGAGGAAGCGGGGCAGGGCACGCCTGTCGTGTTCGTGCACGAGTTCCTCGGCGACTGCCGCAGCTGGGGGGCGCAGGTGCGCCATTTCTCGCGGCGCCACCGCTGCATCGCGTACAACGCGCGCGGCTATCCGCCCTCGGACGTGCCGCAGCGGGTCGAGGACTACAGCTTCGAGCACCAGCGCGCCGGCATCCGCGCCGTGCTCGACGGGCTCGGCATCGACAGGGCGCACGTGGTCGGGCTGTCGATGGGCGCGTTCGCGAGCTTCTATTTCGGCATGCAGTGGCCCGGGCGCGCGCTGTCGCTCATCCTCGCCGGCATCGGCTCGGGCGCCATGCCAGAGGGCCGCGCGCAGTTCAGGCAGGAATCCGAAGAGCGGGCCGAGCGGCTGTTGGCCGAGGGCTTCGGGGGACACGCCGAATCGCTGTGCCTTTCCCCGACCCGGGTGCAGCTGCAGAACAAGAACCCGCGCGGCTTTGCAGAGTTCCGCGCGCAGGTGAAGCAGCATTCGGCGACAGGCTCGGCGCTGACCCTCAAGGGCTATCAGGCGCTGCGCCCGGCGTTGCAGGACTACAGCGAGCAGATGGCCCGGTGCACCGTGCCCACGCTGATCATCTGCGGCGACGAGGACGAGCCCTGTCTGGATGCCTCGCTGATGCTCAAACGCGCGATGCCCTCGGCCGGCCTGGCCGTGATGCCGCACACCGGGCATGCCTGCAACCTCGAGGAACCCGAACTGTTCAACCGGCTGTGCGAGCAGTTCTTTCACCAGGTCGAATCCGGGCAATACCGGATGCGCGACCCGCGCGCGCAATCCGATCGCATGCTGTGAATCGTCTGCGGCGGAACTTGAACCAGCGACCGTCGAATTTTCCACCCCGTCAATCCCAACCTCGGATAATATGAATCATGGGAACTATCCTGCGCGGACCTTCGAAGAAGGATATCCAGCGCCTCGGCAAGTACGCCGAATCGGCCGTGCCGCCGACGCGCATCGTCACCATCGGCATGCGCGACGGGGTCAAGATCGCCGCGGCGATCTATCTGCCGAAGGGCGCGGGCCGCTTCCCGGCACTGCTCGCCGCCTCCCCCTACCGCTTCGACAACGACATCGCACCCGCGCTGCCGATGTTCCTGTGGCGCGAGACCGGCCCGATCGGCTGGTATCTGGAACAGGGCTACGCCTTCGTGCACATGGACGTGCGCGGAACCGGGCGCTCGGGCGGCAACTACCGCTACATGTGCCGCAAGGAGCAGCGCGACCTGTGCGAAGTCATCGAGTGGATCGCGCGCCAGAAGTGGTCGAACGGCAGGGTCGGCGGCATCGGGCAGTCGTACTACGCGCGCATGCAATGGTTCATGGCGATCCAGAACCCGCCGCATCTGGCCTGCGTCGCGCCCTACGACGGCAACGTGGACACCTATCGTTCCTCCGCGTACACGGGCGGGATCCCGGGCGAGTTTCCGGTGACCTGGTACCGCGGGGTGCGCCTGCTCAACCAGGATCCGGCGTGCGGCCCGTCGCGCCTGGTCGAATGGGATTACCCGCTCGCGGTGCGCGCGCACCCGATCTATGACGCGTTCTGGCGCGAGCGCGCCGCCGCGCCGAACCTGCACCGGATACGCGTGCCGGTGTTCTCGATCGGCGTGTGGCGCAAGGTGGACCTGCACCTGAACGGCAATATCGTCGGCTTCCAGCGCTCGGGCGGCCCGAAGAAGCTGCTCGTGTTCGGGTCGGCCAACGTGCACGCCGCAGTGCAGGATTACTCCAGCATCGCGTTCCACGAGCGCTATCTGCTGCCGTTCTACGACCGCTATCTGAAGGACAAGCAAACGGGCTACGAGGCCGAGCCCGCGGTGCGCTGGTTCGCGAGCGGCGCGACCGAGATGCGCGCGGCGGATGCCTGGCCGCCGGAGGACATCGCATACAGGACGTACTATCTGGCCAGGGCGCGAAGCGGGGGCCCGGCGGGGAGCGTCACTTCGCTCAACAACGGCGAGCTCGGCGAGGACGCGCCGCAGACGGACTCGGATTCGACCGCCTACGACTACCCCGATCCGGGCTGGCGCATGGGCGTGGTGGGAACGGGGCCCGACGGGAGGCCCGATCCGGCGCGGCGCGTGCTCACGTTTACGAGCACGCCGCTCCAGGCCGAACTCGAAATCGCCGGTCCGATCAAGCTCGTGCTCTACGCGTCCTCGACGCAAATCGACACCGACTTCATCGTCAAGCTCTCCGAGCAATACGCGCAAAACGCGGAGGAACGCGGCAAAGACATCAACCCGCGCTACCAGATCGTGACCAAGGGCTGGCTGCGCGCATCGCACCGGAACATCGATCCGGTGCTGAGCACCGAGCACGCGCCTCACTACGGGCACGATCATCCGCAGCCGATTGCGCCGGGGAAGGTATACCGGTTCGAGATCGCGCTGATGCCCACCGCGCACCGCTTCGCGCGCGGCAGTTGCATCCGCCTGGAGCTTGCCAACGGCGATTCCTCGGTGACGGAGTTCGTGTTCGCGCACGAGTATTCGCCCGCCAAGATCGGCAGGGATACGATTTTCCACGACCGGCGCCATCCTTCGCAGCTCGCGCTGCCGGTGCGCCGATAGCCCAACCCGGAGAAGCCGGAACCAACCAGGCCTGCTCGATCTTGCTTTTCATGATCTCCCGAAATCGGGAGACCTAATGAATTCTTCACCAGAGATGGCAATATTTCAGTCGTAATAGACCAACGAGGGTAGAGCCATGAACGCGTTGAGGACCGTTGTGACCGGCGCTTGCGCCGCCGGCCTGATCGCCGCCGCGGCGCTTACGGCGCCGGTGCATGCCCAGGCGCAGGCCGCCTGGCCTTCAAAGACGGTGCGCATGGTGGTGGGCCTGCCGCCGGGCAGCGGCAGCGATTTGCTTGCGCGCGCGCTGTCGCAGCGTCTGACGATGCAATGGGGCCAGTCGGTCGTGGTGGAAAACCGCCCCGGCGCGAACACCATCCTGGCGACCGAATCGGTCGCGCGCGCCACGCCCGACGGGCACACGCTGTTGTTCGCGATCGACGGCGGCTTCACCGTGAACCCGCACCTGTATGCGAAGCTGCCGTACGACCCGATCAAGGACTTCGCGCCGATCACGATGATCACGACCTTCGGGACGGTG
>Ga0154717_1092_pt6 | contig 11150 bp, 10 predicted proteins | sample Rifle2008BG16ft_FD_105725 | JGI IMG/M metagenome (GOLD analysis project Ga0154717, IMG submission 105725) | Betaproteobacteria bacterium RBG_16_64_18
ACATCCCGCCGGTGCAGGCGCCGAATAGCGAACCCGTGAAGACCGACGCGCTCGAAGTGTCTACGCCAGGAATGCTGGCAGCGGCGCCGAATTCGGAGCCCGGGTCCGGGTCAGGGTCAGCACCCGTCCAGCAGTCGCAGGCCGCGGGAATCGCAGCTCCTCCAGGTGCGCTAGCCGTGGGCCCGCTTGCGGTGTATCCGACGGTACGCTATGAGGTGATGCACAACGACAACATTCTTCTGCAGATGCACGGCAGCGGCCTTGTGCTGAGCGACACCATCCAGGTGCTGTCGCCGGCGGTGCGCGTCGAAGCCAAGCAGGGCGCGCACGTTTTCGGCGCGGGCATCGGCGCCACTTTCGGCCGCTACGGCGAGTTATCGAGCGACAACTACAACAACAGTAACGCTTCCGCGAACGCCAACCTGAATCCCGACACCCGCGTCCGCATAGGACTGAATGCAAACTACGTCGACGGGCACGACCCGCGCGGTTCGACCACGGACCCGCTCACGCCGACCCCCAACCGCTACCGGCAGCAAACGCTCGGCGGGATTTTCAGCTACGGCGCGCCGGGTGCACAGGGCCGGGTCGAGCTAGAGCTCGGCACAATGGGCAAGCGCTACTACAACAACGCCGACAGCGGCGTACAGAACAACAACCGCGACGAAAACATCATCGGCGGGACGTTCTACTGGCGCATCGCGCCCAAAACCTCGCTGCTGGCGCAGGCCAGGCGGACCGGCGTCGACTTCAAGGACGATATCACGACGCTCGACAGCACCGAAATGCGCTACCTCGCCGGCGTGACCTGGGAGGCGACCGCGGCAACCACCGGCATCGTCAAGCTTGGTACAGTCAAGAAGAATTTCAAGGACGGTGCGCGCCACGACGAGAGCACGCCAAGCTGGGATGCGCAGATTCAATGGACGCCGCTCACCTATTCCAAGTGGGATTTCATTCTCTCCCGGGTCTACCGTGAAACCACCCCTGGCCTGGGCGATACGGTCGTCACCACGAATTCGATCGCGCGCTGGACGCATAACTGGACCAGCCAGATTTCGACCACGGCAACCGGCATGTACGGCGCCGACGATTACAAAGGCGTAGTCGGGGGCCGCAACGACAAGATGCCCAGCCTCGGGCTGAGGGCCACCTATCAGATGCGCCGCTGGCTGGACTTCGGTGCCGACTACTCCTGGTCCGGGCGCGATTCGAACGTCGACGGGGCGGACTACAAGAAGAACGTCATAATGCTGTTTGTCAACGCGACCCTCTGATAAACTTTCCCGTTTCCTAGAGGTCAAAACCCCTATTCTGGGGACGGGGCGTCACGTATGCGAATAGCTTTCCTGCGGCACATTGCGCTGTTCCTGATTTTCGCCTCGGCCGCGCCAGCGTTCGGGCAGGCCGAGGCCGGTTCCTTATCCCGTTACCAGTTGGGCTCGGGTGACGTCATCACTATCGTCGTGTTCGGCGAGGAAGATCTCAAGCGCGGTCCGATCCGACTGACCGACGCAGGCACCATTTCCTACCCCGTCCTCGGCGAGCTCAAGGTGCTCGGGCGCACCGTCGGCGAACTCGAAAAGATCATCACCGACGGACTGCGGGGTCGCTATCTGGTCAATCCGCGCGTGTCCGTCAGCGTGGATCAGTACCGGCCTTTCTTCATCAACGGGCAGGTGAAGGCCGGCGGCAGCTATCCCTACCAACCCGGGCTCACGATACGCAAGGCGGTGTCGGTTGCGGGAGGATTTACCGAACGCGCTTCGAAGGAGAAGATTTTTGTCATCCACGACAAGGACAAGACCGCCAAACCCGTCAAGGTAGACCTCGAAGCGCCGGTTTTGCCGGGTGATATCATCACCGTCGAGGAAAGTTTTTTTTGATGGTGGCGACGGCGGCACGGAAATGCCCCCTACGGCCGACGCACATCAACCGGCAGCATGCCTAACCAGGTAACCCAATGACGGCGAAACCCATATTAATAGCGACAGCGCAGGATCCCCGCTTGCTCGGCGAAACCCGGGAAGAGCGCGAGGAGGAATCCTTCGACCTGCTCGAATACTGGCGCACCGTCAGCAAACGCAAGTGGAGCATTCTCGGCCTGGCGCTCGCCATCACGGTGCTTTCCGCCCTCGTCGTGTCTGCCGTCAGGCCGTCGTACCGCTCGACGGTCACGATCCTGATCGAGGCGAAGATGAACAAGGTGGTCGGGATCGAGGAGGTGTATGCAGGCGCCAGCCCCAACCGCGAATACTTTCAGACCCAGGTCGAGATCCTGAAATCGCGTGAGCTCGCCGCCAGGGTGGCCCAGAAGCTCAAGCTGGCCGTGCATCCGGAATTCGATCCCCGTCAGGCCGAGCCCGCGTTCTGGATTCGCTGGAGCGAGGCGGTCGGAATCGATCCTGCGGATTTCGGCATGTCGGCGGCGAAGAAGCTCGACATTGACGAAGAGGCGATCGCCAAATCGGTAACCGGTCAGGTTCAAGGCAGGCTGACGGTCGAGCCGGTGCGGTCGAGCCAACTGGTGCGCATCAGTTACGACGCCTACGACCCCCAGATTGCGGCCACGATCGCCAATTCGGTCGCGGAAACCTTTATCGAGAGCGACCTCGAGGCGCGCTACCAGATGACCCAGAAGGCGAGCAACTGGCTCTCGGAGCGCTTGGGCGGGCTGCGGCAGAAGGTGGAAGCTTCGGAGCGGGCGCTGCAGCAATATCGCGAGAAGGAGCGCATCGTCGATGTCAAGGGCGTGGCCCAGAGCGGCGCCAGCCGCCAGTTGGAGCAGCTGACCACAGCGCTCGTCGATGCGCGCAATCGTCGCATCGAGGCGGAGAACCGATACAACCAGATTCGCGGCATCCAGGGCGGTGCATCGGCCTACGAATCGGTGCCCGCGGTGATGAACAATAGCATGGTCAGCAGCATGCGGGGATCTGAGTTGGAGGCGGAGAAGAGGCTGTCGGAATTGAGCAAACGCTACGGCAGGGAGCACCCGCGCATGGTCCAGGCGGAAGCGGAATTGCGGGGAGCGCGTGAAAACACCCGGCGGACGATCGACACGGTGGTGGCGAGCATCACCCGGGACTACGATGTCGCGCGCGCCAACGAGGCCTCGATCGAGCGCAGCCTTGGCAAGTCCAAGGGCGAAATCCAGGAGATCAACCGCAAGGAATTCCAGCTCGGCGTGCTGGAGCGCGAGGTCGCCGCGAACAAGCAGCTCTTCGAGATGTTCCTCGGGCGGTACAAGGAAACCAGCGTCGCTGGCGAACTGCAGAGCACGATCGCGCGCGTCGTGGATACGGCCATTCCTTCGGCAAGCCCCCATAAGCCGAACAAGCGCCGGGTGGAACTGATCGCGCTGGTGGTGGGCCTGTTTATCGGCGTGATGCTGGCGCTGCTGCTGGAGCGCCTGGACAGCACCGTGAAGACCAGCCACGACGTCGAGAGCAAGCTAGGGCTGCCCGTGCTCGCATCGCTGCCGATCGTCCGCGACAAGCGCGGCGTCAAGATCGAGCGCATATTCGCGGAAAATCCGCAGGCGATTTTCTCCGAGGGCATACGCACCGCGCGCACCGGCATACAGCTTTCGTCGATCGACGTGCCCCATCACGCGATCGTGGTGACCTCGTCCGTTCCGGGCGAGGGCAAGACGACCTTCTCCGTGAACCTCGCGCTCGCCTTCGCGCAGACCCGGAAAGTGGTCCTCGTCGATGCCGACTTGCGCCGCCCGTCCATCTACTCGCTGTTCGAGAAGGAACTGAATTCGCCGGGGCTCTCGAGCCTGGTGGCGGGCAGCACGCCCCCCGCGGATTGCATCTTCAAGGTCGAGGGAACCGAACTCTACGTGGTGCCCTCGGGGCCGGTCCCGCCGAACCCGCTCGAGCTGCTGCTCTCCAAGCGATTCGAGGAGACGCTGCACAAGCTCCACGAGATGTTCGAGATGGTGATCATCGATTCCCCGCCCGTGCAACTGGTGAGCGATGCCATGGTCATCGCCCGCAACTGCACCGGCATGGTGTACGTGGTGAAAGCGGACGACACGCCGTACCAGGTGGCGCGCAACGGCGTCAAACGCCTGAAGCTCGCGAACGCGAACGTCATCGGCGTCGTGCTCAACCAGATGGACTTCGAGCGCGCCGACAAGTACTATGGCGAATACACCGGCTACTACAAGTACAGCTACAAACGCTCCTACGGCGTTTTCGGCGGCAAGAAGCGCAAGGCCAAAGCCGCAGCTGCGTAGGGCTCGGCGTAGGGCTCAGCGTAGGGCTCAGCGTAGGGTTCGGCGTAGGGTTCGGCGTAGGGTTCGGCGAAGGGCGCGGCTTCAGCGCGCCACGGCATGAACCGGCGCGGTAAACCCGCGCCCTACGGCCACCGACCCCGCGTAGAGCGCGGCGTAGGGCGCAGCGTAGGGCGCAGCTTCAGCGCGCCGAGAGAGCCTGTGGCGGCGAAATGACATCCCGCCCTACAATGCCGTAACCATGATCGACCTCCACTGCCACCTGCTGCCGGGCATCGACGACGGGCCGGAATCCCTCGACGAGGCCATCGGGCTCGCCGCGCATGCGGTCAAGAGCGGCATTACCTATGCCGTGGTCACGCCCCACGTTCACATCGGGCGCTATGAAAACGACCTGCCGTCGATCAGGCGCGACCTGGCGAAATTCCAGGCCGAACTCGACAGCCTGAAGATCCCGCTCAGGCTCGGCCTGGGCGGCGAGGTGCGCCTCGGCGCGGAGGTCATGGATCTGGTGGCCGAGAGCCGTATTCCGTTTCTCGGCGAGCGCGACGGCTACCGGATCATGCTGCTGGAATTTCCCCACGGACACATCCCGGTCGGTGCCGACAAGTTCGTCGCCTGGCTGCTGAAGAACCGGATCCGTCCGCTGATTGCCCACCCCGAGCGCAACGGGGAGATCATGGATGACGTCAACAAGCTCACGCCTTTCGTCACCATGGGCTGCATGTTGCAGCTCACTGCGGGCTCGGTGGAAGGCCGTTTCGGCGAGCCTGCGCGCGAGCGCGCCGTCGACCTGCTGCGCCGCGGCTGGGTGAGCGTGCTCGCGTCCGACGCGCACAACCTGGAACACCGGCCACCGGAACTCGAGCCCGGGCGCCGCGCGGCCGAGGAAATCGTCGGCGAGCGGGAGTCATGGAGGCTGGTGCGCGAGACGCCACGCTCGATCCTCGGCAAGACGCCCCATATGGCGGTGGTGCCTTGAAGATCCTGGTCACCGGCGCGGCCGGATTCATCGGCATGCACGTCGCCGAGCGGCTGCTGGCCGCCGGCCATGAAGTCGTCGGCGTCGATAACCTCAACGACTACTACGACGTCCGGCTCAAGGATGCGCGTCTCGAACGGCTGCGCAAGCACACCGGCTTCCTGTTCCGGAAACTCGATGTGGCGGACGAGGAGGGCATGCGCTTGCTGTTCGCACAGGCGCGCTTCGCGCGCGTGATCCACCTCGCCGCGCAGCCTGGCGTGCGCTATTCGCTGCAGAATCCCCAGGCGTACGTGCGCAGCAACCTCGCGGGCTTCGTCAATATCCTCGAAGGCTGCCGGCACAGCCAGGTCGGGCACCTCGTGTACGGGAGCAGCTCGAGCGTCTATGGCGGCAACACCCGGCTGCCCTATTCCGAGCACGACAGCGTGGACCATCCAGTGAGCCTGTATGCGGCCACCAAGAAATCCAACGAACTCATGGCGCATACCTACAGCCATCTGTACGGGCTGCCCACCACCGGCCTGCGCTTTTTCACCGTGTACGGCCCCTGGGGCCGCCCGGACATGGCGCCGATCCTGTTCACCAAGGCGATCCTCGCCGGCGAGCCGATCAAGGTGTTCAACCACGGCAGGATGCAGCGCGATTTCACCTACATCGACGACATCGCCGAAGGCGTGGTCCGGATTGCCGATCAGCCCGCGCAACCGTCGCCGGCGTTCGATCCGGCGCAGCCCGACCCGGCCACCAGTTGGGCGCCGTATCGCCTCTACAACATCGGCAACCACCATCCGGTCAGCCTGATGGACTACATCGAAGCGATCGAGCGCTGCCTCGAAAAAAAAGCGGACAAGCATTTCCTCCCGATGCAGGCCGGCGACGTGGCCGCGACCAGCGCGGACGTCTCGGCGCTGCAGCAGGCGGTGGGCTTTGCACCCGGCACGACGGTGGAAGAGGGCGTGCGCCGCTTCGTTGAGTGGTACCGGAGCTATTACACGCCGTAGAGCGCCGCGTAGGGCGCCGCGTAGGGCGCAGCTTCAGCGCGCCACGGACCAACACAACCCGCGTCGACGGCGCGGTAAACCCGCGCCCTACGTTGCCAAATGGGAATTGGCGGGATGGCTGGCACGGTAACCCCCGCCCGCGTCAACCGTTGCGGCTGATCATGCGCTATTGGCTGCATGCCCAACTACCGTCGCGCCCGTGTTCCCGGCGCCTCTTACTTCTTCACCGTGACGCTTGCGGATCGGGCCGAGCATTGGTTCGTTGAACAGATTGATGCGCTGCGAGGCGCATTCGCGCGGACGCGAGGCGAACTGCCGTTTCGCGTCGATGCCATTGTCGTGCTCCCTGATCATCTGCATTGCATATGGACGTTGCCGCCTGGTGACGCAAATTTCTCACTGCGCTGGCAGCGCATAAAAGGACGTTTCACGCACGCCTGTCACGCCGCGGACGCCGTGCGGACAACACCAATCGCCCGTCCCGGCCCGGTAGGGCGCAGCTTTAGCGCGCCAATCGCCCGTCCCAGCCCGGTAGGGCGCAGCTTTAGCGCGCCAATCGCCCGTCCCGGCCCGGTAGGGCGCAGCTTTAGCGCGCCAATCGCCCGTCCCGGCCCGGTAGGGCGCAGCTTTAGCGCGCCAATTGCTGATCGCCGCATCTGGCAACATCGATTCTGGGAACACGTGCTGCGCGATGACCGGGATTTCGAGCGCCACGTCGACTACATTCACTTCAACCCGGTCAAGCATGGGCATGCCGGCCGTGCAGCCGATTGGCCGCATTCGAGCATTCATCGTTACATACGAACGGGGTTGTTGCTACCCGATTGGGCGGGCGACGCCGAGATCGACGCATGCGCCGGCGAGTGGGAGTAGAGCGCGGCGTAGGGCGCAGCGCAGGGCGCGGCTTCGGCGCGCCATGGGACCCGCGTGAATCATGTGAACGGCGCGGTAAACCCGCGCCCTACGGTTGTGCCACCGACTATGCGCAGGGCGCGGCTTCAGCGCGCCGTGGGACCCGCGTGAATGATGTGAACGGCGCGGTAAACCCGCGCCCTACGGTTGTGCCACCGACTATGCGCAGGGCGCGGCTTCGGCGCGCCATGGGACCCGCGTGAATGATGTAAACGGCGCGGTAAACCCGCGCCCTACGGTTGTGCCACCGACTATGCGTAGGGCGCGGCTTCGGCGCGCCATGGGACCCGCGTGAATGATGTGAACGGCGCGATAAACCAGCGCCCTACGTTCCGAAATGAAATTGGCGGGATGGCTGGCGCGGTAAACCCGCGCCCTACGCACTGAAATTAAACCCGCGGGATGGGCATTGCGCTCTGTGCCGGGTAACATCCGACTATGCCGCTTCGTCCTTTCCTTGCCGGTTCGTCCGCGCGCCTCGCCCGCATCGCCATCGCCCTCATCGGCATCGCCGTGCTCGGCTTCGCGGCCTATGAGTCCGCGCGCCGGGGCCTCGAGGACTGGGGGTCCACGCGCTGGCGCAATGACCTGCGCATGTTGTTGCAGGGGCGCGCGCAGCCCTCCGAGGAACAGTGGCGGCGGACGGTGGATGAGTTGCGTGAGGCGCTGCGTCTTGCGCCAAGGGATCCGAATCTCTGGGAAGACCTGGGGCTTGCCTACGAGGCGGGCGCGCGAAAATTTGTCCGGGCTGGCGGATGGAACGTCTACACCGAGTTTGCGCTGATTCACTATCGCCAGGCGGCACTCTTGCGCCCGACCTGGCCGTATACCTGGATCAGGGTCGCACTCATGAAATATCAGCTCAACCAGCTGGATGACGAGTTCGGCCGCGCGCTCGCCTCGGCCATGCGCCTGGGCCCCTGGGAACCCGGCGTGCAACTCATCGCCTCGCAAATAGGTTTAGCCCTCTGGGACCGGTTCGACCCCCCGTTCCAGGAGCAAATCAGGGAAAACTGGCGCCGCACTGCAGTGCGGCAGGCCGACCAGTTGGCCAGGCTTGCCGTCACCCACGGAAGAGTGGGTGTTCTGTGCGAAGTGTCACTTGACGCCCTAAGAAACCGACTAAAATGCCCGTAATCGTCTAGAATAAGTGCGTTAAGTGCGCTGCGAGGTCCTCATAGCCGGGGATGTGCTTGCCTAGGCGGCGCACTGGCAAGTCGGTCGGCTAAGCGCTTCGGGCTGTGTGCACTGTGACTAAATAGGAAATCCAGGGCGAAATCTCATGCGCGGTCTGTCTAGAATCCTTTCGTTGACGGTTCTGCTCGCGCTGCCTTTCTCGAGCGTCTACGCCGCCTCCGCCTACGTGCACGACTTGAAGGGCACGCTCACGGCGGCTGTCGGCGCAGGGCCTGCGCGGCCGCTCAAGATGGGCGACACCTTCGATGCGGGGGTGACGCTCGCCACCGGCAAGGACAGCGTCGCGGTGGTGAAGTTCGAGGACGGACAGGTGGTAACGCTCTCGCCCGAGACGCGCTTCGCCGTGCGCGAATACAGCTACAACAAGCGCTCCGTGCGCGACAGCAACATGGTCTTCGCGCTGCTGCAAGGCGGCCTGCGCTTCGTCACCGGCGTGATCGGGTCCACGAACCGCAACGCGTTCAAGCTGAACATGGGCACCGCCACCATCGGCGTGCGCGGCACCGACGGCTGGGTGAGCTATGTCGAAGGCGTCATCCTCGCTGCCGTGAACCAGGGCGCGCTTAGTTTCACCAACCCTGAGGGCACTGCGGTTATCCCCGTGCTGTCGTCGGCGATTATAAACACCCGAGCTGGACCTGGACTTGGAGCGGCGTTTGTGGCACCAACGAACCAAATGGCCGCCGCGCTGGCAACTCAGACCGGCCTCCAGACGCTTGTGTCCACCTTCCAATCTGTTACCGCTGTCCAAACGCAGATGAGTAACGTGCAGATTCCAATCAACACGCCGGTGATCGTTGCAGCGGCAGCGCAGGCTGCGCAGGTTGTGGCCACGGCCCGCGCGGCGCAGGCGGTGGCGGCATCGGCGGCCAACGCCGTCGCCGCAGCGCAGACGCCGGAGGCCAGGGCCGCCGCGCAAGCAGCGCAGCAGGCGGCGAACCAGGTGGCCGCGCAGGCGACCGCGCTGGCGACGGCGGCGATCGCCACTGCCCAGGCGGCGGCGGTCCAGGCGTTGAACGCCGCGGTGAGCGCCGGCGCGACGCTGCCTGCAGCGCCACCCCCGACCCCGACCGCGGCCCCGTTGAGTGCGGTCGTGCCTACCCTCACGCCGGCGCAGATCCAGGCGCAGACGACGCTGCTTCAGACGAGCGTTCAGACGCAGACGACGAGCCTGCAGACGACGCAGCAGACACTGAATCTACCGGTGACGCCCACAGCGACGATCCAGAACGCGACGCCGCCGCCTCAACCCGTGCCGCAGACGCAGACGCCGACCGGGCAGCAGCAAATACAGGTCATCATTCCGCCGCCGCCGACGATCACGGCGCCCGTGACGACGACGACATCGGCGAGCACCACGACGACGACGGCGACCACGACGACGACGACGGCACCGGCGACCAGCACGACGACGGCGCCCGCGACGACGACGACGGCACCGGCGACCACGACGACGACGCCCCCGACGACGACGACGGCACCGGCGACCACGACGACGGCACCGGCGACCACGACGACGGCGGCGACCACGACGACAACGGTGCCTACGACGACGACGGCGACCGCGACCAGCACGACGACGACTACGACGACGACCAGCACGACGCCGGTGTCTCCGTAAGTAAACTGGCCTGGTTATTCGTTCCGATGCGGCAGGCTGCTACTCTGCTGTTGATCCTTTGGGCGGGCGCGGCCCCTGCGGCCGGCTCGCCCTCTGAGCTTCTTTCCCTCTCCTATGCCGTAGGGCGCAGCTTCAGCGCGCCAGGTTCCGGCGCGCCGGAAAACGCCAACCCGCCAAACGATGCATCGTGGTCTTCCCACACCGCCTCTTCACTTCCCACCCGCCTCGAACAACTCCTCCCCACCCCCGAAATCGCGCTGCCGGCGCCCGCGGTCGATTCCTGGCACCTCGCAAAATCGGCCCGGCCGCTGGGCTACGAGAACCTGTGGGACCGCATCCGCGCCGGCTACGCGATGTCCGACCTCGACTCGCCGCTGGTGGACCGCTGGCAGGCCTGGTATCTCGCGCGGCCCGAGGTTCTGAACGGCATCCTCGAGCGCAGCCGCCGCTACCTCTACCACGTCGTCGACGAAGCCTCCAAACGAGCCATGCCGCTCGAACTTGCGCTGCTGCCGATGGTCGAGAGCGGCTACAACCCCGCGGCCTTGTCCCCGGCCAAGGCCTCGGGCCTGTGGCAGTTCATTCCCTCCACCGCGCGCGACTACAAGCTGCACCTTACGCCGGACTACGACGCGCGCCGCGACATCGTCGCCTCCACCAGCGCCGCGCTGGATTACCTTCAGGATCTGCACGTACTCTTCGGCGACTGGCACCTGGCGCTGGCGGCCTACAACTGGGGCGAGAAATCGGTTGCCAAGGCGATCGAGCAGAACGCGGCCAAGGGTCTGCGCACCGACTTCCTGTCGCTCAGGCTGCCCGGGGAGACGCGCAACTACGCGCCCAAGCTGCAGGCCCTGAAAAACCTGATTGCCTATCCGGAAACCTTCCGGCTCGCGCTCGAACCCATCGCCAACCGGCCGTACTTCACCACCATCGCGAGCGATCGCAATATTGGTTTGGCCGTCGCAGCCCGCCTTTCCGGCGTATCCATCGAAGAAATCAACTCGCTGAACCCCGGCCACAACGGCGCCGTCGTCTCGAAAGGCCTGGGCAACGACCTGGTATTGCCCGTGGAGCAGGCCGACATCTTCCGCGCCAACTTCGAGAGCTACAAGAACACGAATACGCCCGCGACGCGCCCCAAACGCCGCGGCCAGCTCACCACCACCCCGTAGGGCGCAGCGTAGGGCG
>Ga0154717_1065_pt7 | contig 11036 bp, 13 predicted proteins | sample Rifle2008BG16ft_FD_105725 | JGI IMG/M metagenome (GOLD analysis project Ga0154717, IMG submission 105725) | Betaproteobacteria bacterium RBG_16_64_18
TGTACGACACGGTGCGCGCGGTGGCGCTCGAACTGTGTCCGAAGCTGGGCGTGTCGATTCCGGTGGGCAAGGATTCGCTGTCGATGCGCACGGTGTGGCAGGAAGGCCGTGACACCAAAGAGGTGATTTCGCCGCTGTCGCTCATCGTGTCGGCCTTCGCGCCCTGCGAGGATGCGCGCGCCACGCTCACCCCGCAGCTGCGCACCGATCGCGGCCCGACCGAACTGGTGCTGATCGACCTGGGGCGCGGCCGCAATCGTCTGGGCGGTTCGATGCTTGCGCAGGTGTTCGAGCGCTTCGGCAACCAGGCGCCGGACCTCGACGAACCCGAGGCGCTGGTGCGCTTCTTCGACTGCATCCAGTCGCTCGCCCGCGACGCACTGCTGCTTGCCTATCATGATCGCTCCGACGGCGGGCTGTTCGCCTGCGTGTGCGAAATGGCGTTCGCAGGGCATGCGGGGGTGACCATCGAAGTGGGCGCGCTGGCTACCGGCGCAGGGCCGGGATCGGCGGACGGGCGCGGGCAGCTGCTCGCGGCGATGTTCGCGGAGGAGCTGGGTGCGGTGATACAGGTCCGGGCGCAGGACCGCTCCGGCGTGCTCTCGAGGTTGAGGCAGGCGAGGCTGATCGCGCACCGGATCGGTTCACCCAATGACCGCGACCAGATCGAACTGGTGCGCAACGGCAAACGCATCCTCGCCGAGCCGCGCATCGCACTGCAGTGCGCCTGGTCCGAGGTCAGTTATCGGATGCAGGCGCTGCGCGACCATCCGGACTGCGCGCGAGAGGAGTTCGACCGCATCCTGGACGCGCAGGATCCAGGCTTGCACGCGCAACTGACCTTCGATCCGGCCCAGGACGCGGCGGCGCCGTTCGTTGCGTCGGGCGCGCGACCGCGCATCGCGGTGCTGCGCGAGCAGGGCGTCAACGGGCAGGTGGAGATGGCGGCGGCGTTCGACCGTGCCGGGTTCGAACCCTGGGACGTGCACATGAGCGACATCATCGAAGGGCGGGTGTCGCTGGCGAAGTTCAAGGGTTTCGCCGCCGCGGGCGGCTTTTCCTACGGCGACGTGCTGGGCGGCGGCGCGGGCTGGGCGAAATCGATCCTGTACAACCGGCGTGCGCGGGACGAGTTCGAAGCCTTCTTCGGCCGCGGCGACACCTTCGCGCTCGGGGTGTGCAACGGCTGCCAGATGATGAGCCACCTGCGCGACATGATCCCCGGCGCCGGGGACTGGCCGCGGTTTCTGCGCAACCGCTCGGAGCAATTCGAGGCGCGTTTCGTCATGGTCGAAGTGACTCCCAGCCCGTCGCTGTTCTTTGCCGGCATGGCGGGAAGCCGCATGCCGATCGCGACCGCGCACGGCGAGGGCAGGGCGGTGTTCGACCGGCCGGGAAGCAAACAGGCGGCGATTCTCGCGCTGCGCTTTGTCGACAACCGCGGGGCTCCGACGGCGACCTACCCGCTCAATCCCAACGGTTCGCCGCAGGGCGCGACAGGGTTCACGACTGCCGACGGCCGATTCACCATCCTGATGCCGCATCCGGAGCGGGTGTTCCGCACGCTGCAGCAGTCCTGGCATCCCGACGACTGGGGCGAGGACGGCCCCTGGCTGCGCATGTTCCGCAACGCGAGGTGCTGGGCGGGCTGATCCAACCTGGATGCAAACGACAAGGGGGCCGCTGGCGCCCTTGTCGTTCTTGCGCGCAGCGCAGCTATTCGACCTTCGCCTTGGCGCGCAGGTCCTTCACCAGCTGCTCGACTTCCCGGTTCTGCAGCATGTTCATGATCTGCTGCTTCACGGTGTCGAACTCCGGGAACTGCGCGTTGCGCACGTCGTCGAGCCGGATGACGTGGTAACCGAACGGCGTCTGCACCGGAGACTCGGTCATCTTGCCTTTTTCCAGCTTCGCCAGCGCGTCGCCGAACGGCTTCACGTAGGTGGCGGCCGGCTGCCAGTCGAGCTCGCCGCCCTTGTCCTTGGAGCCGATATCCTTGGACTGCTTGGCAAGGTCCTCGAACTTGGCGCCCTTCTTGAGCTGTTCGATGATGTCCTTCGCATCGGTATCCTTCTCGACCAGGATGTGCCGCGCCTTGTATTCCTTGTCGCCGCGCTGCGCCTTGGCCCTGTCGTACTCCGCGCGCAGGGCGTCGGCCTTTATCGGATGGGTTTTGACGTAATCCTGAAGGTAGGCCTGGAAGATGATCTGCTGGCGTGCGAGGTCGAGCTGGGATCGGACCTCGGCGCTCTTGCTCAGTCCCTTGCGGTCGGCTTCCTGCACGACCAGTTCCCAGGCGATCAGCTGGTCAAGTATCGCCTTGCGCAGCTGTTCGTTGTCGGGCTTGCCCTGCGCGGTCTGCGACTTCACCAGGAATTCGACGCGCGACTTGGGAATCGCCTTGCCGTTGACCGTCGCCGACTTGGTCGCGTCGGCGCTTTGGGCCGGCGAGGGCAAGGCGATGGCGCCGGCGAGAACCATGCCGGCGATGAGGGGAAATGCTTTCATTACTGCTCCTTTCGGGCGGCGGGAGAAAAGGGGGGCATCATAGCTCATCCGGCGCCAGCGCATGGATGGCCAGAGCGTGGATGTCGCTGCGGATCAACGCACCCAGGGCCTCGTAGACCATGCGGTGCCGGGCGAGCCGGTTCCGGCCCGCGAACCGGGGCGAGACGATGATCAGCCGGAAATGGCTGCCGCCGGCCTTCCAGCCCGCGTGTCCGAGGTGCTGGCCGGACTCGTCCTGCAGTTCGACGGCGGTGGGCTCGAGCGAGGCGAGCCGCGCCTGGATGGATTCGGCGAGAGTCATGCGCGGGCCAGCGCGGCGTCGCGGGGGCGGCTCAAGGCTGCTCCTTCTCTTGCATGTAGCGCGACAGGAACAGTGCCTGCAGCACGACGAACACCAGCATCAGGCCCATGCCGCCGAACAGCTTGAAGTTGACCCAGGCGTCCGTGGAAAAATTGAAGGCGACGTACAGATTCGCTGCGCCCATCAGCGCAAAGAAGGCCGCCCAGCTCCAGTTGAGCTTGCGCCAGATCGCCTCCGGCAGCTCGATTTGCTTGCCCATCATCGCGCGAATGATATTCTTCCCGAGCAGCAGCTGCCCGCCGAGCAGAATTCCGCTGAACATCCAATAAAGCACGGTCGGCTTCCACTTGATGAAGGTCTCGTCCTTCAGCAGCAGCGTCGCGCCCCCGAAGACCGCGATGATGGCGAGGCTCACCCACATCATGGTGTCCACCTTGCGCCGCCTGAACTTGAGCCATCCGATCTGCGCGAACGTCGCCGCGATGGCGACCCCCGTCGCCGCGTAGATGTCGGCGAACTTGAAGACGACGAAGAAAAGGATGACCGGCAGGAGATCGAAGAGGAATTTCATTGCGGGATTATAGGTCCTGTGCGCAGGGCGCTCAATCCTGCTTGTCCAGCTTCAGCGACGCCGAATTGATGCAATAGCGCAGGCCCGTCGGAGCAGGTCCATCGTCAAAGACGTGCCCCAGATGGGCGTCGCAGGAGGCGCACAGTGCCTCGGTGCGGGTCATGAACCAGGAGTGGTCCGTTTCCGTGCGCACATTCTCGTTGCTGACCGCAGCCCAATAGGAAGGCCAACCGGTACCCGAATCGAACTTGGCCTCGGAGCTGAACAGCTCGGCACCGCAGCCTATGCAGCGGTAGATGCCTTTGTCCTTGCAGTCGTGGTAGTCCCCGCTGAAGGCGCGCTCGGTGCCCTTTCTCCTGGTCACGTTGTACTGCATGGGTGTGAGCTGGGCACGCCACTCGGCATCGGTCTTGGTGATTTTGGCGCTCATGCTTGGTCCTTGGCTGGCCTGTTTGGGGTACCGCGGATGCGCATTCTACACGCTGGGACCCATGCGTTTGCACGGGGCTGGATGAGGTGCTCTCCCGCACCCTACATTAGGGTGCGCCGTGGGCAATTAGTTCACAGGTGTTTCGGGGGATCCGCATAAGAAGATCATGTGTGACGGGAGCCACAAGTCGCTCGGCCAAACCACGTTCGACACCTGAGTCACGAGCCTACAGCACTTCGGCCGCCCGGTCGGCCAGCCGCGATCGCTCGCCGCGTTTCATCGTGATGTGGCCGGAGTGCGACCATCCCTTGAAGCGGTCCACGACGTAGGTCAAGCCGGAACTCCCCTCGGTGAGATAGGGCGTGTCGATCTGCGCGATGTTTCCCAGACACACGACCTTGGTCCCGGGGCCGGCGCGCGTAATCAGCGTCTTCATCTGCTTGGGCGTTAGATTCTGCGCCTCGTCGATGATGAGGTACTTGTTGAGAAACGTGCGGCCGCGCATGAAGTTGAGCGACTTGATCTTGATCCGGGAGCGGATCAGGTCGCGCGTCGCGGCGCGGCCCCATTCGCCTGCGTCCTCGTCGGTCTTGTTGAGCACGTCGAGGTTGTCCTCGAGCGCGCCCATCCAGGGCGTCATCTTCTCTTCTTCGGTGCCGGGCAGATAGCCGATGTCCTCGCCCACCGGCACGGTGACACGCGTGAAAATGATCTCGGAGTAGAGCTTCGCCTCCAGCGTCTGCATCAGGCCCGCCGCAATCGTGAGCAGCGTCTTGCCTGCGCCCGCCTGGCCGAGCAGGCTGACGAAGTCGATCTCCGGGTTCATCAGCAGGTTGAGCGCGAAGTTCTGTTCGCGGTTTCTCGCGGTGATGCCCCAGACGTTGCTCTTCGAGTGCGTGTAGTCCTTCACCGTTTCGAACACCGCGGTCTCGCCTGACGCGTCCTTCACGGTCGCGTACAGGGGGCGCTCGCTTTCCTGATAGACGAATTCGTTCAGCATGAGGCTGCGGCACAGCGGTCCGTGGACCCGGTAGTAGGTGCGCCCGTCCTTCTTCCACGATTCCATCTTGTGGCCGTGCTTGTCCCAGAAGTCCGCGGGCAGCTCGCGCTCGCCGGTGTAGAGCAGGTCGGTATCCTCCAGCACCTTGTCGTTGAAGTAGTCCTCCGCAGGCAGGCCGAGCGCGCGGGCCTTGATCCTCATGTTGATGTCCTTGGACACCAGGATCACGTGGCGCTGCGGCTGTTGTTTCAGCAGGAATATCAGCACGCCGATGATATGGTTGTCGGCCTTGCCCATCGGCAGGCTCGGCGGAATGTGCCCGTTGATCGCCTGCGTCTGCAGGAACAATCGCCCCGTTGCCGTGTCGGCCTTGTGGCGGCTGAGCGGAATGCCGCGCTCGATGTCGCCCTTGGCATGGCTGACGATGTCGTCCAGGAAACGGCTCGCCTGGCGAGCGTTGCGCGACACCTCCGACATGCCCTTCTTGTTGTTGTCCAGCTCCTCCAGCGTCATGATGGGGATGAAGATGTCGTGCTCCGCGAACCGGTACAGGCTCGTCGGGTCGTGCATCAGCACGTTGGTATCGAGGACGAAGAGCTTGGTGAGAGCCTTCGCCGACCGCTTCTTGGAGGAGGGCATCGGTTTTTCGTAGTCGTCGGCGACGGCGTCTTCGGGGTCGAAGGGCGAGTCAGTCGGTCTTAACAAAATCGAGTACCTCCTGGACGTGCCCTGGGACCTTGACGCCGCGCCACTCCCGGCGCAGCACGCGCCTCGCATCGAGCACGAAGGTGCTGCGTTCGATGCCGCGAACCTGCTTGCCGTACATGTTCTTCATCTTGATGACGCCGAACAGGTTGCAGACCTTCTCGTCCTCGTCCGACAGCAGATCGAACGGAAAGCCCATCTTGGCCTTGAAGTTTTCGTGGGACCGCAGGCTGTCGCGCGAAACGCCGACGATCTCGCAGTCGGCCTTCCTGAATTCCGCATACAGGTCGCGGTAGTTCGACCCCTCGGTGGTGCAGCCGGGTGTGTTGTCCTTCGGGTAGAAGTAGATGACCAGCAGCCTGGCCTTCGATTCCGAGAGCACGAACGTCTTGCCGCCGGTGGCCGGCAGGGAGAAGTCGCTTACCGCCTTATTCAGCATCGGTGTACTGCTCACAGGTCAATTGAACCCAAATCCGGCGCTGAAATCAAGCACGAATTTGTTTGTCATGGACTCCCCGGATACCGAGGCCCGGTTCATCGCATCCCGCCGACAGCAGGTTCGCAGGGTCAAGCGAGAAACTCCTTGCCCTGCAGGGCCAGGGTACCAGAGCGGCCTGCGACCTCCATGTCGATGATCTCGTGGCGGGGCAACCGGGCCATCTCGAGGCCCGCGTACAGTTCGCGCATCGGAACGATCTGGTAGCCGAGCGCCTTCCAGCCGCTGAGCAGCGTTTCGAGCGCGCTCGCCAGCTTGCCGCCCTCGAGTTCCGCGTGCAGCGTGTACACGTGCCCGGTGGGGCGCGGGTCTTCCGAAGCCTTCAGCAAGGCCAGCGCGACATTGTCCGCATTGATGCCGCTCGCGCCGAGCAGTTCGTCCAGCGTCGGCAGGGTCGTGGGCAATTGCGGGCAGGCCATCGGCTCGGCGCGGATCACAGGGACGAAGGGGTGCGTGCCGCGCGTGTCGGAGCAATAATCGAAGCCCAGCCGCTGCGCCAGGCGGAAAGCGTGAATATTCATCTGCCAGCCTGCCGCGCCGTGCACTTTCGCGCTCTCGCCGAAGATCTCGGTGTAGCGGTCGGTGGCAAGGCGCATCTGTGCTCCTGTCCATGCGGCATCGGCGCCGGCAACCCCGTCCTGCCATTTGATGTGATCCCAGGTGTGGATGCCCGCCTCGAAACCCTCGTCCCGGACGAGGCGCATGGTCTCCGCGCAGGCCCGTCCGATGTCCGGACCGGGCAGCAACGTGCCGTAGAGCAGCGTTTTCAGCCCGTAGTGCGACACAACCGAAGTGCGCGAGACCTTATTCATAAAGCCGCGACGGAACACGCGCTTGATCGCGCGGCCGGTGTGGTCGGGCCCCAGGCTGAAGAAAAAAGTCGCGCCGGCGCCGTGCTTCTTCAGGATCTCGATCAGGCGCGGCACGCCTGCTCGGGTGCCGCGGAAGGTGTCGACATCGACCTTGAGGGCGAGCTTCACGTCGCCAATCCCCAGCTTTCCCGGGCCGGTGCAGGCGGACCCATACGGAATTGCTCGCTTTGCCTTTTCCGATCTCCCGATTTTGAAAAACCGGGAGACCTGCATAAACCCAATTTCTTCACCAGACGTGGATACACAAACGACTAATCGACCAGGTGCCGCGCTTCGGCTACATGGGTGCGATAGGCGTCGAAGGTGAGTTTGAGGGCACGCTGCATGTTGACCCGCGGGCGCCAGCCCAGATCGCGCATGGTGTTGGTTATCTTCGGCACCCGGTTCTGCACGTCCTGGTAGCCCCTGCCGTAGTATTTCTCCGCGGTGGTGGCAACCAGCTTCACCTTGCGCGCGTTCGACTGGTATTCGGTGTAGGCGAGGGCGAGCTTCACCATCATCTGCGCCAGTTCCTTCACCGAGTAGTTATTCCTCGGATTGCCGATATTGTAGATCTGCCCGGCGGCGACACCTTTCGTGTTCTCGATGATCTTCATCAGCGCGTCGATGCCGTCGTCGATGTAGGTGAAGGCGCGCTTCTGCCGGCCGCCGTCGACCAGCTTGATGTTTTCGCCGCGCACGATGTGGCCAAGGAACTGGGTGATGACGCGCGAGCTGCCTTCCTTTGCGGTGTTGATCGAGTCCAGCCCCGCTCCGATCCAGTTGAAGGGGCGGAACAGCGTGTAATCGAGTCCTTCCTGCATGCCGTAGGCGTGGATGACGCGGTCCATCAACTGCTTGGCGCAGGAGTAGATCCAGCGCGGCTTGTTGATCGGTCCGAGGATCAGTTCGGAGGCCGCCGGGTCGAAGGCCTTGTCGCGGCACATGCCGTAGACCTCCGACGTCGAAGGGAATATGAGCCGCCGGCGGTGCTTGACGCAGGAGCGCACGATAGGGAGGTTCGCCTCGAAATCGAGCTCGAACACGCGCAGCGGCTCCTTCACGTAGGTCGCCGGCGTCGCGATCGCCACCAGCGGCAGCACGGTGTCGCACTTGCGGATGTGGTACTCGATCCATTCCTTGTTGATGGTGATGTCGCCCTCGAAAAAATGGAAGCGGCGCTCGGCAAGCAGATCCTCGATGCGGTCGGTCTGCATGTCCATGCCATAGACCTCCCAGTCGGTCGAGGCGATGATCCGGTTGGACAGGTGATGGCCGATGAAGCCGTTGACGCCGAGGAGGAGGATTTTTTTCATTTCGCTGCCATGTGCCATTCAGAGTTGATACCTGGTGATGTCGAGAGAACCATGAAAGACGCCGAGAATGTCAACGTTCCGGTCGTCCTTGATGAGGTAGGCGATGCGGTAGTGTCCGTAGAGCAGGATCCGCACATGGCGCGACGAAGCTGTGTAGCGATACCCGATCTCGGGAAAAGTGGCGAGAACCTGTGCCCGATCAAAGATTCCCTGGACCGTGCGACCTGCGGCTCGAGGGTTGCCTGCGGCGATGTACTCGAAAATGTCCTCAAGCCAGCGTTTGGCTTCGTCGGTCCAGGTTATTTCTGCCATGAGCGGATGCGCCGCTCCATTTCCTCATTTGAAATTGTGCGCTTTGCGTCCGAATCGGCGAGGCCCCGTTCGACCATAACGTGAAAGGCAAGTTCGCGCACGATTTCATCGCGGGTGCTGTCCTCGGGTTGCCCTTGAATAAGGCGGGTAAGCTCTTCCTTTACAGTGGACATATCAAGACCTCCGCGTTGCCCTCAATCCTGCCACATCCGGATGCCGTTGGCCAATGGCAAATAATGGAATGCCCATAACCGGCGCACAGGTCGGCGAAGCGCCTTGATCGTTTCCGCTCATGGGACGGCGGCTTCACGCCCGTCCCATGCAGCGGATGGTTAGGCGTTCTCAATGCCGCCACCCTTGGCGTACTTTAGGCCCAGGCCGCCCAGTACCGACACGAAGTAGTTTCCGATGATCATGGTGGCTACTTGTTTGGCGAGTTCGGCGATCTCGGTGGAGACGAGGTCGCCTCGATGGACAACGGCATTTCGCGCGTCTTGCAGGACAGTGATTTCCTCCCACACTGTCTTCTTGTGGCCTTCGATCGTGAAGGCGTTGAAGTCTATTCCGCCGTACCCAGCACGCACCCGGGCGAGCAGTGGTTTGAAACGGTCGAACCCGTTGTGCTTGACTGATAGATCTGAAATGAGGTCTGCGACCGATTCGTTGTGCACGAGACCGTAGATAACCGGCTTCAGTAGCGCAACTTTTAGGCCAAGTTCGATCGCGGTCGTGAATAGGACCGTTGCGGCTGTTGGGGAAGTGGCCTGAAGCGACTCAGCTTCGCGCAAAACCGCAACCACCTTGACCGCGAGCGATCTGTTGTTCACGTAATACGACCGCATGCGGTCAAAGGTGAACTGGTCGATTGCCTCTTTGGAGATCTGATCGACGACGTCCGAATACCACTGCTCGCGTGCGATGTCTTCCGGTGTGTCCATGGGCTATAAGAACGTCTTGGTGAACGGCGGGCCAGCGCGGTGGTTGAAAACGAGACGACGCGGGCAGCCCGTCCATTCCACCTGAACTTAGGGATCACTTGGTGTTCGCGGTGGAACAAGTGGTGTTGATATCCAGGAGTTGACCCATTGTCCTGTCTCTTGGTCCATTGCCGCGAGAATGGCTGCGCGAACCTCGTCGACTGTCGCCTTGATAGAGTGAACTGTCTTTCTAGTGATCTGCGTTTGCGCGCGCGGCAACGCCCTCGCCGGCTTGGCTTCCAATTTCGAGCTCCGAAAGTCTGTTGATGCTGAATAGATGAACATGAAATCGTCCTCGGTGAATGCGTGTACCCGCGCCTACGCAGTTTACGGTATTTGCAACCCCCGCCATTCATATCAGCTCCGGTCGATGGCTCTTGATCCAGCCGATCACCGATTCCTGCAGCGCCCCAGCCGCGGCGATCAGGCTCCCGGTTTCCGCTTCGGTGACATCGACCGCGCCCGTGTACTCCAGCTCGTTGCGTTTGCGGTGGGCGCGGTCGAGCGCAAGCGCGACGGACGAATCGATGCCGGAAGTATGCGTCAGGAGCTGGAATATGAGTTGGCGGTGCCCTTCCCGCGCGGCGGTCCGGTAGTCGTTCGCCCGCAACGCCGCGAGCGCGAGATAATGCGCCGCCGCGTAGGCGACCTGGTAACGCACTTCCAGCGGATTGCTCTTCAAGCCTGCGCTCGCGAGGCTGCCGCGCGCCAATTCGAGAAGCCGGCGGATTTCGGCGGCCGACGTGGCTTCCTGCTTGAGCGCCCCGGTACGCTCAAGATTTCGCAGGTTCTGGCTTGGCCAGCTTGCCGAGGACATGTTCGTCGCCGATCAGGAAAATCTTCGGCCGTTCCAGCACGCGGCCGATGAAGTGCTGGCGGGAGCGCACGCGGCCTGCAAATTCCGCCTGGGTGTAGATCGTCGTGGAAACGCGGCGCTTGAGCAGCGCCTCGGCCCGCGCGAGAGGCTTCGCGACCTCCATGAGCGAGATGCTGCCGACGATGATCACGTCGATGTCGCTCCCAGCCGTGTCCTCCTCGCGCGCGACCGAGCCGTGGATGAAGGCAAGCCGGATTTTCGCCGCCAAGGGCAGCAGCGCCTTGCGCAGGATGTCGGCGACGCCGAAGGTCTTGAACACCATCGCCCTGAGTTCCTCGAAGACCGGCGCCTTCGGATCAGGGCGGTAATACACCTGGCGTGCGCGTTCCTCGCGCAGAACCAGGCCGGCGTGGGTCAGGTTCTCGAGTTCGCGCTGGACATGCCCGGAGCCCATGCCGACGGCGGCAATGATTTCCCGCAGGTACATCGGCTCTCCGGGATTGCGGAACAGCGCCGCGAGAACGTTACGGCGCCCCTTGCCGAAGAGCGCCGTGCCGAGGTCCTTTCTTGCGCGTGGTCTGGAGACGGATGACATAGTGTACCCGATAAGGGTACGAGTGTACCCGAATCGGGTACGTGGGCGCAAACACCATGCGAGGCGCAGAATTCCGTCCGCCGCTTCCCCTGATCGGGAAACGTTCCCAGGGTTGTCGTACACCGACCGCGCGGGCTTCACTCTCGCAGGATTCAGC
>Ga0154717_1036_pt3 | contig 10493 bp, 8 predicted proteins | sample Rifle2008BG16ft_FD_105725 | JGI IMG/M metagenome (GOLD analysis project Ga0154717, IMG submission 105725) | Betaproteobacteria bacterium RBG_16_64_18
GGCATTGTCGGGAAGCGGCCGTTCGTTAATTGTGTGATCAAGCCGCATCCGGGTGGGGCCTCCAACAAGCAAAGGCGGGAACGGCAAGCGCAGTCTGTACCCGATCCAGTATCACCTCACGGCAGCAGACGCAGATCGACGCAGTTCGCCATCGCCTCGTAGCCCTTGGTATTGGGGTGGATATGGTCGCCACTGTCAAACTCGGCGCGTAGGTAAGAGGGCGCCGCCGGGTCACGCAGACAGGTATCGAAGTCCACAACCGCATTGGGCACGCCGCTACCGCGTATCTACTGATTGACCTGCTGGCGGGCCGCATCCACTGAAGCACGGCCATGCAGAAAACCCAGGGTCCCTCGGGCCGGTGTGATGGTGCCCACGATAACGCGCAAGCCAGCACGCCTGAGTTGCTCGACCGCCGTCTTGAGGCCCCCAATTAGCGCATCAGCGCTGGGTTGCAGGTTCACACCCAGATCATTGATGCCGATGAGTAGCAGCGCGTCGGTCGCACCTGCGACCTCCACCACATCACGCTGCAGTCTGCTCAGGCCTGATAGGCCGCCGGGGAAAAAGCCGTGACTCAGCAACCGGTTGCCGCCTCCGCAATCTTTGAACTATGTCACGCGCCGGGGCCAATCGAGGCAGCAATATGTGATTCGGAGTGATTCCCAGATTCTTGACTTTGACAACTATCCGCAAGGGATAAGCATGAGGACGCAACTCTCGTTTCGCATGGTCGTTCTTGCAGTAGCCGCTACGCTGTTGCTGCTCGTCGGAGCCGCGCGGGCGCAAAGCGATTTTCCGAACAGACCGGTGAACCTGATCGTGCCGTTCCCCCCGGGCGGGGCCCGCGACCAGGCCGGCCGTTCGATCGCACAGGCCCTCTCCAAAGTATGGAAGCAGCCGATGGTCGTCAACACGCGGGCGGGCGCGGGTGGTGGGGTCGGCATGACGGCAGCGGCTGGCGCGCCCTCCGACGGCTATACCCTGCTTGCCACCCACATGGCGCTGCTGTCGCTGCCGGAAATTGACTCCATGTTTGGGCGCAAGTCGGCCTTCGGCCGCTCCAGTTTCGCACCGCTGGCGCTGCTGGTGGCCGATCCCATGGTCATCGTCGTAAAGGCCGACGCCCCCTGGAAGACCTATCAGGAGTTCGTCGAGGACGCGCGCAAGCGCCCGGACACGATCACGTACTCCTCATCGGCGCCTACAGCCCGGCGCATCTGCCTTTCGAGATGCTTGCGGTTTCGACCCGAAGCCGTCACCGAGCATTCTCTGAACCGGACTTTCAGCCACCCACCGCGTCTTCTGTCTTCGGTTACCCCATCGCGTAAATCACGGGTCCGCTGACCGCCGTTGGCTCGGCCAACTTCAGCATTAGACGAGAGCGGCAGGGCGGTTTGTCGGATACGAGCACGCCCAGGCGCGCCAGCTCTTCCGTCGCTTCCTCGATACCAGCGCGCGGGTCATCGTCTCTGCGAAAGAGGTAACCGTTCAATTGCCCCGCCGCGCGCACAATCCTCTGCTGATGGACGCGGGCCTCATCGGCGGCACAACGCCGATTCCGTGGTGGCAAGGCCGCTCGCTGCGCGTAGAGATCGTGTGAGCGCAGCGCTCAACCCTCGGGGCCGCCGCGAGACGAGCGAACCATGTTGCCCAGACCCGCGTTATCTGTTCTATTGGTGTGAAAATTGAGTCTAAGGATAGACGCGCCAGCGATCGGTTCCGAAGGCCACAGCGGCTCGCTGGCCGACGGCAATATCCGAATCGCCCGGGAGCTTGGATTTCAGCAGCACGCCACACGCTTCGACTTCGACGACCGCGGAGTCTCCGAGATAGGTCTTGCTGACGATCTTCCCTTGAACCCCTCGGAATTCCTCCGGCGCGTGGGAAGAAACGCGAACGTACTCTGGGCGAATCGCCAGCGTGACCTGGGCACCCGCCGTGACCCCGGACGGCACGGCGCAGTCGATCGCACCAAAAGGCGAATCGACGCGGGCCGGCCCCGCGACGCTTCCCTTAACAACGTTCATATCGCCGAGGAACTCGGCGACGAAAAGATCGCTCGGGTCAGAGTAGACTTGGTAAGGCGTTCCGACCTGAACGATGCGCCCGCCGTTCATCACACACACCCGGTCCCCGAGGGAGAGCGCCTCGTCCTGATCATGAGTCACGTAGAGCGTAGTCACGCCAATCGATCCGGTGATCTTCTTCAGCTCCAGCCGCATCTGCTGCCGGAGTTGCGCGTCGAGGTTGCTGAGCGGCTCGTCCATCAGCAGGATCTTGGGCTCGGTAACGACGGCGCGCGCCATGGCTACCCGCTGCTGCTGGCCTCCGGAGAGGTCGGTAGCCGGGCGATCGTGGAAGCTGTCGAGTTTGACCAGGTGAAGCGCCCGCGTCACTCGCTGTGCCACTTCGCTCTTCGCACACCGCCGCCTCCCCTGGGTCAGCGGGAACGAGACGTTCTGGAAAACAGTCATGTGGGGCCAGATCGCGTAGGACTGGAACACCATCCCGATGTCCCGCTTCTCCGTGGGAACGTGGACATTGGACGCCGTCGAGTTGACGAGCGCGCCGGAAATCTCGATCTCCCCCGCATCCGGCTTCTCCAACCCCGCCACGCAGCGCAGCGTAGTGGTCTTCCCGCACCCGCTCGGGCCCAGGAGGACGCAGAACTCCCCTTCGACGATATCCAGAGAGATCCCGGCGAGCGCCTCGACTCCCCCGTGGCGAGTCTTGAACTGCTTGCGAAGCTCCTTAATCCTGATCAATGTCCGAACGCTCCTTCATCGCTCAACGCCAATCGCTACGCTCCGACCGCACCGCGGTCGAGCGCGTTACCCGCCGGCGCCGAGTTCTCCCCGTTTTGAAAAACCCAACCTCAGCGCGCTGACTACGACCAACGCGAACACGACCAGCATGACGCCGAGCGCGGAGGCCTGCGTGACCCAGCCGTGCGACCAGAACTGCCAGATGACGGTCGAGACGACCGTGTTCTGTCTGGATCCGAGCGTGAGCGCCATCGTTACTTCGCGGTACGAGAGCATGCTGATCCAGACCCAGCTGTTCAGGATGCCGGCGGCGATCAGGGGCAGCACGATCGTAGCGAAGACTCTCGGCGTCGAGGCCCCCGAGACTTTCCCGGCCTCCTCCAGTTCGCGGTGTATCTGGATCATGATGCTGTTGGTGGTGCGCGAGCCGTAGGCGATCCAGTTGATGGTATGAGCGATGACAATGATGGTGATCGTCCCGTACACGGGGAAGTAGTCCTTGTACGCGAGGGCCAGATACCCCAGCCCCACGGCGAGCAGGATCCCCGGAACGGCGTGGGGAAGGAAGGCCACCGTGTCCAGCGTGCCGCGGAAGCTCACCTGCGTGCGCACGACCACCCACGACGTGAGAACACTGATCAGCATGGCGGCCGAGGGGACGGCGAACATCAGGATCACGGTGTTCACGAACGGCCGTGTCCCCACGTAATCGGGGATCGACACGAAGTGCTTGAGCGTGAGGCGTGACAGCGCCTCCATCGACGGGAGTTGGAGGTAGGGGGAAAGCGAGGTCCAGAGCAGCACCAGAAACGGGACGAAGACCTCGATCGAGAGATAGATGAAGACGAAAACGACCGCCGCCCATTTCCATCGGCCCAGCTCGATCTCCTTCGGACGATACCCTCGCCCCGTGATCACGGTGTACTTCTTGCCCTGGCGCATGAGCCTGACGTAGAAGTAGGCGAGGACGAGGCCCGCCGCGAGCATGGTGAATCCGTACGCGCCGGCAAGCCCGTAGTCGGGAAGCCCCGTCGGCGGCGTCGTGGCGTTGAAAATGACCGAACTCAACACGAGGATTCTCGCGGGCAGGCCGACGATCGCCGGAACCTCGAAGACGGCGAGCGCGGTCATGAATAGATAGATGATCACCGCGGCGAGCGCGGGGAGCGTGATTGGAAGGTTGATCTTGAAAAACGTGCGGATCTTGCCTGCGCCCGAAGTGTAGGCCGCCTCCTCCAGCGCCGGGTCCATCGTGCGGTAGGCTGCCGCCAGCATGAAAAACGCCGCCGGCACGAACGAGACTCCCTGGAGAAAAGCCATCCCCCCGATGTTGTAAAGGCTCACCACCGGCTCGGTGACCCCGAAGGCCTGTTTCGCCCACTGATTGACCAGGCCGATGTGTGGGCTCAGGAGCAGGATCCACGCGATCGTCCGCAAAAAGACCGGAATCAGAATCCCCACGGTCAGAAGCACCTGCACCGCGCCCTTCCAGGGAAGATCGGTTCGCGCGACCAGCCAGACCAGAGGGATCGCGAAGAGCACGGTGACCGTCACGGTGCCCGCCGAGAACAGGAGTGTGTTCCAGAGAACCGCGTAGGTGGTGGGGTCGCTGTAGGCCTCGACGAAGTTCTGAACGGTGAGCTGGCCGCCCTCGCCCGGAAAGCCGGTGCGGAAGCTCATCAGGACCACCATTGCCAGCGGCAACCCCACGAGGACCAGCAACAGCGCCAGCAACCCTCCGGCATAGAGGTTCTGCGCGCGATCTCTCACGTCGAGCAATCGCCCCAGCCAAGCTGCCGGGATGTCTTTGGCGCTGACCGACCCCATTGGTGTCCCCTCAGCTCATGCGACGCTCATAGTGCCGCGTTCCCCAAGATCCGGCGGAAGTCCAGGCATATGCTCCCTGCGGGGTTGAAGTCCAGCGTGACGCTGAGCCGGTGCTTCTTATTGAATGCGGCGCCGAGCGCTTTCGCGCCCTGAGGCGTCAAGGTCGAGGGGTCATAGAACTCGACCACCCCTTGTCATTGCTGGTCCCGGCGATCGCCCGGCCGGCCGTTGCCTTGTCCCGCGCCTCGAAACGCCTCCGGAGAACTCCACCCAGCGTGAGCGCCGCGGTCCGAATTGGGCGTGCGCGTCTTATGATCCGCTCCGGCGTGACCGTCGCCCTCTGGCGCTGTTACCTGAACCCCAGAATCTTCCCGTACTCCCGCGTCAATCTGTCCACCGTCGCGGCGTCCTCGTCCTTCAAGTACACCATCTTCTTCCCCTGGACATATTTATGCATCCTCGTCCCCGGAATGAACGCGGAGCTCAACCCCGCGTACTTCTCCCAGATCGCCTGCGCCTCGGGAGTCGTGAGGTACGCGGCGAAGAGATATGCGACGTTGGGGTTGCGGGCCCCCTTCGGCACCCCCGCTTGGAGGCCGGGCGCGATCACGGGTTCGATCCCCTCGGCGAAAACCACCGGCGCGCCTTCTACATTGGCTCGAAAAACGAATTCACTGATCTGGTTGACGAAAACCAGAACCTCTCCCATCGTGAGCTTCGCGTGCACCGTCCCCGGATTGCCCAGAGTCGGCTTCTGCTCGGCCAGCGCTTTGACGTACTTGGTGGTTTTCTCCTCGCCCCATGCGTCCACCGCCAGACGGCCGAAGTGGTGAAGCGCGGTGGAGATCCCCAGCTTTCCCCCTTTCCACTTGGGGTCCAAGAGGTCTTCCCAGCTTTTTGGAACGTCCTTCGCCGGCAGGATGTTCTTGTTGTAGGCAGGAATCACGTACTGGTTGGCAAACGCGACCGATCCCCCGTCGTAATGAATCAGTTTGGCATCGACCCCGAGCTTCCGGTAGTCGAACGTCTGGTGCATCTTCCGGATCGCCAGGAAGGCATGATGGGCGTCGGTCACGACCATGAGGTCCCATTCGGGGGCCGCGCCCGCCGCTGCCGAGGTGATGATCTTGGAGATGTCCCTGACCATGTTCCCCGCAGGGCTGAACCTGAGCGCTACGTCGAGGCCGTACTTCTTGTTGAAAGCTCGGCCCAACTCCTGCGCGCCTTGCGGCGTTATCGTCGACGGCCCGTAGAACTCGAAGCCGCCTTCCTTCTTGGCCGCGGCGACAAGCTGGTCAAGCGTCGCCTTCTCCTGGGCCTGAGTAGCGCCACCAAAACAGCCGATAAACGTCGTCGCTAACACGGTCACAAGCAGGCTTACGCGCTTCATGGTCGGCACTCCTGTGTTGGTGAGACTCAATTGATTGAAGGGAACAGTAAGGTACCGCCCCCGTGGATGTCAAAGGGTTTGTCTTTAGCAAGCAAAAAGTTCCTCCTCCTGAGGACGCACGGGCCGCGTTCGCCGGACTTCAGCGTCGGTCCGGTTTCCTCACCTGTTGAAAGAGGCACCGATGACTGAAGGTCTTCGCGGTCCGGCTCATGGGATGCTGCCATCGGGGTGCCCGGCCTGGTGGTTTTGCGATGATGTTTCTTCATGCGATTGCCCTGGGCGAGCGCCTCCGCGCTTGACCTGCCGCGCCGCATACAAATATCATCTTTTCGGCATCGATATCGGTTTCACGATCAATCCCCATCTCAATGCGAAGAGGCCGTATGAGACGCTTCGCGACTTCGCGCCGATCGCACTGCTCCGCGATTTCGGAGTGGTGCTGAGAATCTCCATTCTGGCGGATCGGGCCCCCGCTGGCGAGGGGCCACTGTCACGCCCACAGAACTGGAACTACACCATCAGCGAATCGCAAAAAATGCATATTGGATGGATTCGCTGACGCCCGCAAAAGCCTCATCATCCAGGACTGCACTCTAAACGATCTTCGTCCGTCGGAGTTTGCACATCTGTCCAGCTCAGCGTACTTGATCAACCCATCCTTTGCCTCGCAAACCTGTCATCTAATCCTGGACGCCATCAAGATACACGCTCCAACCCCCGGGGTGTCCAAGTTGACGTGCACTCCAATCAAGACATCGCCAAACGTGGTGGTGTCTAAGAGCGATCGCCTTGAACTATGTATGGTTGCTATCCTCCTGCAAAACAATGTCCCGCATCTCCAGTGTTCGCACGGCACAATCCTACCCGAGCGATTGCGCGACAGGCTGCCCGAAGACGCGGTCATGGAGTTCCCGGTCGAAACGGCGCAGAGCATCTATGACTTTCGTCCCAACGACGTGATCGGCCGTATCGCGCCCAGGCCGTTGCTGCTGCTTCACGCCGCACGGGATTCAGTCACGCCGACCGATGCCTCGATCGCGATGTTTCAGCGTGCCGGCCAGCCGACGGAACTCATCCTTTTGTCGGATATCGACCACTTTCCTCGGGCAACGGGCAATAGCAGGCTCTACGGCATCCTGAAGAGCTGGTTCGACCTCTATTTTCCGCTCCGGGTCTGATGCAAGAACGGCGATGCGTGCTACCGGGCGCCCGATGAATCGACGGGCGCGTGCGGACGAGTTCGGGGCTTCCTGGCACCTCTCCGCGGCTGGGCGTTGAACAAACGGTCGTCGATCTGCGCTAGACGGCCGGGCCTGAGGGCCATCCCGTCCGGCGACCGCTCAGGCCACGCCGAGCTTTCGGGACATCCAGTCGAGCATGATGCTTTCCGTTGGATCTGGGCTGCCGTCCAGTGGTCGGCCCATATGGCCGCCGTTGGCGACGAAACGCGCCTCCTTTGGGCTTCCGTGTTCCAACACCAGATGATAGTCGGCGATCGGCGTGATCGGATCCCTGACACCGTTGACGCAGAGCAGCGACGTACAGGGGCGGTCGAGCACACCCAGATCGAGCAGCGACAGGCCGGGCGCGAATGCCTTCCATTCTTCGTGAGTCTTGAGTCCGAACGCATTGGCGCGGCTTTCCGACTGACCCCACGGCAGGCCATTAGATTGCGAACGTTCAATCTCCGCCCCCGTAAAGACGAGATGCGCCCCTCCGCCCTGGCTGATCACGGCCCGAAAACGCTTCGCGTGGGTATGCGCAACCTTAGTTGCCCAATAGCCGCCGAAGCTGCCGCCCCAGCCGCCGACCCGCGACGCGTCCAGGCCGGGCTGCGCTTCGATCCAGTCGAACACCGCATCCCACTGACGTTCCGCGTCTACAGAGCCGAGCACGGGCGAGTCGCCGGTCCCGGGCATGTCTATAAGCAGGAGTGCCATTCCGGCGTCGAGGAATTTCTGCGTGCGTAGCAGACTGTCTTCCTTGAACGTGTCGATACCCGCCCACGCGATCAGCACCGGCGCCTTGCCGGTCTTCGGCGCGCGGAAATAGGCGACGACGGCATTCCCTTCACCGGCGCGGCCGGCAAATGGCATTTCGACGCGCACCGGTGGGATGTCGGCGTAGCCCCAGGCTTTCAGGGCGCAGCGCTGCGAGTGCCGATAGGCCTGTTTCTTGCCATCCGTGTTCATGCAGGGAAAGCGCGCCATCCGATAGAGGCCGTAGGCCTTGAGGTAGGCGTCCCGGGCCGCCGCACCATCGCCACTCGCGGCGGCCGCATCGCCCGCCGCCTCGTACGGTGTGGCTGCCGTCGCGAAACCGCGGGTAAAGCTCTCACGGTCGGCGTCGAACTGAGGGATCACCTCTTCCATCACGCGTTTGGCGTCTTCGTACGGCACGAAATTGAACGGATAGACGTCGCGCTGCGCGGCTTTGTCCCATTTGCCGGTCCAGGTCTCAGCAAGAGTTGGCTTCATGTCGTTTCCTCATCGTCAGAGCGGTGCGATCGATCGCACGCCAACGATGGCGCGCCCGACGACGATCGATCAAGTACGCCGGCGGACCTGACGCCGATGATGGTTTTGCGAAAGCCGGGATCGCCCCAAGCGAACCCCGTCCGCGGTGCACAGCGTGACCCAATAGTGCGGGGATAGCAATCCCTTGGCTCCCCTCTTGGCTCCTCAGGGCCGGCGGCGGCTGACAGGCGTTGTGGCGGAAGGTCTGCCGGCATTGCCATGTCCTACGCCGGGGTCGAGGCGGCCTTCGGTACGTACTCGTTGATCGCGGAGAATGCCACGCATCTGCAGGAGTGCGGGACAGAACTTGCCTTGCTTCGGTCGTTGGAATAGATTGCCCCGTCATCTACCGGCAGTTCCGCTCAACGATCGCTCCGATGGTTCCGCCCGCAACGGGAAGTGAAACTCAACCCTGGACGGATTTCGCGCCGGACGGCGCATGTCTGCGCACCTGATTACGGCGTGCTTTTCATGTTCAATGACCGACCTGATCCACTTGTTTGCGGACCGCGGCGACTTGTGCCGCAGGATCGGGCACGCACGACTCGAGTACCTGGTGTGCGTGCGCGCTGCGGCCGGCATCATGGCCGGGATCCGCGTCGGCCAGCCGTATCGACCAGCGCCCAACGCTACCCGTCTGGTTGGATGCATCGGGAAACCGCATGAAGCGGCTCTGCGCGCTTTTCTGGGTGGACGACCCGGCCGCGTATCGCGACGCCATGACTGCGGCGGGCCTCGCTGGGCGGATCCAGGCTGTTTTCCTGAAACGCGGCGAGATGCCGCCGGGGCGCATTCTTGAGAGTGCCGAACTGCTGGCGGGATGGCCGCCCGCGCCCGGGGCGCTTGCGCGCATGCCACGCCTGCGATGGATCCAGTCGCTGAGCGTCGGCATGAGCACGTGGTTGAAGCGATCTGACCTGCGCCAGGAGGTGATGCTCACCTGCGCGCGCGGCATCCACAGGGTGCAGATGCCGGAGAACATCCTCGGGGCACTGTTCCACGTCACGAAACACTTTTCTGAGCACGCTGCAAACCAGGCAGCGAGCCGCTGGGCGCGACGCGTGTCCGAACCGCTTGCGGGCAAGACGCTCGGAATACTCGGCCTCGGCGCCATCGGAACGGAACTTGCGGCAAAGGCAGCGGCGCTTGAAATTCGCGTCGTCGGAACCAAGCGTATCGAGCACCCTCTCGCCGGCATCGACCGCGTCCGCCCGCCCGAGGCCACCGACGAGATCCTCGCCGAGTCCGACTACGTGGTTCTGTTGCTGCCTGACACGCGCGAGACCGAGGGCTTCATGGATGCCCGGCGTTTTGCCGCTATGAAACGCGGCGCGTGGCTGCTCAATTTCGCGCGCGGGGCGCTAGTTGTCGACAAGGACCTCATCGATGCCGTGACAACTGGCACGATCGCGGGTGCGGTTCTCGACGTTTTCCGCGAAGAGCCGCTGCCCGAGGCGCATCCCTTCTGGACCACACCTGGCATTGTGATCACGCCGCACATCGGTGGGGGCCACCCACGGCGCGATGCCATCGTCGCCGGACTGTACGTGGAGAATCTTCGCCGCTATCTGGGCGGCGAACCGCTGCTGATGCAGGTTGACCGGGAGAAAGGCTACTGACCGTGTCACGGATCGGGAAATGCCGTGGCACGCACAACCCCTGCCTGCGCACCCTAGAAGTCCAGGCAGGATCGACCTGCCGCGGCACGATGTCGGGTAGCGCCATCGCGAACGACCGCATCGGGAAATGAGCCTGGAGGACCGGTCTTGGCCGACTGCGGCGGTTGCCCGTACTCTCCGTAAGCAGACCTTGGAAGAAAATGAATTCTTCGAGCGGCCGATTGCTGACTCAACAGGGAATTCACCCTATCGGCCATGAGCGGTCCCTGGCGACGCCCCCAGAAGCAAGAACCCCGCCGAAGCGGGGTCGGCGTGAGTGCTGCCGGGTTCACGCTTTTCTGCGCCCGCTGAATCCGAGTCGGTACGGGCCGAG
>Ga0154717_1076_pt8 | contig 10468 bp, 12 predicted proteins | sample Rifle2008BG16ft_FD_105725 | JGI IMG/M metagenome (GOLD analysis project Ga0154717, IMG submission 105725) | Betaproteobacteria bacterium RBG_16_64_18
GTCGGCGGCGAGCCAGAGTTTGTGGGTCACGAACTCCCGATCGAGCGCTTCGATGGTGGCGGGATGCCACGGGTCGACGACGAGGATTTCAGGTTTCATTGTCTCCTACCAGTTGATACTGCAAGCATTCGGCGGGGAGCGCCATTTTACCTTGTGCCTGACGAATCTCCCATCTGGGGAAGGCGAATACGAACCGGGAGATGCGCGTACGCTTGCCGTGTTGCCGAGCGCTTCGCAGCGCTGCGCGACGCGACAGTGTATGCGGCTACGTCTTCGGCCGCGCCTGCATGTCCCTGCCGCACGGCCCTCGAAGATGCAGCGGGGGGCCCGATGGTAGAATCCGCGGGGACGAAGACCCATAGCAGCGCAATGCCCGCACCCTCTAGCAAGTCCGGACGGAACACGAACTTGAGGAAGATATGAAAGTATCCGCGGGCGGCCCTTCGGACTTCGGCATTGGCCAACCCGTCAGGCGCAAGGAGGATTTTCGCCTGCTCACAGGGCGGGGCCGCTACAGCGACGATTACAGCCTGCCGGGCCAGGTCTACGCAGCGATCCTTCGATCGCCCCACGCGCATGCGCGCGTGGCTACGGTCGACGCCTCCGGCGCGCGCGCGATGCCGGGGGTGCTGGGCGTGTTCACCGGTGCGGACGTGGCGGCAGACAGGCTCAAGCCGATCTCGCCGGACTACGCGTTCCTGGGTCCGGTGGAAGTGCAGCGCCGGCTGCCGGATGTGGTGCTGCAGAACCGCGACGGATCGCCTATCTACGACTCGCCATATCACCTGCTGGCGCAGGACCGGGTCCGGTTCGCCGGGCAGGCCGTCGCCATGGTGGTGGCCGACTCCGTGGCCCGCGCCAAGGATGCCGCTGAGGCCATCGTGGTCGACTACGAAGCGCTACCCGCGGTGACGGCGACGCCCGATGCGGTCAAGCCCGACGCGCCGCGGCTGTGGGACCACGCCGCTTCGAATATCTGCGTCGATGCCGACGTGGGCGACGCCGAGGCGACCGACGCCGCCTTTTCGCGGGCGGCGCACGTCGTGCGCCTGGAGACCTGGATTTCGCGCGTGACGGGCGCCCCGATGGAGCCGCGCGCTTGTCTGGGCAGCTACGCCGCCGCCACCGGGCGGTACACGCTTTACGCCGGCAGCGGCGGGAGCAACCGCATGAAGCGCGAATCGGCGGACATCCTCGGTGTGCCGCAGGAGGCTGTGCGGGTGCTGGCGCACGATATCGGCGGCAACTTCGGCACCAAAAACTCGCTGTATCCGGAATTCGTGCTGGTGCTTTGGGCATCCAGAAAGATCGGACGGCCGGTGAAATGGACCTGCGAACGCAGCGAAGCCTTCGTCAGCGATTACCAGGGGCGCGACCTGGTGGTGAAGGCCGAGCTGGCGCTCGACCGCGACGGCCGCTTCCTCGCGCTGCGCTCGACCAATCTCAGCAACCTGGGCGCGCATGCCGCCTCTATCATCCCGCTGCGCAAGGGCGTGAGCATCCTCAACGGCCTGTACCGCGTGCCCGTGTGCCATTACCGCGCGCAGGCCGTGCTCAGCAACACGCCGTCCACCATTCCGTATCGCAGCGCGGGGCGGCCCGAAGCGATGTACGTCATCGAGCGGTTGATCGAGCTGGCGGCGCGCAAGACCGGCATCGATGCCATCGAGCTGCGGCGCCGGAACCTGATTTCGCCGGATGAACTGCCGTACCGCAATCCGTCGGGCGTGACCTACGACAGCGGCGATTACGAGCGCTCCATGAACATCGCGCTCGACATCGGCGATTGGAAAGGCTTTCCGGCCCGGCGCGCCGCGTCGCAGGCGCGCGGTCTGCTGCGCGGCATCGGTCTTGCCAACTACATCGAGCTCACCATGGGCTTTCCGCGCGAATGGACCGAGATCACAGTGAGTCCGCAAGGCGAAGTGGAGCTCGCCATCGGCACGCTTTCCAGCGGACAGGGCCACGAGACCAGCTTCGCCCAGTGCGTGAGCGAGTGGCTCGGCGTGCCCTTCGAAAGCGTGCGCCACGTGCAGGGCGATACCGACCGCATTCCGGTCGGTGGCGGTTCGCACTCCGGGCGTTCGATGCGCATGGGCGGCGTCGTCATGGGCACGGCCGTGAAGCAGGTCATCGACAAGGGCAAGCGCATCGCTTCGCACCTGCTGGAGGCGGCGCAAGCCGACATCGACTTCGCCGGCGGGCGGTTCGTCGTCAAGGGCACCGACCGTTTCGTAGGGCTGTTCGAGGTCGCCGCCGCCGCCGTGGGGGAGGGCGGCGACCTTCCGGAGGAACTGCGCGGTCCGCTCTCGGGCCAGCACGAAGAGCTTTTCACTGCGGGCGGTTTCCCCTACGGCACGCAGGTGTGCGAAGTGGAGATCGATCCGGAAACGGGGGTCGTCGCAATTGTGCGCTATGCGGCGGTGGACGACGTCGGGCGGGTGATCAACCCGATGATCCTCGACGGGCAGACCCACGGCGCGATGGTGCAGGGGGCGGGGCAGATCCTGGGCGAGCAGTGCCGCTACGACCCGGAGAGCGGACAGCTTCTGTCGGGCTCGTTCATGGATTACCCCATGCCGCGGGCAGACCAGTTCCCGTTCTTCGTCACCGAGCTGATGCAGGTGCCCTCCGCCTCCAATCCGCTGGGCGTGCGCGCGGGAGGAGAGGGCGGGACCACGCCGGCGCTTGCGGCCGTCACCAATGCGATTGTCGATGCACTCTCGGAGTTCGGCGTTGAGCACTTGGAGATGCCGGCGACGCCAGACCGCGTCTGGCGCGCCATCCAGCACGGACGCGCTCGATCGGCGCGCCCGTCCGCCCGTCAGCATTCATCAGGAGCACATCGGCCATGACCGAGCAGCAACCCGGCATCGAGGAATTCCGCCCGAGAGATCTCGTCTTGAAGGAGATCCTCGGCCGGGCCAGGCGGGAAAACAGAACGGTACTCTCGGAAATCGAATCGAAGCAGATCCTGGCTGAAGCCGGGCTCGACTGCACCGAGACGCGGCTTGCGCGTACCCCCGCAGAGGCCGTTTCCCTGAGCGAAGCGTTCGGTTATCCGGTCGTGCTCAAGATCTCGTCCCAGGACATCACCCACAAGAGCGATGCCGGCGGCGTCGAGGTGAACCTGAAAAACGCGGCGGAAGTCCAAACCGCCTACGACGGCATCATGCGATCGGCGCAGCGGCATTTCCCGCAAGCCCGGATCGAAGGCATCTCCGTGCAACGCATGGCCGGTAAGGGCATAGAGGTCATCATGGGCATGACCACGGACCCCAATTTCGGCCCCGTCCTGATGTTCGGCCTGGGCGGTATTCTGGTCGAGATTCTGCAGGACGTCGCCTTCGGGATCGCGCCGCTGGAGAACAAGGACGCCGCCGAGATGATCGACGAGATCAAGGGAAAGAGACTGCTGGAAGGGTATCGAGGACAGGATTGCGCGGACAGGTCCTGCCTCGAGAACATGCTCCTCAGGCTTTCCGCCTTCGTCGACGGCAAGCCGCAGATCGCCGAAATCGACATGAATCCGGTCTTCGCCCGCTCCGACGGCGCCACCGTGGTCGATGCGCGGATCATACTCGCGGCGCCCGTGAGGCCGGAACCCAAGCAGCCGGTGCGGCCATGATGGAACTTTTCTTCAAGCCCGGATCGGTCGCCGTGATCGGGGCCAGCAAGGACCCGAGGAAAGACGGAAACGTCATCGTCAACAACATCATCAACAGCGAATTCCGGGGCGCGATCTATCCGGTCAACCCGACAGCCGACGAAGTGCTGGGAAGAAAGGCCTATGCTTCTCTGAAGGACATTCCCGGCGAAGTCGACCTTGCCGTGATCATCATTCCGGCGAAGTTCTGCGTTCAGGCGATGGAGGATTGCGCCAGCAAGGGCGTCAAGGCGGTCATCATCGAATCGATGGGGTTCACCGAGATCGGCGCCCCCGGGAAAAAGATCCAGGATCGGATCGAAGCGATCGCGAACAAAGCCGGCATCCGGGTGATGGGGCCCAACTGCACCGGGGTCGTTTCCCGGGACATCTCCACGACCTTCTTCCCGATCAAGGATGTGCCGCGCGGCAACGTGGTGATGATCGGCCAGTCCGGCCTGCTTGCGGCCGGCATGGCCTCCGACATCGTCGTGAACCAGAGTCTCAATATCAACAAGATCTGCTCCATCGGCAACAAGTGCGACGTCAACGAGAACGACCTGCTCGAGTATTTCGGGAACGACGAGCAGACCGAAGTGATCTCGTTGTATCTCGAGAGCATTGCCGACGGGCGCAATTTCGTGAAAATCGCACGTAAAGTCACAGCGAAGAAGCCCGTGATCCTGTTGAATGGCGGACGGTCCGAAGCCGGGGCCAAGGCGGCCATGAGCCATACCGGGAGCATCGCCAGCAATGCCAGAATCGTGGATGCCGCCATCCGGCAGACGGGGTGCATTCGTGCCGACGACTTCACCGAATTGCGGGACTTCGCCAAGGTGTTCTCGACCCAGCCCCTGCCCAAGGGCAACGGCGTGGCTGTCGTCACGGCCGCCGGAAGCGTCGGTGTCGTGGTTTCGGACCTGTGCGAGGAACACGGACTGAAGCTGCCCCGGTTCGGCGGCCAGACGGTTGAGGCGCTGAAGGACCTGTTTCCCGAATTCATGCCGCCATCCAATCCCGTCGACCTGTGGTTCGCGATCGAGAAGCTCGGTATGACCAAAGCCCTGGAGGCCGCCCTGGGCGCCCCGCTTCGGGATCCCGATATCGACGCCGCCATTCTTCTGCTGGCCGGCTTCGAGTACACGCTGGACGCCGTGGAGAAAAAAGTGGTGCAGCGCATTGCAAAGGAATGCGGGAAGCCGGTGATCGTCTGCACGCTGGTCGGGTACAACAAGTACAAGAACCGCATTGTGGAAGAGTTGGGCAGGGATCTGCCGGTGTTCACCTCCCTGATCTCCGGAGTCAAGGCCCTGAGCAAACTCTGCGAGTATGGAATCCGCAGGCACCGGTCCCGCGGCTGAGGCGGAGGGCACGGATTTCTGGCACGGCGCAAGGAACGTTTAAACTGTCGGTAACGTAACCAAGGAAACGTTGACCATGGAAAAAGCGGAAGTTCAAGAAGGGAAGGTGCCGGCGCTGCCGGACCTGTTCGATTTCGTCGGGGATAGCGTCAGAATCAGGAGCGCCAGATGCGGCTCCTGCGGAACTTACTTCTTCCCCGAGTATCACGCTCAGCACAGATCGGGGTGCTCGCGCGAAGGCGTGGAGAAAGTGTTGCTGAACAACAGGGGGAAACTCGCCAGCTACACGATCGAGCATTACATGTGTCCGCCTCCTTTCAAGACCATGGGCAACATCGCTCCGTACGGGGTCGGGCTGGTGGAATTCCCTGAAGGGATCCAGGTGGCCGGCCTGATCATGGAAAGCAATCTGGATGCGCTCGAAATCGGCCAGGACGTGGAAACGATCACCTATACCTTGTACAAGAACGACGAGGGACAGGATGTCGTGACTTGGGCTTTTCGCGTGCTCGACTAGCTCGCCAACAATTTTTTGGAGCAGGCAGATGAGAGAAGTATTCATTGTCGGTGTCGGATTGCATCCCTGGGGCAAGTTCAAGGACAAGACCTTTATCGAGCTCGGAACGCTGGCTATTGCCAACGCGCTGAAGGATGCGAATGTCGAATGGAAGGAGATCCAGGGGATCTTTTCCGGCATATATATTTACGGCGGCAATGCCGGTCACATATCCGGCCAGTACCTGGAGAGCGTATTCGGCGAGACCGGGATACCGGTGGTCAATGTCTACAACGCCTGCGCCACGGGATCGGCCGCGATACGGATGGCCTACAACAGCATTGCCGCAGGCGAAACGGATACGGGCCTGGCCGTTGGCGTGGACATTTCCCCCGAGGGGTTCTTGAGCGCCAAATCCGACAATCCCAAGCAGGACCGGGATGTGCTGCGCTGGCGTATGACCGGCATGCCCAATCCGGTCTACTGGGCGCTGGAATGCCGCAAGAGAATGGCCAGGTACGGCACCACCGGCGAGGACCTGGCGCGCGTGAAGGTGGTATTGAGCCAGTACGGCTCGAGGAACCCGAACGCGCGCTACAAGAAGGTCTATACGCTGGAGGAAGTGGCCAATTCGCTGATGGTTTGCGACCCGCTGCGCCTGCTGGAAGTCTGCGCCACCAGCGACGGGGCGGCTGCGGTGATTCTTTCGGCCTCTCCTAAGGCCATCGGGAAAGCGGACAGGCCGGTGAAGATTGCCGCCACGACCATGGGCAGCGCCGTCTACGGCGATCCGACCTTGCGCATCTCGGCGCTCTCGGCGCCGGCCCGGGCCGAAGCCCCCCTGTTGAGCGAGAGCTACATGGCGTCCCGGGAGGCCTACAGGAAAGCCGGCATCGGCCCCGAGGATGTCGACGTTCTGGAACTGCCCGACAACAGTTCCTGGCATTATCTGCAGTATCTCGAAACCTGCGGTTTCTGCGGCGAAGGGGAAGCCGAAAAAATGCTGCGCGACGGGCAGACCCAGATCGGCGGCAAGGTGGCGGTCTGTCCCAGCGGCGGATTTTCTTCCTTCGGCGAAGCCGTCGGTGCGCAGGCGATCTGGCAGGTGGTCGAGGCCTCGAACCAGCTGCGCGGCCGCGGCGGCGAGAACCAGGTGCCCAACGCCAAGGTTGCGATGGCGCAGACCTACGGACTCATGGGGAACAGCGGCACCACCATACTCAAGATCTGACCGACGGCCGATTTCTGCAGCTGCGACCGGCCCGTTCGGCCGCGCCGGATTCCGCCGGGCGTTTCACATTTCGGAAGGAGTAACGATGCGTTTCGTAACCCTCGATGAAAAGCACGATGACCGATCCCCGGTCACCGATCCCGTTACCGGAATGCAGTTCTATGAATTGAGTCATCCCTGGGGGATGTATTCGCCGATCTTTCCGGGTTACGAGGAGGTCAAGCTCGAGCGGATCACCTACCACGCGAAACACGGGGTGATGACGCAGAGGGTCGTCACCATCATGCACGTTTCCACGCATGTGAATGCGCCCATCCACCTGATACCCGCGGCCGCTGCGGTGGGCATGCTGGAGCTGCAGCGGTTTTTCGGCACCGGCGTGGTGATCTCAGTGCCGAAGGGCAAATGGGAACTGATCCAGCCCGCCGATCTCGAGCGTGCCACACCCGGGATCCAGCCGCAGGACATCGTGCTCATCAACACCGGATGGCACGCGAAGTACTCCGACAGCAAGGAATACTTCGGACACGCGCCGGGCCTCTCCAAGGCGGCGGCCGAATGGCTGGCCGCGAAGAACGTCAAACTCGTCGGTATCGATACCGCGACCATCGATCACCCGCTGGCAACCTCGATCGGGCCGCATCGCAACGGGCCGCAGATTCCCTATCTGCTTCCGGAGTACAAGGCCGCCACCGGCCGCGACGCGATCCAGGACTTCCCCGACTGGAACCCCGCGCACAGGGCGCTCCTTGCGAGGGGCATTCCGACCATCGAAAACGTCGGAGGCGACCTCGACGCCGTGACCGGCAAGCGGTGCACGCTGCAGGGCTTTCCCTGGGACTGGCAGGAGGGTGATGCGTGCGTGATCCGGTTGGTCGCGATGCTGGATCCGACCGGAAAGTTCCGCCTCGAATCCGGCAGGACCGCGTGAGCGCGCGCCCCCCGGGCTTTCCATTCGAAGCTACAGAGTGAATCCATGACACCTACCACGACCGACGGACTGCAGTTCTACAGCTTGAGCCACCGCTGGGGGCACGGGATGCCGCAATGGCCCTCGAGGGCCAACCTCAATGTCATTGTTCAGGAGTTCCACGCCAAGGACGGCATCCTGGTGCAGCGCTTCGAGGGCATCATGCACCGCGGCACGCATATGGATGCGGCCATACACACCACGGAAAACGCGGCGACGATCACCGGCTACGAACTGTGGCGCTTCTTCGGCACCGGCGTGGCGGTGTCGGTTCCCAAGGGAAAATGGGGCGTGATCATGCCAGAGGATCTGGAAAAGGCCGAGCCCCGGATCGAGAAGAACGATATCGTCATGATCAACACCGGCAGCCACCGCCTCTGGGGCGACAACGCGGATTACTTCGCCTATTCGCCGGGCCTGTACAAGGAATCGGCGCAATGGCTGGTCGAGCGCCGGGTCAAACTGGTCGGCGTCGATGTGCAGGCCCTCGACCATCCGCTGGGAACCTTCATCGGCCCGCACGGACCGGGCCCGGCGCAGCCGCATCTGAACGCGGAATACAAGGCCATCACCGGCCACAATATCATCGACGACTTTCCCTACTGGGAGCCGACGCACAGGATACTGATGACCAATGGCATCCCCGGTATCGAAAACATCGGCGGAGAACTGGACAAGATCACCGGCAAGCGCTGCACTTTCTTCGCCTTTCCCTGGCGCTGGCCGGAAGGCGAAGGCTGCGGGCTGCGCGTGGTTGCGGTAATCGATCCGGAACAGACATTCCGTTTCGAGACCGGGTGTTGACACTCAGTGAGGATTTCTCACAGGAAATCGATCATGATCCGTGCAGCTTTCAGGAATCCGATGTCGCTGTTCGACGTCAAGATTGCGCGGACGAAAGGCCGTCCGCGCGGATCGTCGATTGCGCACGGATGATAAGGCTATCCGTACGCAATCGACGATCTTGTATAAGACCCGATGAGGTCCTTGCCTTTATCCAAAACCGTGTTCTTGATACGGATGCCTTTTATCCGTATCAAGAACACGGTTGGCGCGCGCAGCGCGCAGGTCTTCTGTCTGCGGCACTCAAGGGAGTTTGAGCCACCGTATTTATAGTTGAGAGGTCGATCAATCATGAAAGTTAACCGGCTCAGCGAAGTCAAGCCTTACGAGGCGAAAAAGCATTTCGACATGAAGGGCCTGCGCCTGCAGGGGTTCGAGGCGAGTCCGTCGAAGAACTTCTGGGTCGGCATTTCGTATTTCCTGCCCGGCGGCGGCGCCGAGATGAGCGAATCGCCGCTCGAGCGGGTCTACGTCGTGGTGGAAGGGGAGGTCGTCGTCGTCACCGACGAGGGCGAAGCGACGCTGGGGAAAATGGATTCGTGCTTGCTCGCCGGAGGCGAGCGCAGGGCGATCGTGAACCGCACCAACCTGCCGGCGTCGATGCTGGTGATCATGCCCTACCCGGAGGGCGCCGGCCGCTGAGATGAAGCTCCGCCAGCGTGCCCCCCGGCAGGGCCCCGGAAGATGCATTTGCTGCTGTTCAATCTGAGGTTCAACCTGAAACAGGAGTGAAAATGAAGCTGACCCATCTCATCGCGCTAAGTTTCGTTTCTCTGGCTGCATGGGGCCCGACCGCCCCCGTTTCGGCGCAGCAGATTATCCCGGCCTGGCGCCGTTCATCGTCATCACCATCCTCGCGCTGGCGGTGGTGACGCACGTGCCGTGGATTACCCTTTTCCTGACGAGGTTCGTGTGATCGAGCGCAAGGGTTGTCTATCGCTCGAACCGAAACGTGGAGGAGGCATTCTGAACGTTGGCTGCTTCGTCGACCCGGGCTCGGCACTGCGATTCTTGACTTTGGTGCGACATTAGCTAAACTTAGCCAATCGAATAATCGCCGACAGGATTCCCCCGATGAAACAAGTCAATATTCACGAGGCGAAGACCGGGCTGTCGAAGCTGGTCGAGCGCGCGGAAGCAGGCGAGGAGGTCGTAATCGCGCGCGCAGGCAAGCCCGTCGCCAAGCTCGTGGCGCTGACCAAGGCGCGCGCGCCGCGCCGGTTGGGGCTGCTCGACGGAAAATTCAAGATACCGGACGACTTCAACAAGCCCCTGCCTGCGTCTGTGCTGCGCACGTTCGAAGGCGGCAAGTAGTGCGGTTGCTGGTTGACACTCACCTGCTGCTGTGGGCGGCGGCGAGCAGCAGCCAGTTGCGGCGCGAGGCGCGAGCGCTGATTGAGGACTCCGACAACGAGGTTTACTACAGCGCCGCAAGCATCTGGGAAATCGCCATCAAGAGCGCGCTCGGGCGCAATGATTTCCGCGTCGATGTACCTGCCTTGCTGGCGGCTTTGCCGCGGATGGGTTTCGTCGAGCTTCCCGTGACTGGCGCGCATGCGGCGCGCGTGGCGGAGCTTGCGAACATTCATCGGGACCCGTTCGACCGGCTGCTCATTGCGCAAAGTATCGTGGAGCCGCTGACGCTGTTGACCAACGACGCCCTACTCGCACGATATTGGGACGGTATTCGCGTCGTTTAGCATCGGCGCGCGTATCGGGAGCGTCTACAGCCCCGCTCAGATTTGGAAAGGAGAGTGAAATGGCAGACATGTTTCGGTTGGATGGAAAAGTGGCTGTGGTCATTGGAGGCGCAGGCGGGATAGGCGAGATCATGGCCAAGGGTTTGGCCGCGCAGGGAGCCAAAGTGGCGGTGGCGAGTCGAAATATCCAGAAATTGGGAGACATAGCCCGGAACATTCAA
>Ga0154717_1068_pt1 | contig 10388 bp, 9 predicted proteins | sample Rifle2008BG16ft_FD_105725 | JGI IMG/M metagenome (GOLD analysis project Ga0154717, IMG submission 105725) | Betaproteobacteria bacterium RBG_16_64_18
CGCCCGATTTCCAGGCGGAGGTTGAGGTCGCCGGCACGCGCAGCGCCTACAGCGTGTCGCTGTGGTTCAACGCCGCTGCCGTTTCCGCGCTGAGCCAGGCCGGCGCCTTTGCCGCCACCCAGACCTATAAGGTCTATGTGGCGGCGCTGGTGCCGGCGGGATCGCTGGTGAGCGTCCCAACGGTGTTCCTGCTCAATCGCAGCAACGAATGGCAGGCGCTGTCTTCTCCCTTGGCGGAGTACTTGTCCGGGGTGGCGCAGAACGACTGGCAGCTGATCGAGTTGATTGCCGGCCTCGATATCTCGATGATATCGGGCACCATGATCTACGTCGGCTACGGCACCAGCGACACCGAGATGATCGACGCGGGACGCTACAGGATGGTCTACCAGATGCCGTAGCCCGCGAGAAACCGACCGCCGCCGGAGCCGGCGGCTACAGCAGCTGAAGTTCCTTCAGGTCAGCGCGCAGTTTCTCTGACGACGTGAAATGGACCGCATGCAGTCCGCAGGCTCGCCCGGCCTCGACGTTCGCCGCAACGTCGTCGATGAACGCGGTCTTCGCCGGATCCAGGCGGCAGCGCGAAATCGCGAGTTCGAAAATGCGCGGATCGGGCTTCACGATCCCGTGTTCGCCGGAGACGATCACATCCTCGAACCAGGACAGGCATTCGAACCGCGCCTTCACAAGCGGCCAGGTCTCGTTGGAAAAATTGGTGAGCGCGTAGAGCCGCAGGCCGCGCCGGCGCAGCTCTTCGAGTATGTCCACCGTGCCGGCGATCGTCCCGCGCAGCATGACCGGCCAGCCCTCCTTCCAGCGCGCGATCAGCGCCGCGTGTTCCGGGAACCGGCGGCTGCGCTCGGCGATCGCCTGGTCCGCGGGCTTGCCGGCGTCCATTTCGAGGTACCAGTCGTGCGCAATCACGTGCTGCACGAAATGCTCGAGCGCCTCGTCGCTGAGAAAAAAACGGCCGTAGTAATAGCGCGGATCCCAGTCGAGCAGGACACGGCCCAGGTCGAACAGCACTGCGTCCATCGGGGCAGGCATGCAGGCGACGCTCAGGCGAGCGCCTTGGTCACCACCTCGAGGGTGTCGCGCGACAGTCCGCCCGTGCTGCGGATGCGCTCCAGCGCGCCCTGCGCGTGCGCCTGGCGGCCGGCGTCGAACCTCCTCCAGCGGTCGAACGCGCGCGCGATGCGCGCGGCGACCTGCGGGTTGAGCGCATCGAGCTCGACGACCCTGCCGGCGGCGAATTCGTAGCCCGCCCCGTCGGCGGCGTGGAAGCGCGCGTGGTTGGCGCAAAAGCCGCGGATCAGCGCGTAGACCTTGTTCGGATTGCGGATGTCGAAGGCCGGGTGCGCGCTGAGCCGCTTCACTTCGTCGAGCGTCGCGCTCAGGCGCGAGGTGGCCTGCACGGCGAGCCATTTGTCCACCACCAGCGGCTCGTCCCTCCATTTCGCGTAGAACGCATCCAGCGCGACCTGGCGTTCATGGCAGTCGCAGTTGGCGAGCATCGAAAGCGCGGCCATCGCGTCGGTCATGTTGTCGGCCTGCTCGAACTGCGTCAGCGCGATGCCGCGGATTTCCGGGTCATCGAGTTCCATCAGGTAGCCGAGCGCGACGTTGCGCAGCGCGCGCGCACCCGCCGCGGCCGCATCGGGCGAGTACGGGCCTGTTGCGCGCTTCGCGCGCCAGGTATCGAGCAGCTCGGGCTGGAGGTCCCAGGCGAGCTGCACCCGCACCTGCTGGCGCGCCTGGTGCAGCGCATCGGGGTCGACCACGTCCATCTGTTCGGCAAGGGTGGCCTCCGAGGGCAGCGACAGAGCCTCGGCGGCGAACGCCGGATCGCTGCGTGCCGACTCGCCGAGCACGCGCGCGAAGGCGGCGACGAAGCCCCTGGGCACTTCGACCGCCCGGTGCGTCCGCAGCGCCTGCGCGCCGCGCAGGATGAGATCCGAGGCCAGGCGCTGGCCCGCCTCCCAGCGGTTGAACGGGTCCGAGTCGTGCGCCATCAGATGGCTGAGCGAGGCCTCGTCGTAGGCGTATTTCAGTACCACCGGCGCGGAGAAGCCGCGAGCGAGCGAAGGCACCGGCTTCGCGGCCACGTTGACGAATTCGAACCGCTCTTCGGCCTGTTTCACCGAGAGCACCCGCGAAGCTGTCTTGGCGGCGGGTTCACCCTCGAGCTGCAGCGGAACATCGTTGCCGTCTGCGTCGAGCATGCCGAAGGAGAGCGGTATGTGCAGCGGCGGCGCGGCGTCGGCCGCAGGCGGGCAGGACTGCCTGACCGTCAGCGTGTAGCGCTGCGTCGTTGCATCGTAGGCGTCGGTTACTTCGAGCACCGGCGTGCCGGCCTGCCCGTACCAGCGCCTGAACTGCGAGAGATCGACGCCGGAGGCGTCCGCCATGGCACTGACGAAATCGTCGCAGGTGACGGCCTGGCCGTCGTGGCGCGCGAAATAGAGGTCCATCCCTTTGCGGAACGCCGCCGCGCCGATCAGCGTGTGGATCATGCGCACCACTTCGGCGCCCTTCTCGTACACGGTGGCGGTGTAGAAATTGCTGATCTCCATGTACGACTCGGGCCGCACCGGATGCGCCATCGGCCCCGCGTCCTCCGGGAACTGCGTCGCCCGCAGGCTGCGCACCTCCTGAATCCGCTGCACCGCGCGCGAATACATGTCGGCGCCGAATTCCTGGTCGCGGAACACGGTGAGGCCTTCCTTCAGAGAGAGCTGGAACCAGTCGCGGCAGGTGACGCGGTTGCCGGTCCAGTTGTGGAAGTATTCGTGCGCCACCACCCGGTCGATGTTCAGGAAGTCGGTATCGGTAGCGGTGTCGGGGCGGGCGAGCACGTACCGGGTGTTGAATATGTTGAGCCCCTTGTTCTCCATCGCGCCCATGTTGAAGTCGCCCACTGCGACGATCATGTAGTGGTCGAGGTCGACTTCCAGTCGATAGACCTCCTCGTCCCACTTCATCGCGCGCTTGAGCGCGGCCATCGCGAAGCCGCACTGATCGAGCCTGCCCGGCTCGACGTAGATGGCGAGTTGCACGGCGCGGCCGGAGCGCGTGACGAAAGTGTCGTCGAGCCGGTCGAGCTTGGCCGCCACCATCGCGAACAGATAGCAGGGTTTCGGGAAAGGGTCTTCCCATCGCACCCGGTGACGGCCGCCGCCGTCGTCGCCCTGGTCGACCAGGTTCCCGTTCGACAGCAGCACCGGATGCGTCTCGCGGTCCGCGTGGATGGTAACCGTGTACTTCGCCATCACGTCGGGACGGTCGATGAACCAGGTGATGCGCCTGAATCCTTCGGCCTCGCACTGGGTGAACAGACCGTCCTTGGAGCCGTACAGGCCCATCAGCTTGGTGTTCCGGCGCGGATGGATGCGGGTCACCGTCTCCAGCGTAAAGCGCTCCGGCACCGCGGCGATCGTCAGATGTTGCTCATCGACGGCGTACTCTCCTGCCTCGAGCGCGCCCCCGTCGATGGCCACCGACACGGGTTCAAGCTCTTCGCCGTCGAGCACGAGCGGCGCTTGCGGGTCGGCGCCCTTGGGGTTGCGCGCGACCGACAGCCGCGCGCGCACCTGCGCGTGATCGGCGTGCAGATCGAAGTCCAGATCGACCGCCGAGATAAGGAACGCGGGCGGGGTGTAGTCCTTGAGATAGATCGTCTGTGGCGTGGGGTCGCGCATGGGCCTCGAATCCCGGGAAACAATACTCGTGGAAAGTCTAACGCAATAACGCGCCGTCCCAGCGTGCGAGCCCCACACGCACCCGCAACCGGCGCCGTGCGATCGCGGATCACGGCGGTGCGCACGCCGCGCTCGCGCAACCGCTGCGACAGCCGGCGCGCCGCGGGCGACTGGAACCGGGCCGTCTGCCGGCGTGAGAATGGCGCTCAGCCCGGGCCGTTCGCAACCCGTCCGCCGTCCTTGATCGGGGTGGCGAACTTGTACTCGATGTCCCAGGGAAAGTAGATCCACTTGTTCTGCTTGAATTCCTTGACGAAGGTGTCGACGATCGGCCGGCCCGCGGGTTTGGTATAGAGGGTCGCAAAATGAGCCTTGGGCACCAGGCTGCGCACCACGCGCGCGGTCCCGCCGGTGTCCACCAGGTCGTCGATGAGAAGGAATCCCTCCCCGTCCCCCGGTACGCCTTTGAGCACCCGCACGCTGCTCTGGACCTGCTCCGGTCGCCCGGTGGCGCCCGCTTCGTAGCTGGTGACGCAGACGGTGTCGATGAAGCGGATATCCAATTCGCGGGCGACCAGCGCCGCCGGAATCATGCCCCCGCGGGTGACGGCGATGATGCCTTTCCACTGTCCCTTCTCGTGCAGCTCGTGAGATAGGAAGCGCGCGTCGCGATGGAGTTCCGGCCAGGAAATGACGATGTCGTCTTCGTACGGGTTGCGTGTCATACGCAGGCTCGCATGTCGTTGGAATGGTGGATTGGTTCCGGCCCTGCGATGCGCCGCCGGGTCGCGACGTTCATGGGCTGGAACACGATACCGGCTATCGGAGCGGCCGGCAAGCCGCTGAAGGCCATCCGCGCCGACCGCACAACGGGTTTCACGGCCACGTGCCGCAGGTCGCACGCGGCCGTATTGCGGCGATGCCGGTGTGGCGCGGTGATTTGGCGCGTGCAGTCGGCAAATGGCCCCGGCGAATCTTGGTGCCTGTATGCGAGCAAGCAGAGCGGTTCTTGCTTGACGCCACGATATCGAGGCACCAGAATGCCAAACTTGAACGGCTTGACTGTGTCGGCGAGGCGCGTCCGAGTCGAGATTGCAGTCCAGGCGTCCCCGTATCTTCTTCGACCAGGGAGTCTGTCATGAGATTGATTGCACTTGTCGTTGCCGCACTGATCGCTGCGCCGGCCATCGCCCAGAAGGAAATCCCGGTTCGTTTTGCGCTCGATTGGCGTTTTGAAGGTCCGGCCACGCCCTATGTCGTCGCGATAGACAAGGGCTATTACAAGGCCGAGGGACTTGACGTGACCATCGACACGGGCGCCAGTTCCGTGGAGGGGATCAACCGCGTCGCCTCCGGCGCCTATGAGGTCGGTTTTGCCGATATCAACTCGCTGATCAAATACCGCGACGACCCGCGGAACATCCCGGTGAAAGCGGTGATGATGGTTTATGACGCCCCTGCTTTCGCCGTCATCACGCTGAAGAAGACCGGCATCAAGGCGCCCAGGGATCTGGAAGGCAAGACGCTCGGCGCGCCGGCCGCGGACGGCGCATGGGCGCAGTGGCCCATCTTCGTGCAGGCGAACAAGATCGACGCCACGAAGGTGAAAGTCGACAACATCGGCTTTCCGGTTCGTGAACCGATGCTCGCGCAGGGCAGGGTCGACGCCATTACGGGGTTCTGGTTCTCCTCGTTCATGAACCTGAAGGCAAGCGGGGTTGCGCCCGACGACATCGTCGTGCTGATGATGAGCGATTACGGGGTGGACCTGTACGGCAACGCCATCATCGCCAATCCGGAGTTCATGAGGTTCAACCCGAAGGCGGTCGCGGGATTCGTGCGCGCCACCATCCGCGGCATCCAGGAGACGATCAGGAGTCCGGAGACGGCGATCGATTCGCTGATGAAGCGCAACGCGATCGCCAATCGTGCCGTTGAGCTTGAACGCCTCAAGTTGGCGATCCAGAAGAATTTCATCACCCCGGATGTGAAGAAGAACGGTCTGGGCGCGGTGGATGCCAAGCGCCTGGAACGCTCGTTCGAGCAGATCGCACTGACCTTCAAGTACACCAAGAAACCGAAGGCAGCGGACATCTTTTCCGCGCAGTATCTGCCGCCGCGCGCCGAGCGGATGATAAAATAGCGTTTGGCAAGTCGCCCGGCAAAAGGGGCATTGCCGGGTTCGCCGGCGCGGCTACGGCGCCGGGCCGCGCTTGGGGTATCCATTCATCCTCTGGTCCGTGGAGTCCTGGATGACGTCGCCTGTGCTCGTGCGCCTCGATCGCGTTTCGATGGCCTATGGTCGCAGGGAAGCCGCCATTCATGCAGTCCAGGATGTCAGCCTGGAGATCCGCAAGGGCGAGTTCATTGCCGTAGTCGGGCCCTCCGGCTGCGGCAAGAGTTCGCTGTTGAGGCTGATCTCGGGTCTGCATCCGCCGCTCTCCGGAAACCTGAGCGTTGAAGGCAAGCCCGTCAAGGGGCCCATCAAATCGGTGGGCATGGTCTTCCAGAATTCCAATCTCTTGCCCTGGAGGAAGGTCGTCGACAACGTGCTGTTGCCGCTTGAGATCGTCGAACCGCATCGAAGCCGCATCCGCCGCGAGGGCCGTTCGTACCGGGAGAAGTCGATCAAGTTGCTCGAGTCCGTTGGCTTGGGCGGTTTCACGGACAAGTTTCCGTGGCAGCTTTCCGGCGGCATGCAGCAGCGCGCGTCGATCTGCCGGGCGCTGATCCACGAGCCGGAAATTCTGTTGCTTGATGAGCCCTTCGGTGCGCTCGACGCGTTTACGCGCGAGGATCTGTGGTGTCTGCTGCGCGATCTGCAGGCTGCTCGGGCGGTGACGGTGATGCTGGTCACGCACGACCTGCGCGAGGCCGTGTTCCTCGCCGATACCGTCTACGTGATGTCCAATCGCCCGGGGCGCATGGTCAAGTGTCTGGATGTGGGCATCAGCCGGCCGCGCGACCTGGAGGTGACGTACGGAGCGCAGTTTCAAGCCATCGTACACGAGCTGCGCGGCCTGATCGGGCGCACGGGTGATCCCGCCGAGGGGGCGCACTGATGGAACGGCGCGAATTCACGATCAAGGTGGTTTCGCCTGCGCTGTTTACCCTGTCGCTGTTCCTGATCTGGGAGGCGGTGTGTCGGGTGTTCAACGTGCCGCTCACCATCCTTCCCGCCGCCTCGGACGTGTTCGCGGCGCTCTGGCGCTATCGAGCCCCGATTGCCGAGAATTCGTTTGTCACACTGTGGACCACCCTGGCGGGATTCGGTATCGCAACCGTGTTCGGGTTGACACTGGGGATTGCGGTCGGCTGGCACCGCGCCCTGTACGCAGGCATCTACCCGGTGCTGGTGGGTTTCAACTCGATCCCCAAGGTGGCCGTGGTGCCGGTGCTGATCCTGTGGTTCGGCCTGGGCGAGCTGCCGGCAATCATGACGGCGTTCCTGATCTCGTTCTTCCCTATCGTGGTGAACGTGGCCACGGGGCTCGCCACGACCGAGCCCGAACTGGAGGACGTGCTGCGCGCGCTGGGTGCATCCAAGCTCGATATCATGCGCAAGGTTGGCATTCCGCGCTCGCTTCCGTATTTCTTCGGCTCGCTCAAAGTCGCCATCACGCTCGCATTCGTCGGCGCCGTGGTTTCGGAGACCGTGGGAGCGAACAAGGGGATCGGCAAGCTCATGCTGGATGCGCAATCCGCCTTCCAGGTGCCCATCGTATTTGCCGGCTTGCTCGTGCTCGCGTTCCTCGGGATCGTGCTCTATGCGATGACCGCACTGATCGAGCAGCGCTTCACCGGATGGGCGTTCAGGGGCCAGGCGAATTATTGACAGGCTGTTGAAAGGCGATTCCCGCGCGTGATATTCGAGACCGACCCAGGCGGTGGGAGGGCTCGTAGGGCGCGGCTTTAGCGCGCCAAGCACCTGACCGGAAAAATGGGGACAGACCACCTTTTCCGCCGGATTACATGCAACTGCCACCGCGACCCCAGGGCGGAAAAGGTGGTCTGTCCCCATTTTTCCATTTTTCACTCGGGCGGCGGCACCGCGCCCTTGCGTTCGACGATCATCCGGTATTGCTCCGGCTCGCGGTGGCGCGAGAAGTCGAACGTGGTGGTCTTGTAGGAGCCGCACAGGTCGAGGTCGCAGCGCGCGACCGCCAGCTCATCGCCGACGGTGGTGCAGGCGGCGACAATCTCGCCGGAGGGCGCGACGACGACCGAATTGCCGATCTGGTCAACGCCTTCCTCGCAGCCCGCCTTCGCCACGCCGACGACCCAGCTGCCGTTCTGGTACGCGCCCGCCTGCATCACCAGCATGTTGTGGAAATGGGAGAGGGCGTCGTGCTCGGGCGCCGGCGGGTTGTGCACCGGGGTGTTGTAGCCGATCAGCATCAGCTCCACTCCCTGGAGCCCCATGACGCGATAGGTTTCGGGCCAGCGGCGGTCGTTGCAGATCGCCATCCCGACCAGCCCGCCGAAAGCACGCACCACCGGCCAGCCCAGGTTGCCGACCTCGAAGTAGCGCTTCTCCAGGTGCTGGATGCGCCGCCACGGCTCGTGCTCGGCGTGCCCGGGCAGGTGGATCTTGCGGTACTTCGAGACGATGCGGCCCGACTTGTCGACGAGGACGGACGTATTGAAGCGCCGTGTGCGGCCCTCCTCGACGGCAAGCTCGGCGTAGCCTAGATAGAAACCGATGCCCAGCTCGTGCGCTGCGTCGAACAGCGGCTGCGTCTCGCGTCCCGGCATCTCGCGCTCGAAGAACGCGTCGACCTCCTCCTGGCGCTCGAAGTACCAGCGCGGAAAGAACGTCGTCAGCGCCAGTTCAGGAAACACGACCACGTCGCAGCCATGTCCCTTAGCCGCTCGCAGCAGTGCGACGAGCCGCGCCACCACGTCCGAGCGCGAGTCAGCGCGCGCGATGGGCCCGAGCTGCGCCGCGCCGACCGTCACCATGCGCGTCATGCGGCCGCCTCCGATCCGTCCATGCCACTTACAGCGCCAAGGCGTCGGCGTCCGGCGGCATTCGCGGGCGCTCGCATCCCCGCTGCGCGGGGCCCCTGCTCCCTGCTCATGCCGCCAGCTCCAGCAGCGTATGCAGCAGCACGTCGGCACCCGCGGCGAGATGCTCCGGGGCGGTGTGTTCCGCGGGGTTGTGGCTGATGCCCTTCACCGAAGGCACGAACACCATCGCCGTCGGGCAGAGCCGCGCGAGCATCTGCGCGTCGTGGCCCGCGCCGGAGGTCATCGGCCGGCAGGTGTGGCCAAGGCGCGCCGCGATGCGGGTGATGAGCGCGGCGACGCCTGCGTCGAAGCTCACCGGTTCGAAGCGGGCAAGGCGCCGCGTCTCGATCGTCACGCCCTCGTCGCGGGCGAGTGAGCACAGGAACGCGGCGAGCCGCCGTTCGGCCTCCTGGAGCGCCGCCTCGTCGGTGTTGCGCAGATCGACCGTTACGTTTGCACGCGAGGCGATAACGTTGATGAGATTGGGGTGCAGCGTCATCGCCCCCATCGTGCACACCTGGCTCCCGCCCAGCTCGCGCGCGAGCGAGCGCAGGAACGCGCCGATCGCCGCCGCGCAGTAGCCCGCGTCGTGCCGCAGCCGCATCGGCGTGGTGCCGGCGTGGTTCGACTCACCGGCGATGCTCACTTCCTGCCACGAAATGCCCTGGAGGTTCTCCACCGCACCGATCGTGATCCCTTCGGCGTCGAGCACCGGGCCCTGTTCGATATGCAGCTCGACGTGCGCGTGCGGGCGGTAGAGCGGCATCGGGGCGTCGCCGCGATAGCCGATGCGCAGCAGCTCGTCGCCCAGGTGCTTGCCGTCGATGCCGGTGCGGGCATAGGCTTCCTCGAGCGGCAGGCCGCCGACGTATACCAGCGAGCCCAGCATGTCGGGCGCGAAGCGCGCGCCTTCCTCGTTGGTGAACACGCCGACCACGAGGGGACGGCGCGTGCGCAGCCCCGCGGCGTCGAGCGTGCGCACGACCTCGATCCCGGCGAGCACGCCGAGGCAGCCGTCGTAGCGCCCGCCGGTGCGGACGGTGTCGATATGCGATCCGGTCATCACCGGCGCCGTGTCCTCGGTGCCGGCGCGGCAGCCGAAGAGGTTGCCGATCGGATCGACGCGCACTTCGAGGCCCAGCTCGCGCATCCAGCGGCAGACGAGGTCGCGGCCGGCGCGGTCTTCGTCCGTCAGCGCGAGCCGGCAGCAGCCGCCTTCGTCGGTCGCACCGATCGCCGCAAGCTCGGCGAGGCGCGCGACGAGACGATCGCCGTCGATACGCAGGCTTTCCGCTTTCATTCCCGGAATCTTATCAAGCCCGGACCGCTCAAGGCCGTCCCGACTCACCGCGGCGCAGGTACTGCCCCATGCCCTCGCGTCCGAGCCAGTTCGTCCCGTCCACGATGCACTGCCCGTGCACGAACACCTTCTTCACCCGTCCGGTCACCACGCGGCCCTCGAACAGCGTGTAGTCGGTGCGGCTGTGATGGTCGGCGGCGCGGACGGTCCAGCGCTCGCCCGGGTCGAACAGCACCAGGTCGCCGTCGCTGCCGACCGCGATCGTGCCCTTCTTCGGGAACAGGCCGAAGAGCTTCGCGGGCGCGGTCGCGGTGATTTCGACGAAACGGTTCAGCGACATCCCGTGCTTCCCCACCGCACCGTCGAAGACCAGCGGCAGG
>Ga0154717_1049_pt4 | contig 10286 bp, 10 predicted proteins | sample Rifle2008BG16ft_FD_105725 | JGI IMG/M metagenome (GOLD analysis project Ga0154717, IMG submission 105725) | Betaproteobacteria bacterium RBG_16_64_18
CTTCAGGCGATAACCCGGCACGTAGCTTGCCACCTTGGCCACCATGTCCAGGATCGAGGCGCTGATCGCCGCTTCGTCCGCGCCCGCCTCCGCCAGGCAATACACGGTGTCGCGCATGATCAGCGGCGGCTCGGCGGGGTTCAGGATGATGATGGCCTTGCCGCGCGCGGCACCGCCCACGGTGACGATGGCCTTCGCCGTGGTTTCCGTGAACTCGTCGATGTTGGCGCGCGTTCCCGGCCCGGCCGACTTGCTCGCAATCGACGCCACGATCTCGCCATAATGCACCTTGGCCACGCGCGATACCGCGCGAACCATCGGAATCGTCGCCTGGCCGCCGCAGGTCACCATGTTGATGTTGGCGCTGTCCAGGTGCGCGTCCAGGTTCACCACCGGGATCACGTACGGCCCGATCGCCGCCGGCGTGAGATCGATCACCTGCACGCCGTGGCGCTGCAGCACCTCGTTGTGATGCGCGTGCGCGCCCGCCGAGGTGGCATCGAACGCGATCCTGATGTCCTTGAAATTCGGCAGTTTCACCAGGCCCTCTACGCCCTCGTGCGTCGCCGTGACCCCCAGTCGCTTGGCGCGCGCCAGGCCGTCGGAGGCCGGGTCGATACCGACCATCGCGCCCATGGCCAGGTGCTTCGCGGCGCGTATGACCTTGATCATCAGATCGGTGCCGATGTTGCCGGAACCGATGATTGCAACCGGGATGCGGTTGTCGTTTTTCATCGCGTTCTCCTGTGACTGACCACGCATTCTAGCTCAGCGCCCTTCCTTCTTTCTCGCAGCCGATTCGGCGATCGATATCCCGGCCACGGCCCAGTGCTCGGCCGGTATCTCGGCGATCAGAATGCGCACCTGTTCCGGTGCGACCTTGCAGGTGCGCGCCACGGCTTCGGTGACTTCGGCGAGCAGCGCGCGCTTCTGTTCGGCGGAGCGCCCGGGAAGCATCGATATCTGTACCAGAGGCATGATTATTTCTCCACGGAAAAGGCAACGCGCCCGATATTCTGGATCTCGTTCTCGACCCAGGTTCCGGCCGCAAGCGGTTCTGCCGCCGTCGCCCCGCCGGCCATGATGATCCAGCCGGCCTCCAGCGGTTCGCCCGCCTCCGCAGCAAAGCGCGCTGCGACCACGAGCGAGCGCAGCGGATGGCCGAGAATCGCCGCGGTGGTGCCGATCTGCCTGGCCACGCCGTTGAAGGACATCACCAGTCCCAGGTTGGAAAAATCGATATCCGGCTTGTGCCACGCACCGGTGACGAAACCGGAAGACGAGGAGTTGTCGGCCACCACGTCGATGTGCGAGAACTTGAAATTCTCGAATCGCGAATCGATGATTTCCATGGCCGGCGCGACCGCCTCGACCGCCGACAGGGCCTGCAACGGCGTGACCACGCCGCACAACGGCGCCTTGAGCAGAAACGCGATCTCGGGCTCGACGCGCGGATGCACGTAGCGCTGCATGCTGATCGGCCCGCCGTCCTCGACGATCATGCCTTCGGTCAGCCGGCCCCAGATCATGTCGTGAACGCCCATCTGCACCATCTTGGCGCGGCTGGTAAATCCCATTTTCATGCCGACGCGCTTCTCGCCCCGCTCCACGCGCAAGGCGATGCTCGCTCGCTGGATCTCGTAGGCATCGGCCAGCGTCAGTTTGTTGCTGGCAGTCAGCTGCGGAATCGCGCGCGCTCCCCGGGCCGCGTCGTCCACCTCCATTGCCAGTTCACGAATTGCACGGATGTCGCGATTTTCACTCATAGGTCAGGCTCCGAATGCAGTGCGGACCGATCCCAGCCCGGAAATGCGTACCTCGATCACGTCACCCGCCGCGACGCCCGTCATCGGCCCCAGCGCGCCGCTCATGATGACGTCGCCCGCCTTGAGCGGCGCACCGACCTGCACCATGGTGCGCGCAAGCCACAGCGCCGCGACGAGCGGGTTGCCCAGGCAGGCGACGCCCGCGCCCAGCGACACCTGCTCGCCGCGGCGCTCCATGACCATGCCGGCCAGGCGCAGGTCCAGCCCCTCGAGTTTCTTCGGATCGTTGCCGAGCACGAACAGCCCGCTCGAAGCGTTGTCTGCGATGGTGTCCTGGATCTTGATGTTCCAGTTGGCGATGCGGCTGCCGACGATCTCGATCGCCGGTACGGCATAGGCCACGGCCGAAATCAGCTCGCTGATCGAGATGTCCTTCTTCTTCAGGTCCCGGTCCAGCACCAGCGCGACCTCGGCCTCGACCTTGGGCTGCATGACGCGCGCGAGCGCCACTTCCTCGCCGTCGCACATCACCATGTCGGCGTAGAGCATGCCGTAATCGGGCTGATCGACGCCGAGCTGCTTCTGGACCGACTTGGAGGTGAGGCCGATCTTGCGGCCGATCAGCCGGCGGCCCTTCCGGAGCCAGTGCTGGGTGTTCACTTTCTGGATTGCATAAGCGCTGGCGAGATCTCCGACCGGCAGTTGATCGCGGATCGGATCGATCGCGACGCCGGTCTCTTCGGCCTTGCGCAGGCGCTCGGCGAGCAGCCGGATTTTCTGGGGGCTAAGTGCCATAGAAGGGTTCCGAAAAAAGCGGGCCGAACGCCGGCCCGGCGCGAATTGTAAGCTCTAACGACCGGCCACGAAAGTGCCGTAACACAGATTGCCCCAGTGGCGCACGGATCGAGGCATTCCCCTGTCAAGGAAGGGGAATTAACTCCTGAATTCCGGGATATCTGGCTTGGAACCCCACATGCAGAACGACTCCGGCGCGAACGGGAACTGCCGCGGCCGGTAGCTTGCCTCCTCGCCCGGCTGAATGTGCTTCACGCCCACCGAGTACTCGTACACCATTTTGTCGTGCCCTTCGAAATAGAGGAAGCACGCCGACGACGACGGATGCCGGCCCGGGCCGAACACGATCTTTACCCCCTGCTCGCGCAGGAAATAGTAGGAGCGCATGATGTCGTCGAAGTCCTCGACCTGGTGGTTGATGTGCTGCACCCCGGGATACGGCGAGGGGAAAAGCGCCAACGTGTGGTGGATCGTGTTCACGCGCAGCAGCGGCGCGTCCCCGATCCAATCGGACACGCGCGCATTCAGCAGCCGGGTCCAGAACACCTCGTCGCGCGGCGCGTCCGAGGTGCGCAGGCCGATGTGGCTGAAATGGGTGATGCCGGCGTCGCGGGACGGAAAATAACGCGGGCCGGAGTGATAGGGCCGGACCACGACCTCGTGCTTATTCCCGGTGGGATCCCTGAACGCGAGGAACTGCTTCACCCGCCGCTGCTCGCATTCCTCCCGCGTGCCGTAGTGGACCGGGTGGCCGGCGTTCTCCAGTTCCGCCCCGATGCGGTCGAAATCGTCGCGATCGAGGATGTCGAAGGCACTGGTGTGGTCGGCTGGATCGCCCTCGAAATACACCAGTGTGTGGTCGCGGGTGTCGCCACGCGCGCCCACCTTGTCGCTGCGGAAATACGCCGCCTTGCCCTCGCGCGCGACCAGCTGCAACCCGACGATCCGGGTGGCGAACGCGATCCCCGCGTCCAGATCGGGCGTGCCGATGCGCAGGTAACGGATATCGTACAGACGGATCATGGTGCTGCCTCCAGGGACCTGATCAGGCTAGCACGGCCCGCACCCGTTCCGGCGTGAAAGGGACGCTGCGCAGGCGCCCGCCGGTGGCGTCGAAAATCGCGTTGGCCACCGCGGCGAATATCGGGGACCCGGCCGGTTCCCCGGCGCCAAGGGCCGGCTGCTCCGGACGATTGATCAGGCTGATGCCGATCTCCTGCGGCACGTCGGAAAAGCGCATGATCGGGTAGCCCCTCCAGTCCACGCTCTTGACCCCGCTGCGGTCGAACTGCACTTCCTCCAGCAGCGCGCGCGAAAGCCCCTGGATCACGTTGCCCTCGATCTGGTTGCGCAGCCCGTCTGGATTCACGATCAGGCCGCAGTCGTGCGCGACAAAGACGCGCTCCACGCGCACCTTGCCGCTTTTCCGCTCGAGGCGCACCTGCGCGACCAGCGCGACATAGGCGCCGGTATTGTTATATTGCACGAAGGCCACGCCCCGGCCGGTCACCGCTCTGCGATCCCCTGCAGCACGGGTGCGGTCCTTTCGGGGACTCGGCCGCGTGTCCCAGCGCGACAGCTTGGCCACTTCCTCCAGCACCGCGATCGCGCGCGGATCCTTGAGGTGGCGGATGCGGAAGGCGATCGGGTCGGCACCCGCCGCCGCCGCCAGCTCGTCCATGAAGGATTCATTGGCGAAAGTGTTCTGCGGCGACCCCAGCCCGCGCAATGAGGAATTGCGCAGCACCGAGCTGTCCATCAGCCCGAACCGGACCCGGTTGTGGGGAAACTGGTACGAATGCCTCGCATTGCGGTCCGCGCCGACGATGCCGTACCTTTCCGGCATGCCCAGCTCCGCGCCGGCGATCATGTTCCCCGCCATGCCGAAAGCAGGCCGCTTACCGTGGTTGGGGCTGCGCAGCAGGTAATCCCAGGCAACAACCCCGCCATCGCGATCCAGGCCGGCGCGCACGCCGATAACCATCGCCGGAGTCATCGGCTCGTGCACGTGCTCGTCGTGACGCATCCACTGCACGCGCACCGGACGGCCCACCAACTGCGACAGCAGCGCCGCATCGGCGGTGACGTCATCAGCGCCGTTCTGCCCGTAGCAGCCCGATCCCTCCACCCAGATCAGCCGCACCTGCGAAGCCGGCCGTCCGAGCAGGGTCGCTACGCTGTCGCGCACGTTGAAAGAGCTTTGCGTGGGCGACCACAGTGTCACCCCGTCCGGCCGCACATCGGCAAGCGCGCACGAAGGCCCAATGGACGCATGCATCTGGAACGGGATGAAATATTCGGCCTGCAGCGCCCTCGCCGCGCCTGCCATGCCGTTTTCCACGTCGCCTGCTGCGGCAAGCACCCGCTCGACCGCGGGCGTCGCTTTTACAACGGCGGGCAGATCCTTCATTTCGGGCAGCTGGGCAGCCGACGACCACTCCACCTTGAGCGAGCGCGCCGCCGCAATCGCCTGCTCTTCGCGATCGGCCACGACAGCGACGAAATTTCCCTTCCTCGCCACGCGCACGTTGCCGGGCAGCCCCTTCACCGAACTTTCGTCCACGCGCGCGACCACGGCTTTCTGCCGCGGCGGCCGGACCACGCGGCCATGCACCATGCCCGGCAACCGAATGTTCTGCACATAGGCGTGCGTACCGTACACCTTGCCGGGAATGTCCACGCGCTGGATCGACTGGCCGACAACCTTGAGTGCGGAAGACGCTTTCGGCTTTACCTTGCGATCGAGCTTGCGGTCGAACTTGCGGTTTCCGAGTACTTCGGCGTAGCTAAGCTTTGCGCCACCGGGCGCCATCACCGCACCGTCGCTTACGGTGAGCCGGTCGGCAGGTGCGCCGAGCCGCGCTGCGGCCAAACCGACGAGGGTATGGCGCGCTTCGGCCGCGGCCTGACGCAGCTGCGTCCCGCCGTTGGGAATCGACTGACTGCCCACGGTCGGCCCCTGGTTCTGGCACAGCGCGGTATCGCCCATGATTATGTGCACGCGTTCGAACGCCACGTCGAGCTCGTCGGCGACGATCTGGGCGAGGGCCGTCTGAATGCCGGTGCCCAATTCCACCTTGCCGCAGAACACGGTGACCTTGCCGTCGCCGCCCACTGCGAGCCACGCATCGAGCTGCTCCAGCCGCGGATTCGGCGCCTGCTGCGCGCCGGCCGGCAGCGGAATGGAGAAGGAGACGACCAGCGCGCCTGCACCGGTCAGGAATTCGCGTCTGTTCATACGGTGGTTCATCGGACCGTTCATACCGCCACCCCCGCCGCCTTCTTCACCGCCCGGAGGATGCGCATGTGCGTGCCGCAACGGCACAGGTTGCCGTCGAGCGCCTTGCGGACCTGCGCGTCCGACGGACGCGGATTTTCGCGCAGGAACGCAGCCGCGGTCATCACGATGCCGTTGATGCAGTAGCCGCACTGGGCCGCCTGCTCGGCGACGAATGCCGACTGCAGCGGACGCGGCTTCTCGGGCGTGCCCAGACCCTCGATGGTCGTGACCGGTGCTTCCACCGCAGATACGGGCGTCGAGCACGACAGCACCGGTCGTCCGCCCACGTGCACCGTGCACGCGCCGCATTGCGCGAGCCCACAGCCGAACTTCGGCCCGTTCAGATCGAGCTCGTTGCGCAGCACATACAGCAGCGGCGTGTCAGGCGATGCCTGGACCTCGTGCCGTTTGCCGTTGACTGTTATCACCGCCATGCTGTCCTCCTCCCAGTGAGTCACTTATCGCCCAATATTGACCACATTAGCCGAAATTTGGGTTTGTATACGTTTCCCGATGTTGGGAAGTTGCGAACTTGCAACTTCCCAACATCGGGAGATCGTGACAAGTAATTCGAGCGACTCCGTCTGTTTCCATTCATGTCAGATCGGATATCTCTCTCTCCTCTTTCGCAAATGCATACCGGGGCCATGCCGGTGACAATTGCGGTCGGACGTGAATTATGCCGTAATAGCCCCGTCCGCGATTCGACATTCAGCCATGCCAGGAGCAGCAATGAACGTCCAGGAACGAAAGAACTACATCAACGGCCGCTTCGTCGGCAGCGCCAAACAGTTCACCAAACTGAGTCCCGTAGACGGTTCCGAGGTGGCGATCGTGCACGAGGCCGACCGGGACATGGTCGACCAGGCAGTGCAGGCGGCGCGCGGCGCGCTGAAAGGGCCGTGGGGCCGGATGCCCCTGCAGGAACGGGTCGACCTGCTGCGCAGGATCGCCGCCGGCATCGAAGCGCGGTTCGACGACTTCGTTGCCGCCGAAGTGGCAGACACCGGCAAGCCGGTATCCCTCGCGAGCCATCTGGACATTCCGCGCGGCGCAGCAAACTTTCGCGTGTTCGCCGACATCGTGCGCACCTATGGCACGGAGTCCTATTTTCTGGATACGCCCGACGGCAAGGGTGCCGTCAACTACGCCATCCGCAAGCCCCTGGGCGTGGTCGGCGTCATCTCGCCCTGGAATCTGCCGCTGCTGCTGATGACGTGGAAGCTCGCGCCGGCGCTCGCTTGCGGCAACACCATCGTCGCCAAACCCTCCGAAGAGACGCCCTCCACCGCCACGCTGCTTGCCGAGGTCATGCACGGGGTCGGCGTGCCCCCCGGGGTCTTCAACGTGATCCACGGCTTCGGGCCCGACTCCGCCGGCGAATTCATCACCACGCACGACGGGGTCGACGGCATCACCTTCACCGGCGAAACGGGAACCGGCTCCGCGATCATGAAGGCGGTGGCGCCGACCGTGAAACCGGTGTCCTTCGAACTGGGCGGCAAGAACGCCGGCATCGTTTTCGCGGACTGCGACTTCGACGCCGCCGTCGCCGGCATGGCCAACGCCATTTTCTCCAACTGCGGCCAGGTCTGCCTCGCGCCTGAGCGGGTCTACGTGGAGCGGCCGCTATTCGAGCGCTTTCTCGCAGGGCTCAAGCAAAAGGCCGAAGGCTACATCATGGGCTGGCCCGGGGAGGCCAAGACCAGCATGGGGCCGCTCATCTCCAAGCTGCACCGCGAGAAAGTGCTGTCGTACTACGAACTGGCGCGCAAGGAAGGCGCCACGGTGGTCACCGGCGGCGGCGTGCCGAAATTCGGCGATGCGCGCGACAACGGCGCCTATGTCCAGCCGACCCTCTGGACCGGCCTGCCCGAGACCGCGCGCACGGTGAGGGAAGAGATCTTCGGCCCGTGCGCCCACATCGCGCCGTTCGACAAGGAGGAGGAAGCGATCGCCATGGCGAACGACACGCGCTACGGCCTGGCCTCGACCGTCTGGACCACCAACCTGTCGCGCGGCCATCGCGTGGCGCAGGCCATGGAGGTCGGCATTTCCTGGGTCAACTGCTGGTTCCTGCGCGACCTGCGCACCCCTTTCGGCGGCGCCAAGCTCTCGGGCATCGGTCGCGAAGGCGGGCTGCACTCGCTGAACTTCTACTCCGAACCCACGAACGTCTGCGTTAAACTGTGAGTGCAGAAGCCACACTCGTCGCCGGCAAGGCCAGCCCGCGCGGGATGTATTCCTGTTTCAGGCGCGCCGGCGGTGCACCAGTTTCCCTATGCCCACCGGCTCATCGAGATCAACGCGGTCGCGTGAAAGCCGCTGCAAGGACGAGAATCGACCCTGTGCTGCTGCACTGAAAAGGAACCCAATCATGTTACCGATGCCTATCGTCAACCTTGCCGAAGTGAGCAAGATGCTCGCCGACACCGGCCAGCGCGTGAGCGTGCTGTGGCAGGAGCCCGAATCGCTGGTTTTCGTCGCGCGCGGCCGCGAATACCGCAGCGAATTCCACATCAACCCGTCCGACGAAGTGATGTACATGATCAAGGGCGAGATGCGGCTGCATTACCGTACGCCCGAGGGAAAAGAAGAAGTTGCCCTCGTGTCCGAAGGCGCCACCATCTATACGCCGTCCGGGGTTCCCCACTCGCCGCGGTTCCCGCCGGACGCGTTCCTGCTGGTGATCGAGCGCAAGCGCCGCGAGGGCGAAGTGGACCGCTTCCAGTGGTACTGCCCGAAATGCGACCGACTGCTGCACGAAGAGTCCGCGGTGGTCAGCGACTACCGGGCCGACCCCGTGTCCAAGGCCTACGCCCGCTTCTTCGACAGTGAAGCGTTCCGCACCTGCGGGGGCTGCGGTAACGTCATGCCGCGGCCGTAAGCGCGGGCCCAAGACTTTGCTTTCGGCTATACTTTTTTCATTTCCCGCCGACGGACCGCTCTGCGGGCCATCAATCGCCAATTGGAGCCCGTACGATGCGCGTCGAACACCATGATCTGGACCACGAGTTTCCGAAGCTGCACGACGTGATGCAGGAACTCACGGCACACAACGACAGGTTCCGTGCCATGTTCATGGAATATCACAGGCTGACGGACGAGATCGAAAGGCTGGAGGAAGCCGACGTTCCGGTCAGCGATTTCACCATCGAGGAAATGAAAAAAAAGCGCGTCCTGCTCAAGGACCTGATCTACCACATGACCATCGGTTATCAGGCGGGCCGAACCTCGGCCTGATCCCGCCCCGGGAATGGCGCGCGCCGGCCGCCGGGCGGACATTGGAAGCTCATGAATCCCGCATCGGACGTCGTGGTCATCGGCGCAGGCATTTCCGGCCTCGCCAGCGCATGGTGGCTGCAGAGCGGCGGCCACAAAGTCACCATCATCGAGGCGGATTCGCGGCCGGGCGGCACCATCGGCACCGTTCGCGACTCCGGGTACCTGGTCGAAGCAGGGCCGAACAGCACGCTGGAAACATCGCCTCTGATCGCGCAGTTGCTGGAGCAGACCGGAACCATTGCGCAGCGCATCTACGCGAATCCGGCCGCGAATAACCGTTTCATACTTCGCGGCGGGATGCTCCTTCCCCTTCCCCTGTCGCCGCCCGCGTTCTTCAAGACGCGCCTTTTCTCGGCGGGCGCGAAGCTGGGCCTGCTGCGCGAACCGTTCGTCCGGCGGTCCTCTCCCGGCGTGGAGGAAACCGTGGCGCAGTTCGTGCGCCGCAGGCTCGGAGTGGAATTCCTCGACTATGCCATCAATCCCTTCGTCGCCGGCGTCTATGCCGGCGATCCGGAGTGTCTTTCGGTGCGGGCCGCTTTTCCGCGGTTGTTCGAAATCGAGCAGCAATACGGCAGCCTCATCCGGGGACAAATCATGGGTGCGAAGGAACGCAAGCGCAGCCAGGAAACCCCCAAACAATCCGCGCCGATGCTGTCGTTTGCCGAGGGCATGCAGACGCTGACCGACGGCGTCGCAGCGCGTATGGAGGACCTGCGCCTGGACACACGCGCCACCGGCATGTCACGCGGCGATGCCGGCTGGGAAGTGACCGCTGCCGGGCCGCGGGGGCCCTTGACCCTGCACGCGAAGACCGTCGTGCTCGCCACGCCGACCAACGCCGCCGCGCAGCTCATGCGGACGCACGCGCCCTGCGCATCCGATGCGCTGGACGCCATCCCGTATCCGCCGGTGGCCTCGGTGGCGAGCGCCTACGCGCGCGCCGACCTGGCCCATGCACTGGATGGTTTCGGGTTTCTGGTGCCGAAAAAGGAACGACGACAGATCCTCGGCACCATATTTTCGAGCACCTTGTTTGGCAACCGCGCGCCCGACGGGATGGTGCTGCTGACGACTTTCGTCGGCGGGATGCGCCAGCCCGAACTCGCTGAACGGGACGAGGCGGCGCTTGCGTCCCTCGTGCAGGAGGAACTGGAGTCGCT
>Ga0154717_1093_pt4 | contig 10078 bp, 11 predicted proteins | sample Rifle2008BG16ft_FD_105725 | JGI IMG/M metagenome (GOLD analysis project Ga0154717, IMG submission 105725) | Betaproteobacteria bacterium RBG_16_64_18
ACGGCGTAGTACCGCGGGCTCGCGGGCACGCCCTCGCGGCTCGTGTCGCAGTCGACCCGGCGCTCCCTCACGCACCGCTCGCGGGCGAGGCCCGCGTCGATCCGATACGAAGCCTGTTGCGCGAGGCGCGCCAGGCGCTCCGCCTGAAGCTGATCCTCGAGCATGGCGATGCGCCGGCGCAGCATGGCATCGAGCCTGCGCGCCGGCTCCTGCGGCGGCGGCGCCTGGTAGACGCTGACGGTCGTCTCCGCCGGATCCAGCGTCCGCGCCTTGCCGGTTGCCGGCGGCGTGCTCGAATAGTTGGTCACGCCCTTCCGGTCGACCCACTTGTAGATCTCGGCGACGCTGCCGGAGGACGCGAGCATCGCCCCCGCCCACGCCAGGGCGAGGATCGGCCGGCTGACCAGAGAGCGGCGCATCACCATATTGCGTTAAACGTAGCCCTCCCCCGGCTCGATGACAAGCGAAGTAACAATCTGTTACCGGCGATTCTCCCTCTTCGCCCGCGCGGAGAGGGTCGGGGTGAGGGGGAATGCCGGCCGGCCCATGCTAACATTCTCCGCCTGATTGTCCCCTGGGAGCGCGCCGCACCGTGAACGTCGTGATACTCGCCGCCGGGCAGGGCAAGCGCATGCACTCGGACATCCCGAAGGTGCTGCACGCGCTGGCCGGCAAGCCGCTGCTCGCGCACGTGATCGCCGCGGCGCGCGAACTCTCGCCGCAGCGCATCTGCGTGGTCTACGGCCACGGCGGCGAGGCGGTGCGCGAGGCCTTCGCTGCGCGCGACGCCGCTGCCGCGCCCCCGGGCGCGGGCCGCCAGCCGGCGATCGCCTGGGTGCTGCAGGAGCCGCAACTGGGCACCGGCCACGCGGTGATGCAGGCGGCACCGCACCTGGTCGAGGGCGTCCAGACGCTGGTGCTCTACGGCGACGTGCCGCTGATCCGGGCGGCCACGTTGAAGCGGCTGTGCGCCGCCGCGGGCGCCGGCATGGCGGTGCTGACCGTGGAACTGGACGACCCGCAGGGCTACGGGCGCGTCGTGCGCGAAGGCGGCGCGCCTTCAGGCGCCATTGTCCGCATCGTCGAACAGAAAGACGCGAGCCCCGCCGAGCAGGCGATCCGCGAGGCGAACACCGGCGTCATGGTCGTGCCCACGGCGAAGCTCAAGGCCTGGCTCGCGAAGCTCTCGAACGACAACGCGCAGCGCGAGTACTACCTCACCGACATCGTCGCGCTCGCGGTGGCCGACGGCGTGCCGGTGGCGGGCGCGCAGCCGCACGCGCTCGCCGAGACCCTCGGGGTCAACAGCCGCAACCAGCTCGCCGAACTGGAGCGCATTCACCAGCTGCGCATCGCCGGCGAGCTGATGGGCCGCGGGGTCACGCTCGCCGACCCCTCGCGCATCGACGTGCGCGGCGAGCTCGCGTGCGGGCGCGACGTGGCGATCGACGTCAACTGCGTGTTCGAGGGCGCGGTCGCGCTCGGCGACCGCGTCACCATCGGCGCCAACTGCGTGCTGAAGAACGTGCGCATCGCCGAGGGCACGCGCGTCGAGCCCTACTGCCACATGGAAGACGCCGACATCGGCGCGCGCTGCCGCGTCGGCCCCTACGCGCGCATCCGACCGGGCACCGTGCTCGCCGAGGAGGTGCACGTGGGCAACTTCGTCGAGGTCAAGGCGAGCTCGATCGGCCGCGGCTCCAAGGCCAACCACCTCGCCTACATCGGCGACAGCGAAGTCGGCCGCAACGTCAACGTCGGCGCCGGCACCATCACCTGCAACTACGACGGTGCGAACAAGCACCGCACCGTGATCGAGGACGACGTGTTCATCGGCTCGGACACGCAGCTGGTGGCGCCGGTGCGCGTGGGCCGCGGCGCGACGCTGGGCGCGGGCACCACGCTGACCACCGACGCGCCCCCGGACCAGCTCACCGTCTCGCGCGTCAAGCAGGTGTCCATACGCGGATGGAAACGCCCGGCCAAGAAGAAGTGAGGCAAGATCATGTGCGGCATCGTCGGCGCAATCGCAAAGCGTAATGTCGTTCCTGTCCTGCTGGAGGGACTGAAGCGGCTGGAATACCGCGGCTACGACTCGGCCGGCGTCGCCGTGCTGGGCGCGGGCGGCGCGCCGCTGCGGCGGGTTCGCTCCACCGGCAGGGTGGCCGAGCTGGAAAAGCTTGCGCAGGCTCAAGGGCTCGCGGGCGAGATCGGCATCGCCCACACCCGCTGGGCCACGCACGGCGCGCCCTCCGAGCAGAACGCGCACCCGCACATTTCGAACGGCGTGTCCGTGGTCCACAACGGCATCATCGAGAATCACGACGAGCTGCGCGCGCGCCTGCGCGCCAAGGGCTACGAATTCGTCTCCGACACCGACACCGAGGTCATCGCCCACCTGGTGCACTCGAACCTGCAATCGAACGCCGGGGGCGCGGGCCTGTTCGACGCGCTGCGCAGGAGCGTGGCCGAGCTGGTGGGCGCCTACGCGATCGCGGCGGTCAGCGAAAATCATCCCTCGAGTTTCGTCGTCGCGCGCCACGGCGCGCCGCTGCTGCTCGGGATCGGCGAGGGCGAGTACTTCGCCGCCTCGGACGCCTCGGCGCTGGTGCAGGTCACCCAGCGCATGGTGTACCTGGAAGACGGCGACTGCGCCGAGGTCGCGCTCACCGGGGTCAGCGTCACCGATGCCAAGGGGCTGCCGATCGACCGCCCGGTGCACGTCTCGCTGCTCACCGCGGCGGCGGTCGAGCTGGGCCCGTACCGCCATTTCATGGAGAAGGAAATCCACGAGCAGCCGATGGCCGTGGCCAACACGCTGGAGATGGTGACCAGCGCGCAGTCGGTCTCGCCGCAGCTGTTCGGCGCCGGGGCCGAGCGCGTGCTGCGCGGCGCCGACGCGGTGCTGATCCTCGCCTGCGGCACCAGCTATCACGCCGGCATGGTCGCCCGCTACTGGCTGGAGGGCGTCGCCGGCATCCCGTGCACGGTCGAGATCGCGAGCGAATACCGCTACCGCGACTCGGTGCCCAACCCGAAGGCGCTGGTGGTCACGATTTCGCAGTCAGGCGAGACCGCCGACACGCTCGCCGCGCTGCAGTACGCCAAGACGCTGGGGCACGCGCACACGCTCGCGATCTGCAACGTTCCCGAATCCGCGCTGGTGCGCGCCTCGGACCTGCGCTTTCTCACCCGCGCGGGCCCGGAGATCGGCGTCGCTTCGACCAAGGCGTTCACCACCCAGCTCGCGGCGCTGGTGCTGCTCACCATGGCGCTGGCGAAGCTGCGCGGCCGGCTGCCGCGCGAGCGCGAACAGGCGCTGCTGAAAGCCCTGCGCCACCTGCCCACCGCGCTGCAGAACGTGCTGCACGTCGAGCCGCAGGTGAAGATGTGGGCCGAGAAATTCTCCCAGCGCCACCATGCGCTGTTCCTGGGGCGCGGCATCCACTACCCGATCGCGATGGAAGGCGCGCTGAAGCTGAAGGAGATCTCCTACATCCACGCCGAGGCCTACGCCGCCGGCGAACTGAAGCACGGGCCGCTCGCGCTGGTGGACAGGGACATGCCGGTCGTCGCGATCGCGCCCAAGGACGCGCTGTACGAGAAGCTCAGGTCCAACCTGCAGGAAGTGCGCGCGCGCGGCGGCGAGCTGCACGTGCTCGCCGACCAGGACACCAAGATGACCGGCGGCGAAGGCGTGCAGGTGATCCGCATGCCCGACCACGCCGGGCTCCTGTCGCCGATCCTGCACACCGTGCCGCTGCAGCTGCTCGCCTACCACGCGGCGCTCGAGCGCGGCAACGACGTGGACAAGCCGAGGAACCTGGCGAAATCGGTCACGGTGGAGTGAGCCCGGGGCATTCCGCCGGCGGAGAAAATTGTCAAATCTGACATCTGATCGTGGCGCGGGATGGCGCCGGATCCGGAGGTCTGACAGATAAAGTGCAGGAATGAACACCCTGCCGCCGGAAACTGAATCCACCGGGAGCGCGACATGCTGGTACTGAGCAACGAAGCCATAGCGGGACTGATCTCGATGCGCGACTGCATCGGGGCGCTGGAGCCGATGTACCGCGACCTGGCCGCTGGCCGGGCGCTGCTGTCGCCGCGCGTGGACAACATTTCGCCCAGCGCGCACCCGGGCGCCTATTACGCCTTCAAGCACATGGGCGGCACCTGGCCCGCGCGCGGCATCCAGGCGCTGCGCGTCAACTCGGACGTGCTCACGCATCCGCTCGTCGATGGCAAGCCGCGGCGCGTGAAGGCGCCGCTCGCGGGCGGGCGCTGGGTCGGGCTGGTGCTGCTGTTCAGCACCGAGACCGGGGCGCTGCTGGCGATGTTCCCGGACGGCGTGGCGCAGCGCCTGCGCGTGGGCGCGACCAACGGCATCGCGCTCAAGCACCTGGCGCGCGAGGACGCGAAGACGCTCGCGCTCGTGGGCAGCGGCTGGCAGGCGGGCGCGCAGCTGATGGCCGCGCTCGCGGTGCGGCCCTTCACCCGCGTGCAGGTGTACAGCCCGCGCGCGCAGCGCCGGGACGCGTTCATCGCCGAGGCGCGCGCCGCGCATCCGCAGGTGCAGATCGTCGCTGCCGATTCGGCCGAGCGCTGCGTGCAGGGGGCCGACGTGATCATGGCCGCGACCTCCTCGCTGGTGCGGGTGATCGAGCCCGCGTGGCTCCGCCCCGGCGTGCATGTCAGCTGCATCAAGGCGCAGGAGGTCGACCAGGCGGTGCTGGACGGCTGCGAGCGCGTGTTCGTGCACGCGCGGCAGCAGGCCAAGCAGATCGACCACATCCTGCCCGGCACGCCGAACGTCTCGGCGGAGCACGGCTGGTGGAACGCCCCGGGCAACCGCTTCGACACCTATCCGGACGTCGGGATGCTCGTCACCGGCACCGCGCCGGGGCGGCAGCGCGCCGCCGAGATCACCGCGTTCGTCAACAGCGTCGGCCTGGGGCTGCAGTTCGCCGCGGTCGGCGCGCTGATCCTGGACAAGGCCCGCGCCGCGGGCGTCGGCGAACAGCTGCCCGACGACTGGTTCTCCGAGGACGTCCATCCCTGATAATTGGGGACAGACCACGTTTTTGCGGCATGCGAAAACGTGGTCTGTCCCCAATTACGGCCTGCGCTTAACGCAGATCAAGCGCTCGCGTCACCGGTATACTAGGCTGGAAGCACCACAAGTCTTCGCAATGGAGGCGGTCAATGGTCGTCGAAGTCGACAGACGTTCTTCCGAAGCGGCACATCTGCGCAGGCTCGTGGACGAAGTATTGAATTGCGCGCGCTCGGAGCACGCGAGCACCATCGTTTCCGGCGGCAGCAGGCCGCACATCACCATCACCAAGCAGGTGACCGACTACAACGACGCGTATTTCCGCGGCATGCTCTCGGGCATCGAGTACGCCACCCGCGGCCACTTCGACACCGGGCGCGATTCGTGGGGCTACACCGAGTGGCTGCTGAGGTCGCAGCTCATCGACGTCACCGTCCGGGCCTCCAAGGGCATCGCGTAATAATTCAATTATTCGGCGCTAGCCCGGCTTCGCCGCTTTCAACATCTGCACGCACTCGCCGCGGATCGCGGCCACGCGCTCGTGCACGCGGGCGCCGGAGCGGCGCATTCTTTCCACTTCGTCGGCGCTGAGCGGGCCGCTGATGGCGGCCTTGAAGCTCGAGCGCGCGCGAGCGCGCTGCCACCACGCGAGCGTCGCCGGCCGCCCGGCGGTCCAGATCTCGAGCAGCCCGAGATAGTCCAGCCGCGCGACGTAGGGCGCGAGGTTGATGTCGGCGAGCGAATAGCCGCCGGCGAGGATCCACTCGCTGCCCGCCTCGAGCGCCTGCTCCAGGTTGGCGAAGGCCTTCTCGAACGCCGCCACGGCCCAGGCGACGTAGGGCGAGTCGATCCCCAGCGCGTAGGTCGACATGAAGCGGTCGCGGCGCTTCGGGTCGCCGACGTTGCGAAAGCGCGTCTGGCGCTGCTCCTCGGTCATCGATTTCATCGCCTCGCGGAACATCGCCGAGAAGCTGATCTCGGTGACGCCCTCGTGCAGGCCCTCGTCGACCGCCTTGCTCCACAGGCGCATGCGCGCGCGCTCCAGCGGATCCTCGGGCGCGAGGCCCGGGATCGGGAACGCGTCCTCCAGGTATTCGCAGATCAGCGTGGACTCGATGATCGGCACCCCATCGTGCACCAGCGTGGGCACCAGCCCCTTGGGGTTGAGCTTCAGGTATTCGGGGCTGTATTGCTCGGCGCGGAACAGGTCCACGTTGCGCGTCTCCCACGCCAGGCCCTTCTCGCACAGCGTCACCCTCACCTTCTGCGCGCACACCGAATTGCCGTATTGATACAGCGTGAGCATCTGTCGCTCCATCCATGCGCAATGGGACAGACCGCGGTATTGCGGCACTTGATCGCCGAGGCTGCCCGCGCAGCGCGAAACCGTGGTCTGTCCCCAATTATTACAATTATTACCAATTATTCCCCATCGTCGAAGGCGCCGCGAGCCCGCGCGCGCCTTAATCGGGGACAGACCACGGTTTTGCGGCGCCTGACCGCCGCCCGCACCGCAGGATCGTGCTAAATCGCGTTCCGTGCCAATTATTCCACGGGCAGCGCACCCATGTCTGATCCATAATGCGCGCCAATCAACCGCCTTGACGGCGTACCGAAGCGCGGCCCGCGCAAGCGGGCCGGTGCACGCGCCGCGCAAAACGCACTGATGAACAGAGCACAGGAATTTCGTCCCATGAAGAACCAGGGGCGCATGCTCGACCGCTACCAGGCCCTGCGCGAGATCGGCCGCGGAGGAATGGGCACCGTTTTCGAGGCCATCGACTGCGCAACCGGAGAAAAGGTCGCCGTCAAGATCCTGCGCAAGGCGCTGCAGGCCAATCCGGTGGCAAGGCAGCGTTTCCGGCGCGAACTCGAGGCGGCGCGCCGGGTCGATCACCCGGCGATCATCAAAATTCGCGAATGGGGCGAGGACCCGGACCAAACCTACATCGTGATGGAGTTCGTGGACGGCCAGCCGCTGTCCAAGCTGCTCTCGCCGATCGCCCAGTATCCGCTGGTCACCACGGTGCGCATTGTCCGCCAGGTGGCGAGCGGCCTGGCGAGCGTGCACCGGGCGGAGCTGGTGCACCGCGACGTGAAGCCCGACAACATCATGGTGCTCAAGGACATGGCGGTGAAGCTGTCCGATTTCGGCGTCGCCAAAGTTCCCGACTCCTCGCTCACGCAGGCCGGGGAAATCTGGGGAACCCTGCAGTACATGTCGCCCGAACAGGTGCAGGGCAGGCTCGACATCGACGGCAAGTCCGACATGTTCTCGCTCGGCGTGGTGCTGTTCGAGATGCTCACCGGCAGGATGCCCTTCGAGGGCGAGGGCATGGGCGCGGCGCTGATACGGCGCATCATCGAGAACCCGGCCCCGCGGGCGAGCTCGCTCAAGCCGGAGATCCCCGCAGCCTTCGACGCCATCGTCGCCCGCGCGCTCGCCAAGAATCCCGCGGCCCGGTTCGGCGACTGCGACGAATTCGCGCAGGCGCTGAAGAACGCGACCCCGCACCTGCGCGAATAATCGGGGACAGACCACGTTTTCGCAGCTGTAGGGCACAGCTGTAGGGCGCAGCTTCAGCGCGCCATCGCCCCGCTGTGCACCCTCACCCCTCCAGCCCGTCGAACGCCACCAGGCGGCTCGTGGCCGACGCGTGCCGCACCGCTTTCAGCCCCTGGTAGTCCGGATCGCCGAACAGGTTGCGGATCGACTGGCGGTCCGGAAACCGGAACAGCACCAGCCGCGTCGGGTGCCAGTCGCCCTCGATCACCTCGTGCTCGCCGCCCCGGGCGAGGTAGACCCCGCCGTGCTTGGCGAGGAAGGGCTGGACGTCGCGCTTGTAGGTCTCGTACTTCTCGCGGTCGTGAATCTCGATGTCCAGCAGCAGATAGGCCGGCATGGCTTGCTCCCCGGTGATTGCGGTGTGGGAGCGAAGATACCAGAAGCCGGGACGCGACCGGCGTAAGCTGTCATGCGCGCGCGAAAAACGTCGCCGAGGCCGAGCTCGACGCGCACCTGGCGAGCGGCTACGGCATCTACGCGGTCCGGCGCACGTAATCGGGGACAGACCACGTTTTTCCGCGTGAAGGAAAAACGTGGTCTGTCCCCCCCCGGCTGCGCGCAGGTGCGCATGCAGCAGCGCCTGGCGGCCTACGCGGTCGTGGGCGCCGACCGCGAAGTGCGCACCGCACCGTGGGCCACCGCATCCGCCGCATCCCCAGGCCCTAGGAACCGCGCATGGGAAACGAACTGCAGGCCCTGGTCGAATACTCGCCGCTGCTGGTGGCGCTGCTGCTGTGGGTGGCGTCGGGCACCTGAGCGGCCGCCCCGCAGGGCGCAGCGTCAGCGCGCCCTGCGCCCCTGCGCCGCAAGATCCGCAGCGTCCCCGATGCGGGCCGGGTTGCCGGATTTGACATCGTATCGTGCCGCCAGACCTCACCAGATCTTGCCATCGACGAAGCAAAGTTCGAGAATCTCCCCTCCACACCGGGAGTGGCGCCAAGCGCCGGGGCGGTCGGCCCGCTACGCCCCGCCGCAAACCGGCAGTACTCGCAGTCTTCCTTCACCGCTGGCGGCTCCGGCGCGCGCAGCGTCTCGCGGATCGCCGCGAGCGCGACCTCCACCCAGGCGTCGTCGCCGTCGCGGGCGATGAGCTTCACCCTGAATTCCAGCCGCGCGTCGAACCCGGCGAGGCCCGCGCGGCCGTGCACGGCGATGATCGCGAGCACCGTGCCCATCGAGAACTTCGCCTGGTGCACCGTCTGCGGATCGGTCACGCGCCCGGCCATCACGCGATCACGGTCGAATCCATGGAACACACCGTCGGGGCCGACGCGGCGCTGGTGCGGAAATTCGACGCCTTCCGGCGCAAGCGCAACCGCGTCTCGTATGACGCTCCGGCAGCCGTGTCGGAGCCGGAGGTTACCGAGATCTTGGCGCTTGCCCGGCAGCTCCGGCGCGATGTCGAAGCATGGTTGCGCGCCCGCCATCCGGCGCTCATTGACTGAGCCTGCCGCACGCCACCCGAATCCGACAAGTGCAGGGCGCAGCTTCAGCGCCACCACCCTGCTGCGCCCCCTCACCCCTCCAACCCGTCGAACGCGACCAGGTGGCTCGTGGCCGACGCGTGCCAAACGCTCGCCAAGGCGCTGACGGTGGATTGAGAGAAGGGCCGCCGGTGTGCGGGGCAATTTGCCGGATTTGACATCAAACCGTCCCGTCAGACCGCGCCGCTGCGGAAAAGGACTGATTCCCAATGCGTCCAATTGCTCCCAAGCCTGAAAACCTCGCGCAACTGGTCTTTTTCATCCGTGGTGAAAAGGTGATGCTGGACGCCGATCTCGCCAGGCTCTACGGGGTGGAAACGGGTGCTCTGAACCGTGCGGTCAAGAGAAACCTCGGCCGGTTTCCGGGCGATTTCATGTTCCGGTTCACGAAGGAGGATTGGGAAAACTTGAGATGCCAGATTGGCGTTTCAAGTTCGACAGGCCCTGCGTCGGTTCGCGAGGCCACAAGGACACAATTTGCGGCCTCAAGTTTCCACGGCGGGCGCAGGGGGCTTCCCTACGCCTTCACCGAACAGGGCATCGCGATGCTCTCCAGCGTGCTGCGCTCGCCGCGAGCGGTCGAGGTGAACATCGCCATCATGCGCACCTTCGTGCAGTTGCGGCGGCTCATGGACTCGAATCGCAATCTCGCCCGGAAGATCGAGGCGATGGAAAAGAAATACGACGAGCAGTTCGCCGTAGTATTCGATGCCATCAAGCAGCTCATCGCCGGGGACGAGAGCCGGAAGACCGGGCCCAAGCGCAGCATCGGTTTTCTTTCCTGAAGAAGAACAATCGGAACAGGCCGGATCGGCTCGACGCAGCCCCCGGCGGAATTGAAGGACGACGTCCCCGGGGGTCTCACCCCGCGAGCGCGGCCTGCCTGCTACGCCCCCGCCGCCCCCGCCGCAAACCGGCAGTATTCGCAGTCTTGGTTCGCCGCCGGCGGCGCCGGGGCGCGCAGCGTGTCGCGG
>Ga0154717_1113_pt5 | contig 9801 bp, 10 predicted proteins | sample Rifle2008BG16ft_FD_105725 | JGI IMG/M metagenome (GOLD analysis project Ga0154717, IMG submission 105725) | Betaproteobacteria bacterium RBG_16_64_18
TCGGGGACAAGCGCTCGCGCGGCGCGTTCGGCGAAGTTCAGCTGGAGGCGCTGGTGCGCAATGTATTGCCCGCGTCGGCCTTCGAGATGCAGTACACGCTGTCCAACGGCAGCCGCGCCGACTGCGTGCTCAAGCTCCCGGATCCGACCGGGCTGGTCGCGGTGGACTCGAAGTTTCCGCTGGAGAACTATCACCGCATGTTCGACCGCGAGGCGAACGACGCGGACCGCAGCCTGGCGCAGAAGGCGTTCAAGCAGGACGTGCGGCGCCACGTCGATGCGATCGCCGGGAAATACATCATCGCCAACGAGACCTCCGACGGCGCGGTGATGTTCGTTCCGGCCGAGGCGGTATTCGCCGAAATCCACGCCTATCACGCCGATGTGGTCGACTACGCAATGGGCAAGCGCGTCTGGATCGTCTCGCCGACGACGCTGATGGCGGTGCTGAACACCGCGCGCGCAGTGCTGAAGGATGTGGAGACGAGAAAGCAGGTGCACGTGATCAAGGAAGCGCTGGGCCGCCTGGGAACGGACTTCCGGCGCTTCGACGAGCGCATGAAGAAGCTTGCCGACCACATCCGCCTCGCGCACCAGGACGCCGAGGACGTGCAGACCAGCAGCCGCAAGATATCGCAGCAGTTCGCAAGGATCGAGGCCGCGGAGATCGACGAGGCGCCGGGGATCGAGGAAAAACCCGGCTCAGAAAGAGGGTCGGAGTAACTTTTCGGCGGCGAAAAGTTGCTCCGACCCCCTTTACCACCCTTGCGGCCGTGCCGGGGATTCCGATCAATGAAGAAAGGAGGCGTGTTGGAGCCTATTTCCCGCATCCGGCGCGGGGTCTCGCCGAAGGGCTGGGAGAGGAGACAATGATTGCCAGCGCAGGCATTCCCTGGCCGGTCGCAGGTGCTGCTTGCCGCTAGACCAGTCCGTCCATCAGCATCACGTCGACCAGGTCGCATGCCTCGACACTGCCCTGCTCGTGGCCGAGCACGACGAAGCAGTTGGCCTCGGACATCGAGCGCAGGATGCCTGAGCCCTGCGCGCCGGTGAGGCGCACGGTCCACTCGCCGTTCTGGTTCTCGAGGATGCCGCGCTGGTATTCGGTGCGGCCGGGTTTCTTGCGTATCGCGGTCTGCGATTTCACGCGCAGGAGCGGCAGGTCGGTGTCGTTGCGGCCCATCATGGTGAGCAGCGCGCCGCGCACGAAGTGGTAGAAGGTGACCGTCACCGCGACCGGGTTGCCCGGCAGGCCGAACAGGTAGGCCGCTTTGCCATCGGTTGCGATGCGGCCGAAGGCCATCGGACGGCCCGGGCGCATGGCGATTTTCCAGAACACTACTTCGCCCAGCCTGGCCATCATCTGCTTGGTGTAGTCGGCCTCGCCCACCGACACGCCGCCTGAGGTGATGACCGCGTCGGCGCTCGCCGCCGCTTTGCTGAATGCGGCTTCGAGCAGCGCCGGATCGTCGCGCACCACGCCCATGTCGATGATCTCGCAGCCCAGGCGCGTGAGCACGCCGTGCAGCGTGTAGCGGTTGCTGTCGTACACCTCACCCGCAGCCAGCGGCTGTCCTACCGAGCGCAGCTCGTCGCCAGTGGAGAAAAACGCCACGCGCAGCCGGCGCTTGACCTTGACCTCGCCGATGCCCAGCGAGGCGATCATGCCCAGTTCGGCGGGGCGGATCAACGTGCCGCCCGTGAGCGCAGGTGTTCCTTTTTTCAGATCTTCGCCCGCGAAGCGCCGGTTCTGGCCGCGTTCCTGCCCGGGCGGCACGGTGATGCGCTTGCCATCGACCTTCACGATTTCCTGGATCACCACGGTATCGGTGCCTGCGGGCATCACCGCGCCGGTCATGATCCGCACGCACTGGCCCGGCCGGACGTTGCCGCGGAATGGCTTGCCTGCCAGCGCGACGCCGATTTCTTCGAGCACGGTCGTCGCGTCCGGGGCGAGATCGTCGGCGCGCACCGCATAGCCGTCCATGGCCGAGTTGTCGTACGACGGGACGTCGATCGCAGACACGATGTCCTCGGCGAGCACGCGGCCGAGCGCTGCGCGCACCGGCAGCGTCTCGACCTCGGTGATCGGCGCGACGAACGAGCGGATGACTTCGTTGGCGCGGGCCACCGGAAGTGCGTCCGGGTCGTAGTCGCTGATGCAGCTGACGATGTCGTTGAGCGTGCTCATGTGGGTGACACCGGAGACTCTGAAGACTCGATGGACTTCAGTTCATCCGTCGTGTTGATGTTGGTAAACGCCTGTTCCTGGTCATCGAAAGCGACCTCGACGACCTTGATCAAGTCGTACCAGGCGTAGACCGTGCGGCGGCCGCCCTCCAGAAAAGCCGTGAGCTGAGGCAGCAGGGCGGTTCGGGCGAGCGCAAATACCGGATACGGTTGTCCGCCGGTCTTGGCCACCGCAAGGTCCGCATGGTCCGCATTCAGGGCGCTGAACAGGCGCTGCGCGAGGTCGGCCGGCAGGAAAGGCGAATCGCAAGGGACCATCAGCACGAAAGCGTGATGCGCCGCCTTCATTCCGGCCTGCAGTCCGGCGAGCGGACCCGCAAACCCGCCAATTTCATCGGTTACCACCGGGTAGCCGAAATTCCGGTACTGCTCCAGGTTCTGGTTGGCGTTGATAAGCAGTTCACCGACTTGCGGCGCGAGGCGCTCCAGCACCCAGGCCACCATCGGCCGCCCGCGCAGGGCCGCGAGGCCTTTGTCCACGCCGCCCATGCGGCGTCCCTGGCCCCCTGCAAGTATCAGGCCGGTGATCTCCCGCATCACGCAACCGCGGTGGGCGAGGCGGTTTTCGCGAACCGGTGTCTGCCGGTGAACAGCAGATAATGCTTGTTCACCGCGCGCCCGATCATCGTGATGCCGATCCGGCCCGCGATCTCGTGCCCCATTTGGGTGAGGCCCGAACGCGAGACAAGGAACGGTATTTGCATCTGGGCCGCCTTGATCACCATCTCCGAGGTGAGCCGGCCGGTGGTGTAGAAAATCTTGTCGGAGCCTTCCACGCCGTCCAGCCACATCTGGCCGGCGATCGCGTCCACCGCGTTGTGCCTGCCCACGTCTTCGACGAAGTAGAGGATCTCCGATCCCCCCCGCGTGACGGGCGCGTTGGTGGCAAGGGCGCAGCCGTGCACGGCGCCGGCGGCCTTGTAGGTCGTCTCATGCCGCCGCACGGCGTCGAGCAGGCTGTAGAGCGTCTCCTCGGCGAGCCAGACGTCGTCCCGCAGGCGGACGGAATCGATTTCCTCCATCAGGTCGCCGAACACCGTTCCCTGGCCGCAGCCCGTGGTCACGGTGCGCTTGCCCATTCTTTCCCGCGTCTTCTTCGCCATGCGGCGAGTGCGCGTGGTCACGGCGACGGCGTCGGTTTCCCAGTCCACCTGCACGGAGGCGATGTCCTCGATCCGCGGCACCAGCCGCTGGTTGCGCAGATAGCCGAGCGCGAGCGCCTCGGGCGCCTGGCCCAGGGTCATCAGCGTGACGATCTCGCGCTTGTCCAGGTACAGCGTCAGCGGACGCTCGCCTGCTATCGGTGTGGCAAGCGCCTCGCCGCGCTCGTTGATCGCTTCGACCTCGAAGGTGAGAGGGCACGAGGCGCGGGTGATGCGGGGATCTCGCCGGGTGTTCATGAATCCTCACCCGCCGATGTAGGACATTTCGATCTTGCGCAACGCGGCGGTTTCGGAGGTGCGGATTTCCGAATAGCGGTCCGTGCGGACGCTCCAGATGGCGCCGATCGCCGCGCCCAGGTCGTCGTCGGAGGCTCCGGCGCGCATCAACGCCCGCAGATCGTAGCCCTCGGTCGCGAACAGGCAGGTGTAGAGCAGGCCGTCGGTGGACAGGCGAACGCGCGTGCATTCGCGGCAGAAGGCCTGGGTCACCGACGAGACCACGCCGATTTCGCCCGCGCCGTCACGATAGCGCCAGCGCTCGGCGACTTCGCCCCGGTAGTTCGGATCGATCTGTGCGAGCGCAAACTCGGCGCCGATTCTTCGGATCACTTCCGCCGATGGCAGGACCGCGTCCATGCACCAGCCGTTGGTTGCGCCCACATCCATGAATTCGATGAAACGCACGATGTGGCCGCTGCCCTTGAAGTGGCGCGCCATCGGCAGGATCGAGTCTTCGTTGACCCCGCGTTTGACGACCATGTTGATCTTGATCGGTCCCAGACCCGCGCGTGCGGCGGCATCGATGCCTTCGAGGACTTTCGAAACCGGGAAGTCGGCATCGTTCATCGCGCGAAACACCCCGTCATCGAGCGAATCCAGGCTCACGGTCACGCGCTTCAGGCCTGCGTCCTTGAGCGCGGCGGCCTTTCTCGCGAGCAGCGAGCCGTTGGTGGTGAGCGTCAGGTCCAGGCCCGGGATTTGCGCGAGCATCGCGATCAGGCGCTCCAGATCCTTCCGGAGCAGCGGCTCCCCGCCGGTGAGGCGCACCTTTTCCACGCCGTGGCGCTTGAATGTGCGCGCAAGGCGCGTAATTTCCTCGAAGCTGAGCAACTGGCTGCGTGCAAGAAACTCGTAGCCAGGCCCGAACACCTCTTTGGGCATGCAGTAGGTGCAGCGGAAATTGCAGCGGTCGGTGACCGAGATGCGCAGGTCCCGGATCTGCCGCCCCAGCGTGTCCGTGACGGTTCCGGGCGCACCCATAGACCCCACCTGCGGCAGGGGCTTTGTGTGCCGTCCTTCGGCGATGGCGATTACGCGGTCTGTCATGGGTCGGGGATCAGCTTGTCATTGCGCACTGCGCCGCGCATGATACGTCATCTACTATCGCATTCAAGCATTCAAGTATACCGCCAATCATGCAGCACCCCAGTTTTACGGCTGCCGTGCTCATGCAGTGGACGCGGCTCAACGACCGCTGGCAATCCGAGAAGTGGGAGGCCGTCGGCGTCACCGGCGACGAGGGCGCGCCGCCGCCGCCCACGCTGCCGGGCCCGGTGCTCCTTCATCAAGACCACGCGAGCGCGCGTTGGTTGCATCCCGGGTACGCGCTCACGCTATACCGCGACGAGGCGGAGGGTTATTACCTGAATCTGAGCGCTCCGCAGCCATTCGTCTTCGTCACCTGGCGACTGGAGGATGGGATGGCGCGCCCGACCAGCCTGACCCTCAGCTACAACGAGGCGGCGCGCATGATGGACGCAGGCGAGCAGGTCGACGGCGTGCCGATGCCCGAGCCATGGCGCGCGTCGCTGGCGGCGTTCGTGGCGCTGCACTACCGGCCCGAGACGAAAAGGAACCGCGCGCGTCCGCCGTCGTTCAAGGGCGCGCGGCGGGATGAACCATGAGCGGCCAACCGGAAAAGGAAGTGCAAAAGTTTCTCGCGCGCTGGTCGCGGCGCAAGGTCGAGGCGCGTCGCACCGATCCCGAGGAAGGACCGCCCGGTCCGCCGGAGGCGGCGGCCGTGCCTTCGGGGCCGGGCGAAAGCCCGGTGCCGACCGATGCACCGACGGATGCGCCTTTGCCCACGATCGAGGAACTGCGCGGCCTGGAATCGGAATACCGCGATTTCCTGCGACCGGGCGTCGATGAGACGCTGCGCCGAACCGCGCTGAAGAAGCTGTTCCAGGATCCGCATTTCAACGTCATGGACGGCCTGGATACGTACATCGACGATTACTCCAAACCCGATCCGATTCCCGAGGCTATGCTCCGCGCGCTGGAACAGGCCAAAGGCCTGATTTTCGACCGCGAGGACGAGCGCGGCGCGAGCGAGGCGAAGGCGGCCGATGCGGCAGGAGTGCAGGCATCCGGGCCGGCGTCGCCGCTGGTGCCGCCGCCGGTGTCGCCGCAGGGGGGCGAACCGGGGGACGATGAGGTCGCGCGATCCGGTTTTTCCAAACCTGGCGCCCCGGTCTGACGCCGAGCGCTGCTACAATCGCCGGCCCGCTGACGATACCCCGATCGCACATGGCGCTGGAAGACAAGACGCTCAAGCTCTGCAGCTGCAACAAGACCATTCCGATCGATGCGGTGGCGCTTGCTCGCGCGCTGAAAAGCGCCGCACCGATCATGGTTCACACCGAACTGTGCAGAAGGGAGATCGAGCATTTCAACTCGGCGCTGAAGGACGACGCGTGCGTGATCGGCTGCACGCAGGAGGCGCCGCTGTTCTCCGAACTCGCGCAGCAGGCGGGCGCGCGCTCGGCGCTGAAGTTCGTCAATATCCGCGAAGCCGCGGGATGGTCCGCCGAGGGCGCGCAGGCCACGCCCAAGATCGCCGCGTTGCTGGCGCTGGCCGACGCCCCGGAAAGCGAGCCGGTGCCGGGCATCAGGTTCAATTCCGGCGGTCACGTTCTGGTCATCGGCCCGGCCGAAGCCGCGCTCGACTGGGCCGAGCGCCTGTCGGCGGAACTCGAAGTGAGCGTGCTGATCGCGCGCGCCCGCGGCGAAGCGGGGCCGCGTCGCATCGATGCGGCCGAGTTGCCGGCGCAGCGCGGCTATCCGGTCTGGTCGGGCAGGCCCAAATCGGTGACCGGTTGGCTGGGGGCCTTCGATGTCGAATGGGAGCAGGAAAACCCCATCGACCTGGACCTGTGCACGCGCTGCAACGCCTGCATCCGCGCCTGCCCCGAATCGGCGATCGACTATGCATACCAGATCGACATGGACAAGTGCCGCTCGCACCGGCAGTGCGTCAAGGCCTGCGCCGGGATCGGCGCCATCGATTTCAAGCGCGCGGATAGCGCACGCAGCGAGCGCTTCGATCTGGTCCTCGACCTGTCGGCTGAGCCGCTGCTGCGCGTAGCGCATCTGCCGCAGGGGTATCTCGCGCCAGGCGCCGATCCGCTCGAGCAGGCGCTGGCTGCGGCAAAGCTGCAGGCGCTGGTGGGCGAATTCGAGACGCCCGGCTTCGTCACCTATAACGAGCGCATCTGCGCCCACGGGCGTTCGGGCAAGCTGGGCTGCACGCGCTGCATCGATACCTGTTCGACGCGCGCCATCTCCTCGGCCGGCCAGAAGGTCGTGGTGGAGGCGCACCTGTGCGCCGGCTGCGGGGGCTGCGCGACCGTGTGTCCGTCCGGCGCCATGAGCTACCGCTATCCGCGCGTACCGGATCTGGGCGGGAGAATCAGGCGGCTGCTGCGCACCTATGCGGAGGCCGGAGGCAGGGATGCATGCCTGGTCTTCCATGACGGCGAAGCGACGCTCGATGTCCTGATGAAACTTGCGCGGCGTGGCCGCGGACTGCCCGCGCGCATGATGCCGTTGGAAGTGTTTCATCCGGCCTCGGTCGGCATCGACGTGCTCCTGGGTGCGATCGCGTACGGGGCAAGCCAGGTCGTGCTCCTGGTCTCGGAAAAGCAGGACGCCGATTACGGCGAGGCGATGCGCAGCCAACTGGGACATGCGCAGACGATACTCGCCGGGCTGGGCTACGCGGGTGCTCACGTGCACGTCGTCGCCTCCGAGCGGATGGCAGCGATGGAGCGTGAACTCTGGGGGCTCGCTCCCGCCGCCACGGTGCCGGAACCCGCCACGTTCAATCTATCGCCTGAAAAGCGCACCTCGCTCGAGTTCGCGATCGAGCATCTGGCCCGCCATGCGCCGGCGCCCAAGGACGAAATCGGGTTGTCCCGCGGGGCGCCCTACGGACGCGTCGAGGTGAACCAGCAGGCCTGCACGCTGTGCATGTCCTGCGTCGGCGCCTGCCCCGAATCGGCGCTCGCCGATTCGCCGGAGCGGCCGCAGTTGCGGTTCATCGAGCGCAACTGCGTGCAATGCGGGCTGTGCGTCAACACCTGTCCCGAGAACGCGCTGGTGCTTGCGCCGCGGCTGTTGCTCACGGCTGCCGCCAGGCAGGCGGTCACGATTTACGAAGCCGAGCCCTTCAAGTGCGTGCGTTGCGGCAAGGCCTTCGGAGTCAAGGCCATGATCGACAGTTTGACGGGACGCCTGGCATCGCACTCCATGTTTGCCGCGGGCGAGGCGCTCAAGCGCCTGCAGATGTGCGCGGACTGCCGCGTGGTCGACATGATCGAAAACAAGGACGAAACCAATATCTTCCAGGTGAAGCGGTGAGTCAGGAGCCGATCACGTCGAGGCCGGCGTTGGAGGACGAAGACCGGGCGCGGGCCGATCTGTACGCGCTGCTTGCGCGGCTGTATTACCGTGAACCCGACGCGGGCCTGCTTGCATTGATCGCGCAGTCGGGGGCCGGAACTGCACAGCACACCGCGCCGCCGTTCGCCCTTGCGTGGCGGGCCCTGGCGGCTGCGGCTTCCAGCGCAGATCCTGCTGCAGCGCACCAGGAATACGATGATATCTTCGTCGGCACCGGCCGGGCGGAGGTCAGTCTCTATGCCACGTACTACCTCGCTGAAACCGGGCGCGAGGCCATTCTGGTGGAACTGCGCACCGAACTCGCCGCGATGGGGCTGTCGCGCAGGGAAACATCACGGGAACCCGAGGACCATATCGCGGCGCTGTTCGACGTGATGCGGCATCTCATCGAACGTGATGCGGCCGATGCTGCGCTGCAAGATCAGCGGCGGTTCTTCGACCGATTCATCGAACGATCGTACCAGCCGTTTTGCACGGCGGTGCAGCAAAGCGGCCGCGCAGAATTCTACGCGCGGGTCGCGGCGTTGACACGGGCATTCCTCGATGTGGAAAGAGAGGCGATGATGCTGTTTCAAATTGAAAGCAGACCGCGGTGAAAAGTAGTATCTTAGAAAAATAACATAAATAAAACGCATCTGAAATTCAAAACAGATCAAAAGATGGAAATAGCCGACGAGGAGGAGACTACGATGAAATCCACCCAAGCGAAACATAGCCGCAGGAATTTCCTCATCGCAGTCGGCGCCGGTGGCGCCGCCACGGCCGCGGCGGTCGCCGCCAAGCTCGTGTCCCAGCCCGAGTCTGCGGCCACGGGCACCGACAAACGTCGCGGCAAGGGCTACGAAGAAACCGCGCACGTCCGCAATTACTACCGTACCACCCAGGTCTGAGACCGGAGGCGTCTATGCTGCTCACCCGCAAGTCCGGCGGCGTGCCCGTTGCGCGCGCCCGTCTTTCCCGTGCCCTGTCAGGCGCGCTCGCGAATACCATCGATCGGCGCGCGTTCCTGAAGCGCTCGGGGCTCGCGGTCGGCACAGGGGCATTCGCCGCCCAGCTCCCGTTCTCGATGATCGGCCGTGCCGAGGCGGCAGAGGAAAAGCGGGATGGCAAGGTCGAGGTCAAGCGCACCGTCTGCACGCACTGCTCGGTGGGCTGCGCCCTGGACGCCGTGGTGCAGAACGGCGTCTGGACCCGCCATGAGCCGGTGTTCGACTCCCCGCTGAACCTGGGCGCGCACTGCGCCAAGGGCGCGTCGGTGCGCGAGCACGGCATGACCGAGCACTCGCACCGGCTGAAGTACCCGATGAAGCTCGCCAACGGCAAGTACCAGCGCATCTCCTGGGACCAGGCGATCAACGAGATCGGCGACAGGATGCTCGCCATCCGCAAGGAGTCGGGGCCGGACGCCGCGTATTTCGTCGGCTCGTCCAAGCACAACAACGAGCAGTCGCAGCTGCTGCGAAAGTTCGTTTCGCTCTGGGGCACCAACAATTGCGACCACCAGTCGCGCATCTGCCACTCGACCACGGTCGCGGGCGTCGCGAACACCTGGGGCTACGGCGCGATGACCAACTCCTACAACGACATGCAGAACACCAAGTGCATGCTCTACATCGGCTCGAACGCCGCGGAGGCGCATCCGGTGTCGATGCTGCACTCGCTGCACGCCAAGGAAACCGGCGCGAAAATGATCGTGGTCGATCCGCGTT
>Ga0154717_1043_pt3 | contig 9797 bp, 9 predicted proteins | sample Rifle2008BG16ft_FD_105725 | JGI IMG/M metagenome (GOLD analysis project Ga0154717, IMG submission 105725) | Betaproteobacteria bacterium RBG_16_64_18
GCTGGGCCTGATCAAGTCGATCGAGATGTCCGGCTGCTATGTCGTGGATGACGACTTCGGGCTGGTGATGCGCTGGCTGCTGGACGATGTGCCCGTCACGGACAACCCCCTGCTGGAGCTCTCGACGGCTTTCCTGCACCGCTCGAACCAGCAGGCGTCCAAGTACGACGAGAAGAAGGAAGACAAGGGCAGGCTGCTGGTGCAGTCGGTGAAGACCTACTCCGCCGAGGGCGTGATATTCGCGGCGCCGTCATTCTGCGACCCGGCGCTGCTCGAGCGGCCCATGCTCCAGGACGTGCTCGCCAAGCACAAGATCCCCTACACCGCCTTCAAGTTCGCCGAAAACACGGGCCAGATGGCCCCGATCCGGGAACAGGCCGGCACCTTTGCCGATTCAATCAAACTGTGGAGCGCCGCATGAGCCGGAAAGCAGGCAGCGCCGTAGCGTCGCGCTTCGGAACGTGCGCAGCGAAGGCGCTGCAATGCGCCGGCTACGCTGTGCTGCTTCGCTGGCACGGTCGCTTCGCCGGCGCCCCGCGCAGCGGGGATGCGACCAGGCGAGTGCGGCAAAGTGGCCGACACACCACTGCCTATCACCATACGAACGCCAAGGAGGCCACCGCATGAGCACCCCTATCCAGATGACGCCGCCGCAACCCTCCAAGAAGCCCATCCCCGAGGTCCAGAAGGAGGACGCGATGTGGCTGCAGAAGGAGATGATCAACGCCAACTACCATGATCTGGCCACCGCGCACGATCACGGCAGGAAGATCTGCGCCACCTTCGTGCCGGGAAACCTCAATGAACTGATGATGTGCTTCAACTTCGCCCGCAGCCTGCCGGAGACCAACCAGCTCCAGAACGGCATGCGCAAGAAGTCCGGCAAGTTCATCATGGACGCCGAGCGCGACGGCCATTCCGAGGACGTCTGCACTTACGTCAAGTCCGACCTGGGCATGATGCTCAACGGCGAAACCGGCCCGACCGGCGAGCCGATGCCCAAGCCCGACTTGCTGCTGCTGTCCTACACCGGCTGCTTCACCTTCATGAAGTGGTTCGAGCTGATCCGCCAGAAGTACGACTGCGAGACCGTCATGCTGCACACGCCCTACCAGGGCGACGGCAAGATTTCGCAGAGCATGCGCGATTACGTCATCAAACAAATCAAGCAGACGGTGATCCCGACCCTGGAGCGCGTCTCCGGAATCAAGTTCGACATCGACCGGCTGCGCCAGTACATGAAGGAATCGGCCAAGGCCGAGGACGATCTGGTGAAGATTCTCCAGTCGGCGAAGAACCGCCCGTCTCCGATCGACGGTTACTTCGGCGCCGTGTATTACATCGGACCGATCTTCACCGCCTTCCGAGGCACCCCCGAGGCGACGCAGTTCTACGACAGGCTGCGCAAGGAAATCGACCAGCGTGTCCGGGACAAGAAGGGGCCGATCACGCCCGAGGGCGAGCTCACCGAGGAAAAGTACCGGCTGATCGTCGAAGGTCCGCCCAACTGGACCAGTTTCCGCGACTTCTGGAAAATGTTCGCCGACGAAGGCGCGGTGGTGGTCGCCAGCACTTACGCCAAGGTCGGCGGCGTCTACGACTTCGGCTTCCGCCACGACCCGGACCACCCGCTGGAGTCCCTGGCCGACTACTGCCTGGGCGTCTACACCAACCTGAATTTTCCGCAGCGCATCGACATGATCTGCCGCTACATGGACGAGTACCAGGCCGACGGCCTCTTGATCAATTCGATCAAGAGCTGCAACAGCTTTTCCGCCGGTCAGCTGCTGATGCTGCGCGAAGTCGAAAAGCGCACCGGCAAGCCCGCCGCGTTCATCGAGTCCGACCTGGTGGACCCGCGCTACTTCTCGGCGGCGAACATCAAGAACAGGCTGGAGTCCTACTTCCAGATGATCAAGCAGAAGCGCTCCGCCGCCGCCGCCGCGGCGATGCACTGACGAGGAAAAGAAGACATGCGCTGCTTCATCGGCATTGATCTCGGGTCCACCACCACCAAGGCGGTGGTGATCGACGAGCAACAGAACGTAATCGGCCGCGGCATCACCAACTCGCGATCGAATTACGACACCGCGGCGAAAATCGCCCAGCAGGAGGCGCTGGTCAACGCGCGCTTCTACCTGTTTCGGCAGGCGCTGTCCCGGTCCGGCGCGCTGAACGGCGCGCTCGAGGATTTCCTCGCGCAGCTCGAGCGCGACTTCCGGCTCGAGCAGTTCCTGGTGCAGCTGGCGGACCTGGAGACGACCTGCCTGCGCAACGCCGAGGGCGCACGCTTCGGCGACGAGAGCAAGGCCGTCTTGTCGGCGCTCACCGAGGTGTTCAAGCGGCTGCAGGCAGAAGCCCCGGCGCTGTTCGCCCCGGGGGCCAAGCGCAGGTCCGACTTTTTCCGCGACATCGCCGGCAGCCGCTACCTCGCCATCGGCGAGCAGGTCGCCAAGGAAGCCGGAACGCGCTACGACATGCTGTGCAACGTGTTCGACCGCTCGATCATCGAGGTCGAAAACCGGGTCTACGGGGATGCGATCAGCGCCAACCTGCTCGCTGCGCTGGACCGCACGTTCATCGCGATGCCGGACACCGCGAGCCGCGGCGATGCCGTCCGCGCGCCGATCAGGAGCGTGCTGGACACCGTGCTGGAAGAAACGTACACCGTCGGCACCGGCTACGGCCGGGCGCGCCTGCCCTTCTCCAAGGAGCACATCCGCTCGGAGATCCTGTGCCACGGCCTGGGCGCGCACATGATGCACGCGGGCACGGCGACGGTGCTCGACATCGGCGGCCAGGACACCAAGGCGATCCAGGTCGACAAGAGCGGCATCGTGGAAAGCTTCCAGATGAACGATCGCTGCGCGGCGGGCTGCGGGCGCTACCTCGGTTACATCGCCGACGAAATGAACATGGGACTGCACGAGCTGGGGCCGCTGGCGATGAAGTCCACGAAGACCATCAAGATCAATTCGACCTGCACCGTGTTCGCCGGCGCCGAATTGCGCGACCGGCTGTCGCTGGGCGACAGGCGCGAGGACATTATGGCGGGCCTGCACCGCGCCATCATCCTGCGCGCGATGTCCATACTCGCGCGCTCCGGCGGCATCCGCAACGAATTCACCTTCACCGGCGGCGTCGCCAAGAACGAGGCGGCGGTGAAGGCGCTCAAGGACCTGGTGCGGGAAAACTACGGCGAGTTGACCCTGAATATCAATCCGGAATCGATTTACACCGGGGCGCTCGGCGGCGCGACATTCGCCTGGCGCGCGGTGGTCGAGGAAGGAAAAACCCTGGAGGCGAGGACATGAGCGCCGCTGATCGTGGAGTCGGCACAGGCAGCGCGATGATCAACAGCATCGGCATCGACATCGGCTCCGGCGCCGTCAAGACAGTGCTGTTCCGGCAGGAGGGCGGCAGGATCGAATGGCTCGCCAAGCGCGTCGAGCGCATCCGGCAGCGGGTGGCGATGGATCTCGCACGCGCGAGCTACAACGAGGTGCTGGAGGAAGCGAAGCTCAAGCCGGACGACATCCAGTACACCGCCACCACCGGCGAGGGGGAAAACGTCACGTTCGCCACCGGGCACTTCTACTCCATGACCACGCACGCGCGCGGGGGGGTGTACCTGTGCCCAGAGGCCAAGGCGGTGGTCGACGTCGGCGCGCTCAACGGCCGGGCCATCTTCATCGACGAGCGGGGCAAGGTGCTCGCCTCCAAGATGACCAGCCAGTGCGCCTCTGGCTCCGGGCAGTTCCTGGAGAACATCGCGCGCTACCTCGGCGTGGCGATCGAGGAGATCGGCCCCCTGTCGAAAACGTCGACGGATCCCGAGAAGCCGAGCTCGATCTGCGCCGTGCTCGCCGAGACCGACGTCATCAACATGGTCTCGCGCGGCATCGCCACCCAGGACATACTCAAGGGCATCCACCTGTCGATGGCCTCGCGCCTGGCGAAACTGCTCAAGGTGACGGGGATCACCAAAGGCACCGTGTTGCTCACCGGCGGCCTCGCACTCGATACGGGCCTGCTGGCAGCGCTGCAGGAGGAACTGGTGAACGAGAAGATCACCGGCATCCAGGCCGTGAGCCACCCGGACTCCATCCACGCCGGCGCCATCGGTGCCGCGCTGTGGGGCGCATTCCGCTACGAGAAGCTGCGCCGACTCGAGCAGCGCGCCGCGGCATAGCGGCGCCCGATCCCCTCGAGCCCCGAGCATCCACACGCCAACCACGGAGAGCAAACCATGGCCCTGATGATCACCGACAACTGCACCGCGTGCGACGCCTGCGTACCGGCCTGCCCGAACGAAGCTATCAAGGCGGGCGATCCCTACTACGTCATCGACGCGCTGCGCTGCACCGAATGCGTCGGCGCCCACGACGAGCCGCAGTGCAAGCTCGTGTGCCCGGCCGATTGCATCAGCGTGAATCCGGACTTCGAGGAAACGCCGGAGCAGCTGCAGGAGAAGTACCAGAACCTGCACGGCTGAGCATCTTCAGGCAGCCCCGGCCGGAATAGACCCGCCCCTGGCATCCGTAACTCTCCCGATTTCGGGGGTTCGCAACTTCGCGACTTCCCGAAATCGGGAGACATGAATAACCACGGGTTCTTCGCCAGGCTTCCCGAGACTTGACTCTCAGGCGACCTGGCGGGCGCGAACGTCAAGCCACCCGCTTGACGAAGGCGAGCCGCTGCGAGGGCTCGAAGCCGACGTCGTACAGGAACCCCAGCAGCCCGAAGTTCTCGCGCGCGACTATGGTTTCGACGCGCTCGACGCGCAGCCCCTCCAGGTTCACGAACAACTGCGACAACAGCGCGTGCCCCACGCCATGGTGCGAATAGTCGGGATCGACACCGATGGTGTCCAGAATCGCCACGGGCTCCGCGCGGCCGAAATCACCGAAGTCGGTGCGCGCCATCACGAACCCGACCGGGATCGCGTCCACGCGCGCGACCAGGGACACCCGCACGTCCGAGTCGGTCATCGCCTCCTCGACCAGTTCCTGGATGTAGGCCTCGCGCCTGCGGCCGGAGACCCTCTGATCGATGCGCACGATGTCGTTCATGTCGTCGGCCTCGAGCGTACGCACGTCGGCCTTGCCGCGCGCGAGCGCCTCGAAATCGTTCCCGGCCGTAGCGCTGTAATCGACTTCGCTGGTGGAGAATCCGGTCAGGTGTGCCGGCGCCAGGACCTTGTCGCCCTCGTGCGCCGCGAGCCGGTTATGGCTCACCGGGCAGTCCACGACCAGATCCTTTGCAAGCTCGAAGCCTGCATGATCGAGGAACTGCATCACGCGGTGATTGCGCCATGACGAGTCGGTGCGTATCACCGGCACGCCCATGCGCCTCGCCTCGCTCTCGAACTTCGACAGCAGCGCGGTGCCGATGCCGTGGCCCTGCTCGCCCGGCGTGACACCCATCGCTTCCAGCCGCAACGCAGGCTCGGCGCGCCCGAACTGGCCCAGCAACTCGCGCGCCATCATGAAGCCGACGAAGCTGCCGCTTTGCTCCGCGGCGTACTGGACATGCAACTGGGGCTGCGCAAGGGCCGCCTTGAGGCGCCGCTCGAAATAGAAGCGCCGGGCGCGGCTGGCGTTCGCCGCGTCCAGCGCGACCACGGAATCCAGATCCTGCGCGCTCACGCGGCGCAGCGTGATGCCGGCCGGCTGTTGCTGTTTGCGGGTACCCAAGGAACTCTCCTTCTCGGACGGCGGGGTCAAGTTGTTATTCTAGCGCAGCCGACTCTTACCGTATTACGGTACGCGATTACCAATTTGACCGTCCCGCGTCAATCTCGCCCGGATCGATCGGAACTGCACGCGCGAGCCGGGAACCATGGTAAACTGGTACTTAAATGCCTGTTTCAATGTCTGATTCCTGATGCCAGGTCGCGGTACGCCGAGTAGGAGTAGGGCGAATCGCAGCGACGGCGCTGACCGACCGACGCCGCAAGCTGCGGTCCAGGTTCGCCCCATCGACGCAGCCGACCTCAACGCGGTGATCGCGATTGACGCCGAGGCGAGCGGGATCGAGAAGATCGACTACTGGTACGAGCTGTTCCACCGCTATGGGACGCGCGGGCGGCAACAGCGTTTCTTCCTTGTGGCCGAAGCGAACGGCACCATCCACGGCTTCGTCATCGGCGAGGTGAGGGACTGGGAATTCGGTTCGCCCCCGTGCGGTTGGGTGTTCGGCATTGCGGTGCGGCGCAAGACCCGTCTTGGCGGCACCGGCAGCGCGCTGCTCGCAGCCATACTGGAGTGCTTCCGCCGCGCCGGCGTGGACAAGGTGCGCACGATGCTCGCGCGGGACAACAACCTGGTGCTGTCGTTCTTTCGCAGCCAGGGAATGATCGCCGCACCGTTCATCCCGCTCGAACTGGACCTGAAGTGACCGGAGGCGGCGAGTGAAGCTGCAGACCAGCACGATGCTCGCCCTCTTCAGCGTCCTGGAGGCCGCCTCCCAGCCGGGAAAGCAGGTGTCCGCCTCCGAAATTGCCGAACGCTACGGCGTGTCGGCGCATCACCTCGCAAAGGTGCTGCGCGAGCTGGGGCGCGCGGGCCTCGTCGATTCCTCGCGGGGCGCAGGCGGCGGCTATCGGTTCTCGGGCAACGCCAGGCGGCTCACGCTCATGGACGTGATCGAGCGCTTCGAGGACATCGGCGCGCGCTCCCCCGAACCCGGCGCCGCGCACACCGATCTGGGCCTGGCCATTACGCGCGTGCTCTCGGAGATCGACGAGATCGCCAAGGCGACATTTCGCTCCATCACCATCGATACGCTGCTGAAGCTGGTCGAACGGGAGCATCAGGCACAGCGATCCCCCGCGGCGGGCGCATCCGAATCCCGGGGCAAGTCCGAGGGCTGACCGAAGCCCCCGCCTTCAGGCGTCGTGCGCAGCGTCGCTCGACCGGAACCGCGCGAGCAGCTGCGCCCGTCGCGAGCGCATCTCCCCGGCTGCGCGCGCGCGCACCGGACCGAAGCCGCGCACGCGCTCGGGGAGGGCGGCGATTTCCACCGCGACCGCTAGGTTGTCGCGATCGAGTGCGCCCAGCAACGCGGCCAGCGTCGCCTCGTATTCCGCGATCAGTGCGCGGTCGAGCCTGCGCTCGGCTGAACGTCCAAACGGATCGATCGGCGTGCCGCGCAGGCCCTTGAAGCGCGTGAGCAGTTTCAGCAGCGGCAGCACCCACGGACCGAAGCGCCGCTTGCGCGGCTCGCCCGACACCGGATCGACGCGCGCGAACAGCGGCGGGGCGAAATGGAAGTGGAGCCTGTATTCGCCCTCGAAAGCAGCGTTGACCTCCGCCTCGAAGCCGCCGTCGGCGTACAACCTTGCCACTTCGTACTCGTCCTTGTACGCGAGCAGTCTGAAGTAGCTGCGCGCGACCGCCTCAGCCAGAGACGCGCCGCGCGCAGCCTGTCCTCCGTCCAACGCACGCTCGACGCGCCGCGCGCGCTCGACCAGATCGCTGTAGCGCCGCGCGTAGCCCCGGTCCTGATAGTCGGTGAGAAAACGCATCCGGCGCGCGATCACCTCGTCCAGGCTGCGGGATTCGCGCCGATGCTCGCTCGGCGCACTCGCGGGCAGCGCCGCCTCCTCGACCGCGGCCGGATCGCACGCCGCGCGTCTGCCCCAGCCGAAGGCCGCCTGGTTCATTTCGACCGCCGTGCCGTTCAGTTCGATCGCGCGCAGGATCGCTTCGGCGGCAACCGGAACCAGGCCCTGCTGATACGCGAAGCCGAGCATGAACAGGTTGGTCGCGATCGCGTCGCCCGTGAGTGAGGTCGCCAGCCGCGTGCCTTCGATGAATGCGGCGTTCCCCGCCCCCAGCGCTTCGCTGACCTCGTCCTGCATCGCCGCCTGCGGATACTGCCAGTCCGGATTGCCTATGAAATCGCCGGTCACTGCGTGCGAGACGTTCACCACCGCGCGCGTCACCCCGGGGCACATCCGTTCGATCGGTTCGGCGGCGACGGTGGCGATCAGGTCGCAGCCGATCACCGCGTCGGCATCCCCCGCGGCGATGCTTGCGGAGTGAATGGCATCCGGACGATCGGCGATCCGCACGTGCGAAAACACGGCACCCCCCTTTTGCGCGAGGCCGGTCATATCGACCACCGACACGCCCTTGCCTTCCAGGTGCGCGGCCATGCCGAGCAGCGCGCCGATGGTGATGACGCCGGTTCCACCGACGCCGGTGACCAGTATGTCCCAGGGCCGGTCGGTCGCCGGCCGCTGCGGCTCGGGCGGGGAAGCGCCGTTGCCTGCACCTGCCGCGGCAGCCTTGCCTTTGCGCACGCTGCCGCCCTCGACCGTGACCAGGCTCGGGCACAGGCCGTCGAGGCACGAATAGTCCTTGTTGCAGGCCGATTGGTCGATGGCGCGCTTGCGTCCGAACTCGGTCTCCACCGGCACGACGGCCAGGCAGTTCGACTTCACGCTGCAGTCGCCGCAGCCTTCGCATACCAGCTCGTTGATGAACACCCGCCGGGCCGGATCGGGGTAGGTGCCGCGCTTGCGTCGGCGGCGCTTTTCCGCTGCGCACGTCTGGTCGTATATCAGCGCCGTCACGCCGGTCTGTTCGCGCAGTTCGCGTTGCACCTGCTCCAGGTCGTCGCGGTGGCGCACCAGAACGCCGGCGGCAAACCCGGTTTCGCCCCGGTACTTGCGCGGCTCGTCGGACATCACCACGATGCGGCGCACGCCTTCGGACTCGATCTGGCGCGTCATCTGCGGCACGGAGAGCGGCCCGTCCATCGGCTGGCCGCCGGTCATCGCGACCGCGTCGTTGAACAGTATCTTGTAGGTGATGTTGACGTTCGCGGCGACCGCCGCGCGTATCGCCAGCAGCCCGGAATGAAAATAGGTTCCATCGCCCATGTTGGCGAAAACGTGCCGGGTGCCCGTATGGCCGGCCAGGCCGATCCAGGCCGCGCCCTCGCCGCCCATCTGGCTGACCGTGAGCGTGTTGCGTCCCATCCAGACCGCCATCAGGTGGCAACCCACGCCGCCGAACGCACAGCTGCCCTCCGGAACCTTGGTGGAGCGGTTGTGCGGGCAGCCGGCACAATAAAACGGCGGCCGCAGCAGCCTGAGCCGGGGCTGCGCCAGCGCCCTCTCCTTCGCATCGAGCAGCGCCAGGCGCTCGCGGATAGGTTCGCTGCTGTGAAAGCGCTCGACGCGCGCGGCGATGGCGCGGGCGATGATCGCGGGCGTGAGTTCCGCGGTCATCGGCAGCAGGACGCTGCCGTGCGCGCGCCCCCACTCGCCGCGCTCGTCGAACTTGCCGATCACGCGCGGCCGCGCATCGACGCGCCAGTTGTAGAGCTGCTCCTTGAGCTGGTATTCGATGATCTGGCGCTTTTCCTCGACGACCAGGATCTCTTCCAGCCCCTGGGCGAACCGGCGCACGCCCTCGGCCTCCAGCGGCCAGACCAGACCGACCTTGTAGAGCCGGATGCCGATGCGCTCCGCTTCCTTCTCATCCAGCCCCAAATCGTCCAGCGCCTGGCGCACATCCAGGTAGGCTTTTCCGCAACTGATGATTCCCAGACGGGGCGCGGCGCTGTCCCAAACGATGTGGTCCAGGCCGTTGGTCCGCGCGTAGGCCTGCGCGGCGTAGACCTTGAATTCGGCCATGCGCCGCTCCTGCAGGAAGCGATCATCCGGCCAGCGGATCGAGACCCCATCGGGCGGCAACACGAAATCCCCGGTCAGCCGCGCCGCTACGCGCTCCGGGTCCCCCCCCACGGATGCCGAACACTCCGCGGCCTCGGAGGTCATCTTG
>Ga0154717_1069_pt5 | contig 9772 bp, 10 predicted proteins | sample Rifle2008BG16ft_FD_105725 | JGI IMG/M metagenome (GOLD analysis project Ga0154717, IMG submission 105725) | Betaproteobacteria bacterium RBG_16_64_18
CCGCTACTCTTCTACAGCAAATGATTGATTCATCTGGCTGATTGCGCGTTCTTGCGCGAACCGCCAGAAAAACATTGGGATTGTACAGCCGCGACAGACGATGCCCTCCTGGATTACTCACCCGAACAATGAGTTGCGCGCTGCGCGAACTTTACCCGGACGCTCCGTCACTTTAGGTCCGCGCATCACACCACCAACGGCCCTTCGAAGTCCACCGATCGGAAATCCGATTCCATGGAAACCGGGTGACAAACTCGCCTCCGATAGGGTGATCGAGGATCGGAATTGATTGTTTATCTCGATTCTGATTGCCTTGCCAATCGCGTTTGTTCGTGACTACAATGCCCAATGTAGTCACGTCGGGAGCTAGCCATGGAGATCTCGGTTCGCGAATTGAAAAGCCGTCTGTCCGAAACCCTGCGCCGGGTGACGGCCGGTGAGGAAGTGGTTGTCACCTCGCGCGGCAAGGAGGTGGCACGCCTGCTGCCGCCGCGCGCCCGGCGGGGCAAGGCATTGTCCGAGGCGGAGCTGATCGAACGTTTCCGCCGGCTGCCGGGGGTACGTCCCGGAAGCGGCGAGAAACCTGCGTTGCCGAAACCGCTCGTGCGGATCGGAAAAGGCGAAAAGACGCTGGCGGAGATCGTGAGCGAACAGCGCGGATGATCCTTTACCTGGATACCTCCGCCCTGGTGAAGCTGTTCGTGGCGGAAGCCCACTCGGACCGGGTCCGGCAGGCGATCTCCCGGGCGCAGCTGATCGCCACGCATGCGATCGCCTACGTCGAGGCCTGCGCCACGTTCGCGCGCGTGGCTCACGCCCGCGGGGACGACGCACTGTTCCCCGCCTTGCGCCGGAATCTCGACATCCAGTGGGCGGCGTGGGAAATACTGAACGTGACCGAGCCGCTCGTTCGCCGCGCCGCCGACCTGGCCGGTAACTACCGCTTGCGGGGCTATGACAGCGTCCATCTTGCCGCCGCGGAGTCGGCGTTCGAAGCTTTCCGCAATCATGTCCCGTTTCATTTTGCGGTGTTCGACGGCCAACTCAGCGATGCCGCGAAGCAGGCTGGAATTCCGTTGCTCGAAGCGTAGCGCTTCGCAGCCAAGTTCTTCGCCCTCCACCGTGACGGCAGGAATCCAATGCGCTCGATTTACACCCGCCAAAATCGGCGTTGCCACCATCATTGTGCATCCCGTCAGTCTCAAAACATGCGACAGACCGCCTGCGCGGCCCAGTCACCCCCCATATTGCACCAGCGCCCGCCGCAGCGCCCCCGCCACCTCCGTCCTCAGCGCTTCCGGCGCCACCACCTCCACCTCCGCCCCATGCCGCAGAATGTCCATGACCAGTTCCCGCGAATCGCGGTAGGGAATGCGCAACTCGTAACATCCGTCGGTGAGGTACTGCCCCGCCTGTTCCGGATGCCAGCGCTCATCGAACGGAGACAGATGTCCGTCGAGCAGGCCCGGTTCAAGCGACTGCAGCAGCCGCTGGAACACGATCAGCGCCTGCAACTCCTGGGCGCTGAACCACAGCCCCGGAAGCTCGAAGGCACGGCCCTCCGGATCCGCCCGGTAGTGAAATCCGCCGAGGTTTTCGTCGCGCTCGATCGGCGCGCCAAGGTGGTTTTCGAGCGCGTGGATGAGGCGGTAGGCGGTCGCCTTCGAGCAGCCGAGCCGTTCGCGCAGATCCTCGAACGGGATCGGCGTGCGCCTTCCCGCGAGGATGCGATGCAACTGGTAGATCCGGTCGAACTTGTCCACGGCCCACCTCCCCGTCATCCCCGAACGCACGGCACAGCGGACGTCCTTCAGCGCTCCGACGCCGTATCTGTCATTGAATCCGGACTATCCCCGCTGTTGGCCCATTAATCATGCCACGAACCAGCCAAGTGGCCTATTTACACACTCACCGCCCCGTGCGCTCCCATTCGGCGTCCGGCCCGCGCCCCAGGCAGCGCACGCCCCCTTCTGCGCGCAGATCCTGGAGCGCGCGCACCAGTGTCCGGCGGCTGATTCCGCCGCACGTGCGCGCCAGCTCGCCGATGGTGAAACGCGCCGGCAGCCGGGCCACGGCGCCGCGCACCAGCTCGCGCTTCGCGCCACGGGCCGACGAGATGGACCCCACGCGATCCTCGAATTCCTTGCAGGCGGCGATCAGCGTGCCGAGGAAATAATCCAGCCACGGTCGCAGGTCGTGCCGGCCTTCGTGCCAAGCCTGCGAACTCCGGTAAAGTGCCTCGTAGTAAGTCTTCTTGCTCTGCTCGATGACCCGCTCCAGACTCACGTAGCGGCCGACCTCGTAACCGGCCCGATAGAGCAGTAGCAGCGACAGCAACCGACCGATGCGGCCGTTGCCGTCGGTGAACGGATGAATGCACTCGAAGTCGAGAACGAACGCGGCGATCAGCAGCAGCGGATCCGTCCGCTCCTGCGCCTGCTCGCGCTCGAATTGCTCGATCAGGCGCTGCATGAACTTCGGCGTGGCCAGCGCCGACACGGGCTTGAATCGGATCGCGTATCCGCCTCCCGGCCGCCGCTCAAGAATCGCATTGTCCTTGGGCTTCCAGGCGCCGCCCCGCTCGGAGGTATAGCTATAAAGGGTGCGGTGCCAATTCCTGACCAGATCGCCGCTCAGCTTCAGCTTCGGGGCATGGGTGTGGATTTCGGCGAGCACGTCCCGGTATCCCGCGACCTCCTGCTCGGAACGGTCGCGCGGCTTCGAACGCCTGAGCACCAGGGGATCGATACGGCCCGGCGCCACGACGACACCTTCGATCCGGCTGGACGATTCCACGCTCTGCACCACAGCGGCGCGGCGCAGCGTTTCCAGAATTTCCGGAAACTGATGGGTGTAAAGCGCCTGTCGCCCACGGTATTCGCCCAGCGCACGCATGGTGCGCAGCAGCGCGTGTGAGACCGGTGTGTCGTATAGGTACCCATGTTCGAAGGATTTCATCGCCTGTCCTCGTGATAGTCCGCCCGTTCCTGCTCGACGCGCATCGGCTGCGCCATGGCATCGACCTCCAGCCAGTAGTGCTGGACCTCGATAACCTCGTGCCATGCGATACCGGCTGGCGCCTTGATCGAATCCTCAAGCTTTGGTTCCGTATCGCTGTGGCTCACCACGTACAGCCGGTAACGCCCGAGCCGTTCGCGCAGATCCTCGAACGGGATCGGCGTGCGCTTTCCCGCGAGGATGCGATGCAGCCGGTAGATCCGGTCGAACTTGTCCACCGTGTCGCTCCCCTTATGGGTAGCACGCCGTCCTGCTGACAGTTTTGTTATATGAAAGCCTGTCTGCGTCTAGCACAGACAGAGTTACTGCCACAGTGGGGCAATTGTCGGCATAAATTGCCGACCTACTTCTTCTATAGCTTACTCCGCCAGCCGCTCGTCGAGCGCGACGATCCAGTGCGTCACCCGCACCTGCGCGCCGGCCGCGAGATGACTCTGGCAGCCGATGTTGGAAGACACGATCATCTCGGGCATGCCTGAGGCGAGCGCCGCAAGCTTGTTCCTCTTCAGTTGCCCCGCGAGGTCCGGCTGCAGGATCGAGTAAGTGCCTGCGGAGCCGCAGCACAGGTGCGAATCGGGCACGGGCGCGAGGTCGAATCCGGCCACCACCAACACGCGCTCGGTCACGCCCGTGATTTTCTGGGCGTGCTGCAGCGTGCACGGCGGATGGAAAGCCACTCGCCGGGGCGGTCTGTTCGCGAGCAGCGGGCGCAATTTGTCCATCTCGGCGTCGACCACTTCGCAGATGTCGCGGGTCATAGCGCTGATGCGCGCGGCCTTCTCCCGATAACGGGGATCGCGCTCGAACAGATGGGCGTAGTCCTTCACCATCGCGCCGCAGCCGCTGCCGGTCATCACGATCGCCTCCACGCCGCGAGCGGCGTCCTTCCCGGCGGCCTCGACGTGCGGCCACCACGCGTCGATCAGCCGGCGCATGTCCTCCAGGCCCTCCCGCTGCTGGTTCAGATGGTAGCGCACGGCGCCGCAGCAGCCCGCACCGCGAGCCTCGATGAGCGAGATGCCGAGGCGGTCGAGCACGCGCGCGGCCGCCGCGTTGATGTCCGGTGCGAGCGCCGGCTGCACGCAGCCCGCGAGGGCGATCATCCGTCGCGCATGGCGCGGCGCGGGCCAGGGCTGCGCCGAGGGCACGGCTCCGGGCACTTTGCCCGCGAGCGCCCCCGGCAGATACGGCTTTGCCATCCGCCCCAAGCCGAGCAGCGGCGAGAACAGCGAAGGCCGCGGCAGCACCTGGGTGAGCGCGGCGCGCTGCGCCCGCTGCCACCACGGGCGCTCGACGCGCTGCTCCACCACGTTGCGCGCGATGTCCAGCAGCCGCCCGTACTCCACGCCCGAGGGGCAGGTCGTCTCGCAGGCGCGGCAGATCAGGCACCGGTCCAGGTGCAGCTGGGTGCGCTCGGTGACGCGATGGCCTTCCAGCACCTGCTTCATCAGGTAGATGCGGCCGCGCGGGCCGTCGAGCTCGTCGCCCAGCAGCTGATAGGTCGGACAGGTCGCGGTGCAGAATCCGCAATGCACGCACTTCCTGAGGATCGCGTCGGCCTCGCGGCCCTCGGGCGTGTCGCGGATGAAGTCGGCGAGCTGGGTCTGCATCAGAATTCCGTATACATCCGCCCGCGGTTGAAGATCGCTTCCGGGTCGAAGCTCGCCTTGAGCTTGGCGTGGATTTTCGCCAGCGCGGGCTCGAGCGGCTGGAACACGCCGGCTGATTTGTCCCCGCCGCGGAACAGCGTCGCATGGCCGCCCGCGCGCCGCGCGGCCTCGCGCAGGACGCGCGCATCGGCGCTGGTCGCAAGCCAGCGCAGCGCCCCGCCCCATTCGATCAGCTGCGCCCCCGGCAGTGCGAGCGGCGGCGCATTCGATGGCACCGAGAGCCGCCAAAGCGGGATATCACCGCGAAAGAACGGGTCCGTGTGCTCGCGCACGCCCGACCAGTAGGCGCGCGCCTCGCCGTCCCCGACGCGCCCGCCGCCCAGCTTCTCGCATGCCGCACGCACGGCCGCCGCGGCGCCCGACAGGCGCAGGGCCAGCTCGCTGCCGGTCCAGGCGCTGGCCGAAATCGGAAGCGGGCGCCCGGCCCAGCGGTTGAGCGCTTCGATCGCCTTGTCCTCGGGCATCTCGAACCTGAGCGTCGTCTCGGCCACCGGCAGCGGCAGCACCTTGAGCGAGGCGTCCAGAATCAACCCGAGCGTGCCCATCGATCCGGCAACGAGGCGCGACACGTCGTAGCCGGCGACGTTCTTCATCACCGTGCCGCCGAAGCGCAGCACCCTGGCGCGCGCATCCATGATCGTGACGCCCAGAACAAAGTCCCGCACCGCGCCCGCCGCTGCGCGCCGCGGCCCGGACAGCCCTGCCGCCAGCATGCCGCCGACCGTCGCGCCAGCACCGAAATAGGGCGGCTCGAAGGCGAGCATCTGCCGGTTCGCGTGCAATGCGGCCTCGAGCTCCGCAAGCCCCGTGCCGCAGTTCGCCGTGACCACGAGTTCCGTGGGCTCGTAGGCGGTCACGCCGGCGCAAGCGCGCGTGTCGAGCACCTCGCCTTCGAAAGACTGCCCGTAGAAATCCTTGGTGCCGCCGCCGCGCAGGCGCAGCGGGCGGCTCTGCGAAGCCGCGCGGATCGTCTCGGAAAAGAATTTCAGCGCGTCGCTCACCGTCAGAACCGCTCCAGCCCGGGGAACGGAAGATCGGCGCCGCGCACGTGCATCTTCCCGAACTCGGCGCAGCGGTGCAGCGTCGGGATGTTCTTGCCCGGGTTGAGCAGTTCCTTCGGATCGAAGGCGCGCTTCACGGCGCGGAACTGCTCCAGCTCGTCGGGGCTGAACTGCACGCACATCTGGTTGATCTTCTCGATGCCGACGCCGTGCTCGCCGGTGATCGTGCCGCCCACCTCGATGCACTTCTCCAGCACCTCGGCGGCGAACGCTTCGGTGCGGCGCAGCTCATCCGGATCGTTCGCGTCGAACAGGATCAGCGGGTGCAGGTTGCCGTCCCCGGCGTGAAACACGTTCGGACAGCGCAGGCCGTATTTCGCCTCGAGCGCCGCGATGAAGCGCAGCATCTCGGCCAGGCGCTTGCGCGGAATCGTGCCGTCCATGCAGTAGTAGTCCGGCGAAATTCGCCCCATCGCCGCAAACGCCGCCTTGCGTCCGGACCAGAACTTCAGCCGCTCGGCCTCGTTCTGCGAAACCCGGAAATCGTAGGCGCCCGCGCCGCGCAGCACCTCGGTCATGCGCGCGATCTCCTCCTCGACTTCCTCCGGGGTGCCGTCGGATTCGCACAGCAGCAGCGCGGCAGCATTCAGGTCGTAGCCGGCATGCACGTATTCCTCGACCGCGCGCGTGGCCGCCCGGTCCATCATCTCCAGGCCGGCCGGGATGATCCCGGCGGCGATCATCGCCGCGACCGCCGTGCCGGACCGCTCCACGTCGTCGAACGCCGCGAGTATCACCCTCGCCGCCTCCGGCGCGGGGACCAGCTTGACGGTGATCTCGGTGGTCACCGCGAGCATGCCCTCCGAACCGGTGACCAGCGCCAGCAGGTCGTATCCCGGCGCATCCAGCGCCTCGGAACCGAATTCGACCACCTCGCCCTCGATGGTGACGCCGCGCACGCGCAGCACGTTGTGTACCGTGAGCCCGTACTTCAGGCAGTGCACGCCGCCTGCGTTCTCGGCGACGTTGCCGCCGATGCTGCAGGCGATCTGCGAGGACGGATCCGGCGCGTAATACAGGCCGTAGGGGGCCGCCGCTTCGGTGATGGCGAGGTTGCGCACCCCAGGCTGCACGCGCGCGACGCGCGCCACCGGATCGACGGCCAGGATGCGCTTCATTTTGGAGAGCGACAGCAGCACGCCGTTCGCCATCGGCAGCGCGCCGCCCGATAGCCCGGTGCCCGCGCCGCGCGCGACCACCGGCACGCCCAGCTCGAAGCAGGCGCGCAGCGCGTGGCGCACCTGCTCCTCGTTCTCCGGCAGCGCCACGACCCCCGGCAGCTCGCGGTAGGCGGAGAGCCCGTCGCACTCGTAGGGCCGCATATCCTCCGCATCGAACAGCACGCACGCCTCGGGCAGGGCCAGGCGCAGGCGGCCGATGACCTGCGCGCGCTTCAGGAACGCCGTGCCGGTGATCGGCATGTTCATGGTGAGTTGCCTCGTTCTGTCCAAGACGGCATGGCCGATGCCAAGCACAGGTGCTCATCAATGCACCATCCCACATCTCCCGATTTTGGGACGTTGCGCAGTTGCAACGTCCCAAAATCGGGAGACCGGAATGAACCCAGAATCCTCACCAGGTCGGTCAGCATTTGAGCGGGCGACAACCGGCTATACCGCTGCGGCCTGGCCGAGGTACGGCCGCAGCCAGCCCAGCCCGTCCTCGGTGCGGCCCACCGGCGTGTATTCGCAGCCTATCCAGCCCTGGTAGCCGATGCGGTCGATGCGTTCGAACAGGAAGGGGTAGTTGATTTCGCCCGTTCCCGGCTCATGGCGATCGGGCGCGTCGGCGATCTGCATGTGGCCGATGCGCGCGATATTCGCCTCGATGGTCGCAGCCAGGTCGCCTTCCATGATCTGCATGTGGTACACGTCGTACTGCAGCTTCAGGTTTGCCGAGTGCGCCTCGTCCATCAGCGCGAGCGCCTGAGCGCTGTTGCGCAGGTAGAACCCGGGCATCGAGCGCGTGTTGACCGGTTCGACGAGCAGCGTGATGCCCTCGCGCCCGAGCTCGCCCGCCGCATAGCGCAGGTTCGACACGAAGGTCTCGCGCAGCGTCTCGGGAGCGGCGCGCGCCGGCGCGATGCCCGACAGGCAATTCACGCGCGTGCAGCCCAGCGCCTTCGCGTATTCGATCGCGCGGCCCACGCCGTCGCGAAACTCGGAGACGCGCGACGGAAGGCAGGCGATGCCGCGCTCGCCCTTGGCCCAGTCGCCGGGCGCGAGATTGAACATCACCACCTCGACGCCGGCTCGGCGCGCGCGGTCCGCGAGTTCGTTCTTGTCCCAGGCGTAGGGAAAGTGGAATTCGACCGCCCGGAATCCGGCGCTCGCGGCTCGCTCGAAGCGCGCGGAAAACTCGACCTCGCCGAACAGATAGCTGAGGTTGGCGCAGAACCTGGGCATGAGCGTCGGGAAACGATACGGAAAGCGGAGTTTAGCGCACTGCCGCGCCTGCCGGCTCGCCCTCAGGCAGCCGCCTGCCTGCCCACGGGGCGCTCGTCGATCGGCAGGTTCACCAGCGTCGCGACCACCGAGAGCGCGATGGCGATGGTCCAGACGAGCTGGTAGGAGCCGGTCGCGTCGTAGAGGTAGCCGCCCATCCAGCCGCCGAAGAAGCTGCCGATCTGGTGTGACAGGTAGACGAATCCGGACAGCGCGGCGAGATGCTTGACGCCGAACATGCCCGCGACCACCCCGTTGGTGAGCGGCACCGTGGCGAGCCAGGTGAAACCGAACACCGACGCGAAGACGTAGACGCTCGCAGGCGTGAGCGGGAACGCGAGCAGCACGACCATGGCCGCACCGCGTACCGCGTACAGGATCGAAAGCAGAGTGGTCTTCGGAAAACGCCCGCCCAGCCAGCCCGCCGCGTAGGAGCCGAAGATGTTGAACAGGCCGATCAGCGCCAGCGCGATGGTTCCGTCCTTCGCCGTGAGCCCCTGGTCGAGCAGGAAGGCCGGAAAATGCAGGCCGATGAACACGATCTGGAAACCGCAGGTGAAATAGCCCGCGGCGAGCAGCCAGAAACCCCGCTGGCCGAACGCCTCGGAGAGCGCCTCGGAGAGCGAGGCGCCGCGGCCGGCATGGGCCGAGCCGTAGCCCTGGTCCGCAACCCCGAGCGAGAGCGGAACCATCAGCAATGCGAGCATGGCCATCACCAGCAGCGCGGCGAACCATCCCTGCCAGGAAATGAGCGCCAGCGTCAGAGGCAGGAGCAGGAACTGCCCGAGCGAGCCGGCGGCGCTGCCCACACCGAGCACCATGCTGCGTTTCCCGGGCGGATAAGCGCGTGCGAGGGCCCCGAAGACGATGTTGAACGTCGTGCCGCTCATGCCCAGACCGATCAGCACGCCCACGCCGAGGATGAACAGCAGCGGCGTCGAGGCGGTGGCCATGCACACCAGACCCAGTGCGTAGGCGACGCCGCCCGCGAGCATCACGCGGCCGGCGCCGAACCGGTCGGCCAGCATGCCGGTAAGCGGCTGCGACAGTCCCCAGAGCAGATTCTGCAGCGCGATCGCAAAACCGAACACCTCGCGGCCCCAGCCGTGGTCCATGCTCATCGGCTGCAGGTAAAGGCCGAACCCATGCCGGATCCCGAGCGCGAGCGTCAGGATCGTGCTGCCGCAGACAAGCAGCATCCCCGGTGTGCGCCAGCCACTTCGTTGCATCGTGTTACTCCGGGTGAACTGCTCGCAGCATAGCGGCAGCGCGTGCGGCCGGTCAAACGCGAATCCAGATCCGGCGGCACATGCGTGCTGCGCGTGATCGCGCCAGCAGAGTCAAATATTAGGACGGGCGGAGGCCGCCTGCTAAACTACGCGTGTCCGCCTTCCGTCACCCGATTTTCAGCCCCGATGGCCGCATCTCCACGCAGCACGCTGCTACTCGCCGTTTTTCCGTTCCTGCGCTGGTGGCCGCGCGTCAACGCAACCACGCTGCGCGAGTACAGTCCGCGCCAGAAGCACCTGCTCCTGATGTCCAAGAGCATCAACTTCGTCGATGTCGCAGGCGCGGAACT
>Ga0154717_1117_pt1 | contig 9625 bp, 7 predicted proteins | sample Rifle2008BG16ft_FD_105725 | JGI IMG/M metagenome (GOLD analysis project Ga0154717, IMG submission 105725) | Betaproteobacteria bacterium RBG_16_64_18
GGCATCAAGCGAGCGTGCTTGCGGATTTTTGTCGTCGCAGGATGAAACTTGACTCATTTGCCACAAAACCTGCGAACCAAGGATTCTGGTGATTGCCGACACGCCGGATATGCCGCTGGTTTCGGTGCTGGTGCGCAGCATGGACCGGCCGTTCCTGCGCGAAGCGCTCGATGCCGTTGCGCTGCAAACCTATCCCGATGTCGAGGTCGTCGTCGTCAACGCCAAGGGCGGCGAACACGCTGCGCTGGGTACATCCTGCGGGCGCTTCCCGCTGCGCGTTGTCAACGCCGGCGGCTCGCCGCTCGCGCGTCCCGCAGCCGCCAACACCGCGCTCGACGCCGCGCGCGGGGACTGGCTGATTTTTCTCGACGATGACGACAGCATGGATCCGGATCACCTCGAGCGGCTGGTTCGGGCCGCCCTGCGTACGCCAGGCCGAGACGTCGTCTATACCGGCGTGCGCGTGGTCGATGCGTTTGGTTCGCCGGTGCGGGAACTGAGCGAGCCTTACGACCGTGTGCGTCTGTGGCAGGCCAATTTCCTGCCCATCCATGCCGTCCTCTTCGCTCGCACGCTGCTCGGACAGGGCGCCCGTTTCGACCAGGCCTTCGAGGTCTACGAGGACTGGGATTTCTGGAATCAGCTCGCCTGCCTGACCGACTTTACGCATATTTCCGGCATCTCGGCGACCTATCGCCTGACGGGTGATTCCGGGCTGTCCGCCGATCCCGATGGCGAACTCACGCAGAGGGGCAGAGCCCAGTTCTTTGAAAAGTGGCGCAGCCGCATCCCGCCGGCAGATCTTGCCCAAGCGCTGGCCCAGGCGGAGGAAGCGCGCGCATTGGCTCAGCGGCTGCATGTCGAACTCGACGCTCGTCAGGCAGCCGAGGCCGATTATCGCACGCTGGAGTCCGGCCATCGCGCGCTCGACGCCGATCACCGCGCGCTGAAATCCGGCCATCAGGCGCTCGAGGCCGACTACCGCACGCTGGAATCCGATCATCGGGCGATCGAGGCCGGTTACCGCACGCTGGAATCCGATCATCGGGCGCTCCAGGCCGGTTACCGCACGCTGGAATCCGATCATCGGGCACTCGAGGCCGATTTCCGCAAGCTCGAGGCCGAGAAGCAGGCGCACGAGGCTGCCTTTGCCGACCTCGAGACCGCCTATCGCTCCCTTGAGCAGAGTTACTTCAATGTGCTCGGCTCTGCGTCCTGGCGTGTCACGGCGCCCTTGCGTGATCTGCGTGCAGTATTGAATCGGCGCGCGATGCTCAACGGGGTGATTCACGTCTGTCGAGCACTGTTTCGCGCACTCCCGGTCAGCGAGGAACTTCGCTGGCGCTGGCGCTATCGCTTGCTGCAGACGCCGCTGAGGCGTTTTTTCGGCGAATTCCAAACCGAGCAAACGGTACCCGAGGCAAAACCGCACGCACCGCCTCCGGGCAAGGAAGCCGTGCGCGCCAGAGCGGAATCCGACCTGGCGGCGTTCCTCGCCGCTGGAACTCATTTGGTCTTGCCGACGGACGAACACCCCCGCGTTTCGGTGCTGCTGGTCCTGTTCAATCAGGCCGGCTTGACCTACGGCTGCCTCGACGCGCTGGCGCAGGAGCGCGAACTTGCGTTCGAGACGATCATCGTCGATAACGCGTCGACCGATAGAACCTCCGAGCTTCTGGATCGCCTGACCGGGGCGGTCGTGATTCGCAATGCCGACAACGAAGGCTTCCTGCTGGCGGTCAATCGGGCGGCGCGCGCGGCGCGCGGAGAATTTCTGCTGGTGTTCAACAACGATGCGGTGGTGCTGCCGGGGGCCTTGCAGGCGGCGGTCAGGCGGATGGACAGCGCGCCCGAGGCAGGCGCCGTCGGCGGCGCCATTCTGCTCTGGGACGGAAGCCTGCAGGAAGCCGGCAGCATCATCTGGCGCGACGGCAGTTGCCTGGGCTACGGCCGCGGCGACGATCCCGCCGCGCCTGTCTATGACTTCGTACGTGACGTGGATTACTGCTCGGGCGCCTTTCTGCTGGTGCGCCGCGCATTGTTCGAGGCGCTGGGAGGGTTCGACACCGATTACGCGCCGGCCTATTACGAGGAAAGCGATTTCTGCGCGCGCCTCTGGGAGCGAGGACACCGGGTCGTATACGATCCCGCGGTACGCATTCGTCACTTCGAGTTTGCCAGCGCAGGTGCTCAATCGGAGCAGGCGATCGCGCTGCAGGTCCGCAACCGCGCGCGCTTTGCCGCCAAGCATCCGGAATTCCTCGCCCGGCAGCGCGAACCCTCGCAGGCGGCGGTGCTGTTTGCCCGCCAGCGGCTCGCCTCCGGCAGGCAGCGCATCCTGCTCATCGACGACAGGGCGCCGCGCCGGGATCTGGGGGGCGGTTTTCCGCGCGCCCGCGACTTCGTCGTGGCCATGGTGGCCGAGGGGCATTTCGTCACCCATTATCCCTTGCAGTTCCCGCACGATCCCTGGGACAAGGCGCGCGCGGCGCTGCCGGACACAGTCGAAATCATGCAGGGCTACGGCGTTGCCGGACTGCCCGGATTTCTCGAGGAACGCCGGAATTATTACGCTTGCATCATCGTCAGCCGGCCGCACAACATGCAGGTCGTCAATGCCCTGCACGCCGACCACCCGGAGTGGTTTGCCGGAACCACGCTGGTGTTCGACGCCGAAGCCCTGTTTTCGCTGCGCGATATCACCAAGGCTGCGGTTCGCGGCGAACAGGTGCCGCCGGCAGCACAGGAGAGAATGATCCGTGCCGAACTCGACATCGCCCGCATCGCCCATCGCATCGTCACCGTTTGTCCGGCCGAGGCGGCGCACTACCGCAGACACGGGCACGCGCAGGTGCACGTTCTCGGCCACACGCTGAACGCCCGCCGCGACGGCCCCGATTTCGGCGCGCGTCGCGGCTATCTCTTTGTCGGCGCCATTCAGGAGGACGATACGCCCAACGGAGACAGTCTGATCTGGTTTCTGCGCGAAGCCTGGCCGCGCATCCGGGCGCGCGGCGATGCCCGTCTCGATGTCGTGGGCCTGTGCGAAGCGCCGGAGGTCCGGCGCCTGGCGACATCGGGCGTTCGCCTGCACGGGCAGGTCGAGTCGGTCGAACCTTTCTACGACACGGCCCGCGTCTTCATCGTCCCCACCCGTTTTGCCGCCGGCATACCGCACAAGGCGCATGAGGCGGCAGCGCATGGGGTGCCGATGGTCGTCACCTCGCTGATCGCCGCGCAACTCGGCTGGGACAGCGAAATCGAGATTGCCGACGAGGGCGGCGCGTTTGCAGAACGCTGCATCGCCTTGCACGACGATGAGGCACGCTGGCAGGCCCGGCGCCAGGCAGCCTGGGCAGCCATCGATCGCGATTGCAGTCCGTCAGCTTTCCACCGGACAGTGGCGCAGATCGTTGCCGCCGCACGCCCCGAGTGACGATAGTCCGATCCGCCTAAGGATTGATCGGCAGCACCGCGTTCCAGCTGCCGCCCACGCTGACCGGAATGGTCGCGGTCCCCAGAATCGGTATCGTGACCGAAAAGCCGACCGAGCCGTCGAAATTACCGCTGGCCTGCATCGGCGCCGTACTGGTGTCGATATACCAGACGATCGGGCCGCCGCCGCGCCCATCGAGGGTACCCGACACCACCGGATGGGTCCACGAACCTTCGAGGCGGAACTGGCCGTCGCTTCCCCTGACGATGTTGGCGAGCCAGTTGCCGCAGATGCAGATCGCCCCGTAACCGGCGACCGAAATGTTGCCGCCGTCGTAGCTGCCGCTGGCGGTGCCCGCCACGGAACCGTCGGGCATGAAGCGCACGGTCCAGTCGCCGCTGACCGTGCCATTGACTGCGCCCACGTCGCTTGCCGTGCCGCTGAAGGATCCCTGCACCTTTCCGGTCACCACGGTGTCCGCCGCGCCCTGGAAGCGCACGGTCCAAGTACCGCTGAGGGTCTTGACGCCCTGGGCCGTGTACACCTGGCCCTGGAAGCCGCCTGTCGCCACGCCGGTGGCGGTATCGACCACGAGCGTCGTGGTGCCGTCGGCGGTGCCCGTCCCGCTCGCCGGACCACGGCCGCCGGCCGCGTCCCAGGTGATGGAAATGGACTTGGTCTGCGGGTTGTAACCGGCCACGCGCCAGTTGCCGGCGAACCCCGAACCGCCGAAGCTGCCGCTGCCGCCGACAGTCTCGACAAATACGCCGGACGCATCGCTCGTGCCGGAGGCATTCCACGCGCCCTCGATGCTGCCCGAGTAGTTGCCGCTGCCGTCGCCGGCCGCGCCGCTGAAGCTGCCGCTCAACTGGCCGGAGAATACCTGTGCGGGCCATGCCGATCCGGAAACCGCGGCGAGCAGCAGCAGGCACAAGACGCGAATGAAGGTCAACATGATCGATGCTCCCCCAGAAGTTTGGTCCATCACACCATTCGGCCCGGCAGTCCGTGTTGACGGCGCTCAATAGTCGCGGCGATATTCGCAGCGCCCGCTGTGCGGACCCTTTACGGAAGACGGCGGTCTGCGGCAGAGCGGCCGCTGTGCTCGGCCGGTCGTGAGCCGCGGCCCTGCTTCAGGGAAAGACTTCCGCCTCGCTCAACCGCTTCGCATCCGCATCTTTCGCCGCCAGCGTCGGCGCACCGCTCAAGGGCCAGGCGATGGCCAGGTCCGGGTCGTTCCACAGCAGCGAGCGCTCGTGCTCCGGCGCCCAGTAGTCGGTGGTCTTGTAGAGAAACTCAGCCGAGTCGGACAGCACCAGGAACCCGTGGGCGAAACCTTCCGGTATCCACATCATGCGCTTGTTATCGGCCGACAGGATCTCGCCCACCCATTTGCCGAACGTGGGCGACGAGCGGCGGATGTCCACCGCCACGTCGTACACCTCTCCGGAGACGACCCGCACCAGCTTGCCCTGCGGCTGCCTGATCTGGTAGTGCAGGCCGCGCAGCACGTTCTTTGCGGAGCGCGAATGGTTGTCCTGCACGAACTCGCCCGGTATGCCGTGCGGCTCGAGCGCGCGCCGGTTGTAGCTCTCGAAGAAGAAGCCGCGTTCGTCGCCGAATACCCTGGGCTCGACGACGAGCACGCCGGTGATCGCGGTGCGGATGACCTTCACGTGTAGACCTTGTCCGAGAGCAGCCGCAGCAGGTACTGCCCGTAGCCGTTCTTGGCCAGCGGCTGGGCGAGCGCCTCCAGTTCCTCTGCGCTGATGTAACCCATGCGATAGGCGATTTCCTCGGGGCACGCGATCTTGAGGCCCTGGCGGCGCTCGATGACCTCGATGAACTGCGAGGCTTCCAGCAGCGACTCGTGCGTGCCCGTATCGAGCCACGCGTAGCCCCGGCCCATGGTCACGACCTCGAGCCGGCCCATTTCCAGGTAGCGCTTGTTGACATCGGTGATCTCGAGCTCGCCGCGCGCCGAGGGCTTCAGCGATGCCGCGATGTCGAGCACCTGGTTGTCGTAGAAATACAGCCCGGTCACCGCGTAGCGCGACTTGGGGACGCTCGGTTTTTCCTCGAGGCTGATCGCCCGGCCGCCGGCGTCGAATTCGACCACGCCGTAGCGTTCCGGGTCGTGCACCGGGTAGGCGAACACGGTCGCGCCCGAAGCAGGCGCTTTGGTCTGCTCTGCCGCGCGCTGCACCTGCTGCGCGAGGTCGTGGCCGTAAAAGATATTGTCGCCCAGGATGAGACATGAGCTATCCGTGCCGACGAAATCGCGCCCGATGATGAACGCCTGCGCCAGCCCGCCCGGCTCCGGCTGCACCGCATAGCTGAGGTGCAGGCCCCACCGCGCCCCGTCGCCGAGCAGTTGCTCGAAGCGCGGCGTGTCCTGCGGGGTCGAAATGACCAGGATGTCGCGGATCCCCGCCAGCATCAGCGTGCTCAAGGGATAGTAGATCATCGGCTTGTCGTAGATCGGCAGCAGCTGCTTGGATACGGCCTGGGTGACCGGATAGAGCCGGGTTCCGGAACCGCCGGCGAGAATGATGCCTTTCATGATGCCTTCTGCCTTTGCGTATAGTTGGCGGCGATCCAGTTCCGGTACTCGCCGCTTTGCACGCCGCGCACCCACTGTTCGTGGTCCAGGTACCAGCGCACAGTCTGCTTGAGCCCCTGCTCGAACGTGACCGCCGGCTGCCAGCCCAGTTCGCGCTTGACCTTCGACGTATCGATGGCATAACGCCGGTCATGGCCGGGCCGGTCCGGCACGAAGGCGATGAGCCGCTCGTGCGGGCGATGCGCCGAGCCCGGCAGGAACTCGTCCAGCGCGCGGCAGATGGCCCGGACCACGTCCAGGTTGGCGCGCTCGCAATCACCGCCGATGTTGTAGACCTCCCCGGGCGAGCCTCGCGCCAGCACGGTGCGGATCGCGGCGCAATGATCGGTCACGAACAGCCAGTCGCGCACGTTCTGCCCGTCGCCGTACACCGGCAGCGGCTTGCCCTGCATGGCGTTGAGGATCACCAGCGGGATCAGCTTTTCCGGAAACTGGAACGGCCCGTAATTGTTCGAGCAGTTGGTGGTGAGCACCGGCAGGCCGTAGGTGTGGTGCCATGCGCGCACCAGGTGATCCGAGCCGGCCTTCGATGCCGAATACGGGCTGTTGGGCCGGTAATTGTGCCGCTCGGTGAATGCCGGGTCCGCCGGGCCGAGCGAACCGTAGACTTCGTCGGTGGACACATGCAGGAAGCGAAAGGCGTCCTTCTCGCCGGCGGGAAGCGCCTGCCAATAGTGCCGCACCGACTCCAGCAACCGGAAGGTTCCGAGCACGTTGGTCTGGATGAACTCGCCCGCGCCGTGGATGGAGCGGTCCACGTGGCTCTCGGCGGCGAAGTTGACGACCGCGCACGGGCGATGCTCCGCGAGCAGCTTTGCCACGAGTGCCGCATCGCCGATATCGCCCTGCACGAAAACGTGCCTGGCATCTCCCGCAACGGATGCGAGGTTCGCCAGGTTGCCCGCATAGGTCAGCTTGTCCAGGTTGACGAGCGGCGTCCCCGCCTCCGCGATCCACTGCAGCACGAAGTTCGCGCCGATGAACCCGGCGCCGCCGGTGACCAGGATGGGCGAGGGCGAAGATGTCATTGGTTGGATGAGGAAGAACGGATCGCAGTAAGTCCTAAGCCGGCACGGCCGGGACCAAACGGGCTGGCTCGGTCTTGCTTTTCATGATCTCCCGATTTTTCGCCGTTGCGCTCGCGCAACGGCGAAAAATCGGGAGACTGAAATAAAACCAAACCTTTCGCCGGATCTGTCAATGCGCGCGTCATAAGAAACCGCTCAGCCCGTTCCGCCGACCGTCAGCCCGTCGATGCGCAGCGTCGGCTGGCCCACGCCGACGGGCACGCTCTGGCCGTCTTTGCCGCAGGTGCCCACGCCCGGGTCGAGCGCGAGGTCGTTGCCGACCATCGCGACGCGCGTCAGGCAGTCGGGTCCGTTGCCGATCAGCGTCGCGCCTTTGAGCGCAGTGGTGACGCGCCCCTTCTCGATCAGATAGGCCTCGGTGGCCGCGAACACGAACTTGCCGTTGGTGATGTCGACCTGGCCGCCGCCGAAATTCACCGCATAGACGCCGCGCTTGACCGAGCGGATGATCTCCTCCGGGGTGCGCTCGCCGGCCAGCATGTAGGTGTTGGTCATGCGCGGCAGCACCGTGTGCGCGAAGGATTCGCGCCGGCCGTTGCCGGTGGTCGGCACGCCGGTCAGCCGCGCGTTCAGGCTGTCCTGCATGTAGCCGCGCAGGATGCCGTTCTCGATCAGGGTCGTACACTGCGTCGCATTGCCCTCGTCGTCGATATTGAGCGAACCGCGGCGAGACGGCAGCGTGCCGTCGTCGACCACGGTCACGCCTGCTGAGGCCACGCGCTCGCCGATGCGTCCGGAAAACGCCGAGCTGCCCTTGCGGTTGAAGTCACCCTCCAGGCCGTGGCCGATCGCCTCGTGCAGCAGCACCCCGGGCCAGCCCGGCCCCAGCACCACGGTCATGGTTCCCGCCGGCGCCGGCCGCGACTCCAGGTTCACCAGCGCCTGCGACACCGCGCGCGTCGCGTAGTCGCGCAGCCGCTCGTCGGTGAAGTGGGCGTAGTCGGTGCGCCCGCCTCCGCCCGCCGACCCCTGCTCGCGCCTGCCCTTGTGCTCGGCGATGACCTGCACGGACATGCGCACCAGCGGCCGCACGTCGGCGGCGATCACGCCGTCGGACCGCGCCACCATGACCACCTCGTACTCGCCCGCGAGGCTGGCCATCACCTGCACCACGCGCGGATCCATCGCGCGGCACATCTTCTCCAGCCGTTCGAGCAGCTTCACCTTTGCCGCGTCCGGCAGCGAGGCAAGCGGGTCCTCGGCCCGGTAGAGATCCTGAGCGGCCGCGCGCCGCGCCGGCTTTCCGCGCACGCGAACCGCGGTCTGGGCGCCGCTTTGTGCTATGGCGCGCGTGGTCTGCGCCGCGTCGCGCAGCGCCGGCAGGCTGATCTCGTCGGAGTAGGCGAACGCGGTCTTCTCGCCGCTGATCGCGCGCACCCCGACGCCCTGGTCGATATTGAAGCTGCCCGACTTGACGATGCCCTCCTCCAGGCTCCAGCCCTCGCTGCGCGAGTACTGGAAGTACAGGTCGGCGTAATCCAGCCGGTGCGTGAGCATGGTCCCGAACACGCCCGACAGGTTCGCGGCCTCCAGGTCGTGCGGCGCAAGCAGGAAGGAGCGTGCGGTGTGAAACAGTTTGTCTGTGGCGTTCATGGGCCGGATTCTATAGGACTCGGTGTTCCAGGGCCGGCAGGCTCGCGCGCCGCGTCGCCCGGTAGGCCGGATCGATCTCGGCCACCACCACGCCCGGACCGTCGGGCAGACAGCCGAGCACCTTGCCCCAGGGATCGACGATCATGCTGTGCCCGTGCGTGTGGCGGCCGTTCACGTGCCGGCCGCCCTGGGCCGGCGCGACTACGTAGGCGAGGTTCTCGATCGCCCGCGCGCGCAGTAGGATCTCCCAGTGGGGAGCGCCGGTGGTCGCGGTAAACGCCGAAGGCACGAGGATGATGTCCATCGGCGCCAGGCTCCGGTAGAGCTCAGGGAAACGCAGGTCGTAGCAGATCGACAGCGCCATGCGCCCGAACGGCGTGTCGATCGCAACCGGCGCCGTGCCCGGCTCGATGGTGACCGATTCCTGGTAGCGCTCGGTCTCGGTGGCAAAGCCGAACAGGTGGATCTTGTCGTAGCGGGCCACGCGCTCGCCCCGGTCGTCGTACACCAGACAGCTGTTCCTCACCTTGCCCGGATCGGAGGATTCCAGCGGCACCGACCCGCCGACGATCCACAGACCGAATTCGCGCGCGATGTCGGACAGGAACTGCTGGATCGGACCTGAGCCGTCGCGCTCCCGAACCTCAACCTTGTCGCGCTCGCGCATGCCGAATATGCAGAAGTACTCGGGCAGGCTCGCCAGGCGCGCGCCCAGTCGCGCCGCCTCCGCGATCAGCCTGCGCGCCGCCGCGAGATTGGCCGCCACCGAAGGCTCTGAGAGCATCTGTATCGCTGCGACCTTGAACGTGTCGGACATTGAACCCCCGTTGTTGCTTTTAACCATAACCGTACTTTGGGTACGGATGCCTTCTATCCGTACCCAAA
>Ga0154717_1101_pt2 | contig 9450 bp, 6 predicted proteins | sample Rifle2008BG16ft_FD_105725 | JGI IMG/M metagenome (GOLD analysis project Ga0154717, IMG submission 105725) | Betaproteobacteria bacterium RBG_16_64_18
ATAAAAGGCATCCGTCCGGAAAACGCGGTTTTGATTAACGGCAAGAACGGGGCAGGGTTTTATCCAAGATCGCAGCCCGCTAACCGCCCGGCGTCCAGAGCTTGGGACCGGCGCCACCCGCCAGTTCCAGCATCAGTTCATTGACCCGTTTCACGAAGCCCGCCGGATCGTCCAGTTGCCCGCCCTCGGCAAGCAACGCCTGATCGAACAGCACGTGCGTCCAGTCGGCAAAGCGCGCCTCCTCGACCTTCAGTCGCTGCACCATCGGGTGCTTCGGGTTGATCTCCATGATCGGGCTGGACTGCGGGGCCTTCTGGCCGGCCGCCTTCAGGATGCGCGCCAGATTGCCGCCCAGGTCGTGCTCGTCGGCCACCAGACAGGCCGGCGAGGTCTCCAGGCGCAACGTGACGCGTACGTCTTTCACCTTGTCGCCAAGCGTTTGCTTGATCTTTTCGACCAGATCCTTGAAGTCGCCTTCCTGGCGCTCCTGTTCCTTCTTTTCGTCTTCGGTCTCCAGCTTGCCCAGGTCCAGGGCGCCCTTGGCCACCGATGCAAGCGCCTTGCCTTCGAATTCGTGCAGATTGGCGACCAGCCATTCGTCCACCCGGTCGGCAAGCAGCAGCACTTCCACGCCGCGCTTCCTGAACGCCTCCAGGTGCGGGCTGTTCTTCGCCGCAAGGAACGATTCGGCCGTGACGTAATAGATCTTCTCCTGGCCTTCCTTCATGCGGCCGACATAATCGGCCAGCGATACGCTCTGCTCCTCGCTGTCAGTGTGGGTCGATGAAAGCCGCAGCAGCTTCGCGATGCGCTCGCGGTTGGCATGGTCCTCGCCGACGCCCTCCTTCAGCACGCGGCCGAACTCGCCCCAGAACGTCGCGTACTTGTCCTTGTGGTTTTCGGCAAGATCCTCGAGGAGCGCAAGCACGCGGCGCGTGCAGCCGGCACGGATCGCATCGATGTCCTTGCTCTGCTGCAGGATCTCGCGCGAGACGTTGAGCGGCAGATCGTTCGAATCGACCACCCCGCGCACGAAACGCAGGTAGGCAGGCATCAACTGCTCCGCATCGTCCATGATGAAAACGCGCCGCACATAGAGCTTGATCCCGTGCCGCTGCTGGCGGTCCCAGAGGTCGAACGGCGCGTGCGACGGGATGTACAGCAACTGTGCGTACTCCTGCTTGCCTTCGACCTTGTTGTGAGTGTATGCAAGCGGGGGCTCGAAATCGTGGCCGACGTGCTTGTAGAACTCCTGATACTGCTCCTCGGTGATCTCGGCCTTGGGCCGCGCCCACAGAGCGTTGGCCTGATTGACCGTCTCGTCCTCGTCGGTAGTGCGGTACTCGCTCTTGTCCTTGTCCCACTCGGTCTTCTTCATCACGATCGGAATGGCGATGTGATCGGAGTACTTGCGGATGATCCCCTTCAGGCGCGCATCGGACAGCAGTTCGTCTTCGCCCTCGCGAAGGTGCAGGGTCACCTCGGTGCCGCGCGCGGCCTTGTCGGCCGGCTCGATGGTGTAGTCCCCGCCCCCCTCCGATTCCCACTTCACTGCCGCTTCGGGAGGCAGCCCCGCGCGGCGGGTCACCAGCGTGACCCGGTCGGCGACGATGAACGAGGAATAAAAGCCCACGCCGAACTGGCCGATCAGGTGCGCGTCCTTCGCCTGGTCCCCGGTGAGGGCCGCGAAGAACTCGCGCGTGCCGGACTTGGCGATGGTGCCGATGTGCTGGATCACCTCCTCGCGCGACATGCCGATGCCGTTGTCCGATACCGTGATCGTGCGCGCCTGCTTGTCGAAGGAGACGCGGATCCGCAGGTCCGCATCTGCGCCGAACAGGCCGGCATCGGAGAGCGCCTCGAAGCGCAGCTTGTCCGCGGCATCGGAGGCGTTCGAGACCAGCTCGCGCAGGAAGATTTCCTTGTTGCTGTAAAGCGAATTGATCATCAGCTGCAGGAGCTGTTTCACCTCTGCCTGGAAACCGAGCGTTTCCTTCGTGGCCGACATAGTGCTGTTCTCCGGAAAGTCGTGGACGCGGATCATCCCCGTACCGCAGTAGCCGGCAACGGGCGGGCGCGCGAACCCCGTCGCCTAAATGGGGCTTGCGGGAGGGCTTTTCAAGCCCGCGGCGGGCGCCGATCGGTTAGAATGGCGCCCCTTCCAACCTGCACAGGATCCGGAGCCCGCCTGCCGGCACGCTCAACCGGGCCAGCGAGGAATCCAGGTGCCCCGCATACGCTCCGACCAGATCGACCCGTTCCTCGCGGGCGCCAGGGCCTGTCTCGCCGTCCTGCCCGGCGTGGCCACCTTCGGGATGATCTGCGGCGCGGCCATGGTGGCGGCGGGCCTGTCCCGCACCGCTGCGATCGCCATGACGCTGCTCACCTTCGCCGGCACCATGATTCTGCTGTTCTCGCATGTAACCCTACCGCGCATCGTCCAGAAGGGGCTGCGTTTCGTGCCGGCAGCGGTCTTCACTGCGCTGGTCGTTCCCGACATATTTGTCCGCTCGGGCGCCATCCAGCTCGGCTTGTCCAATCCCAAGGCGGCGGCAGCGCTGGTCGCCGCGCTCGTCGCCTGGAAGACCCGCAACACGCTCCTCACCATCCTTTCTGGCATGGCTGCCCTGCACCTGCTGCGCCTTGCGGTCATCGGATAGAATGCAGAACTTACACCGGCATCCGTTGTCTTCCCAGATGTCCGTATCCAGGCAAGGCCATCCCATGATTCGACTTCTCGCTTTCCTCGTGCTGTCGTTTGCGCTCGGCTTCGCCCCCGCCATCTCGGCCGAACCGCCTGCGGGCGTCAGCAAGGTGACCGCGGTGGAGGGCGTAACGGAGTACCGCCTACCCAATGGCCTGCGGATCCTGCTGATCCCCGACGCATCCGTGGACACCATTACCGTGAACGCCACCTATCTCGTGGGGTCCCGCCACGAAGGCTACGGTGAAGCAGGCATGGCGCACCTGCTCGAGCACATGCTGTTCCGCGGCACGCCTTCGCGCCCCAGCATCTGGGCGGAGCTGAAGAAAATCGGCGCGAACGCCAACGGCACCACGTCGTTCGACCGCACCAACTATTTCGAGACCTTCCCGGCCAGCGAATCTAACCTCGCAGTGGCGCTCGGCCTGGAGGCCGACCGCATGGTGAATTCCTTCGTTTCGCGCAAGGATCTCGACGCCGAGATGACGGTGGTAAGAAACGAATTCGAGGCCGGGGAAAACAGCCCTTTCGGGGTGCTGCGCCAGCGCGTCGCAGCCACGGCGTTTCTGTGGCACGCCTACGGCCGGTCGGTCATCGGGTCGCGCTCGGATATTGAAAACGTACCCATCGAGCGGCTGCAGGCTTTCTACCGAAACTACTACCAGCCCGACAATGCCGTGCTCATCGTGGCGGGCAAGTTCGATGAAGGCAGGGCTCTCGAACTCGTGTCGAAGAATTTCGGCGTACTGCCCAAGCCCGCCCGCACGCTGCGTCCGACCTATACCGTGGAACCCACCCAGGACGGTGAGCGCACGGTGGCGCTGCGCCGCTCCGGTGAGGTGCAGCTGGTCACGGCCATGTACCACATCCCGCCCGGAACCCACCCCGACTACGCGGCCATGGACGTGCTGGTTGCGCTGATCAGCCATGTCCCGTCGGGCCGGCTGCACAAGGCCCTGGTAGAATCGGGGCTCGCGAGTTCCGCCTTTGGAAGCGAGCAGCAGCAGCACGAAGCCGGTTTCGCGTACTTTGGCGCGAGCGTGCGCCAGGGTCTGCCGCTCGATGCCGCGCGCGATGCGCTGATTGGCGCAGTGGAAGGCTTCGCCCGACACCCGGTCACCGAAGACGAAGTCGAGCGCGCACGCACCCGGCTGCTGAACGATATCGAACTCAGCCTCTCCAACTCGCGCAGCCTCGCTGCGCTGCTCTCCGAAACCGCGGCCATGGGCGACTGGCGCATGCTGTTCCTGCACCGCGACCGGCTGCGCCAGGTGAGCGCGTCCGACGTGCAGCGCGTGGCCGCCGCGTACTTCAAGTCGTCCAACCGGACCCTGGGCATGTTCCTGCCTACGAGCACGCCCGACCGCGCCGAAATCCCGCCCGTTCCGGATGTCGCCGCCGCGCTGAAGGACTACCGGGGCGCGGGGCCGGTGGCCAAGGGCGAGGCGTTCGACCCGACGCCGGAGAACATCGAAGCACGAACCATCCGGCGCACGCTCCCCGGCGGTATGAAGCTCGCGCTGCTGTCCAAGAAGACCCGCGGCGGCACGGTAGTCGCCCAGCTCGGACTGCGCTGGGGTGACGAGGCGAGCAAGCGAGGCCGCAACACCGCGTGCGGCATGGCCAGCGCCATGCTGATGCGCGGCACCAAGAACAGAACCCGCGAGCAACTCACCAACGAATTCGCGCGGCTCAAGGCGAATGTCGGCGTCGGTGGCGAGGGCGGATCCATCGAGACCGTGCGCGAGAATCTGCCGCAGGTCCTCCGGCTGGTCGCCGAAATCCTGCGCGAGCCTTCGTTCCCGGAGAGCGAATTCGAGCAGTTGCGCCAGTCCTCTCTCGCCAGCCTCGAGATCCAGAAGAGCGACCCGGGCGCCCTCGCAGGCATTGCGCTGGTGCGCCACCTCAATCCTCACGCACCGGAGCACTGGCACTACAACCCGACCCTGGACGAGCGCGCGGCTCGCCTGAAGGCGCTGACGCTGGACGACGTCAGGCGCTGCTACGCGGAGTTCGTCGGTGCCTCCGATAGCGAGCTTTCCGTGGTCGGGGACTTCGACCCTGCGGAGGTCGAGCGGCTGGCGAGCGGCCTGTTCGGGGACTGGAAGAGCCCGCGGCGTTATCACCGCATTCCGCAGCGCTATTCCGATGCCCAGCACATCGACCGCACCATCGGCACGCCGGACAAGGCCAACGCGACGCTGCGCGCAGGCGAAAACCTGAAGCTGCGCGACGACGACCCGGATTTCCCTGCACTGGTTCTGGGCAATTACCTGCTGGGCGGCGGCCCTGACTCGCGCCTGTGGCGGCGCGTGCGCGAGAAGGAGGGTCTGTCCTACGGCGTGGGCTCGTTCCTGTCGGCCAGCGGTTTCGACGAAAAAGGCGACTTCGGCCTGTACGCCATCTACGCGCCGCAGAACCGCGAGCGCGTGGAGGCCGCATTGCGCGAGGAACTCGCGCGGGCGCTCGCCGACGGATTCACCGCCGACGAAGTCGAAGCCGGAAAGAAGGATCTGCTGAACGGGCGCAAACTCGCGCGTACCCAGGATGGGGCACTGGCCGGACGGCTGCTCTCCTACCTGGTACTGGACCGGACGCTCGCGTGGGATGCGCAGTTCGAAAAGCGCATTCAGTCGCTCACGCCGAAGGAGGTGCTCGAGGCCCTGCGCCGGCACCTCGACCCAGGCAGGCTATCGGTGGTCAAGGCGGGGGATTTCGAGGCCCGGCGCGCAAACACGGCCGGGCGCAATTGACCTCACCCGGCGGCGATCCTGCGCCGCAGCGCAGGCGCGCTGCTCAGGCCAGCGACTCGTACCGGATCGCGACGACTTCCAGTTCCTCCGCTCGGGCCGGTGTCTTTAGCGTCACCACGTCGCCTATGCCGGCGCGCAGCAGGGCGTGCGCGACCGGTGAAATCCACGATATCCGTCCGCGGGACGGGTCGACCTCGTCGGTGCCGACGATGCTGACCGTACGCTCGGTGCCCCCGCCGTCGCGATAGCTTACCGTGGCGCCGAAGTACACCCGGTCCCGGTCCTGCGGATCGACCACCTCGGCGATTTCCAGGCGCTTCATCAGGAAACGGATGCGGTGGTCGATCTCGCGCAGCCGCCTCTTGCCGTAGATGTAGTCCCCGTTTTCCGAACGGTCGCCGTTGGAGGCGGCCCAGGAGACCGTCCTGACCACCTCGGGCCGGTCCACTTCCACCAGCAGCTTCAGTTCGCTTTTCAGGCGCGCGTACCCCGCGGGGGTGATGTAGTTCTTCGCCCCCTGCGGCAGCCCCGTCCGGACCTCGGGCGTCGGGTCCTCGGGGGCGTCGGTCTCGCGGGTGAATGCCTTGCTCATCGGCTCAAATGCAGAAGGATTATGGTCACACTGTTCGGGTCGTGATTATAATGGTTTGTTGGGGAGAAAAGCCGGCCAGCCGCCCGGTTCGCAACAACCAATCAAGAAGAATGGGGAGGGATCATGCAGATGAGTCAACGCATCCGTGAGTGGACCCTTGTCGGGCTGGTTGCCGTGGTCTCGATTGTCGCCAACCTCCCCGAGGAAATGCTGCAGCAGACCAGCATCGACCGAACCTGGCTCCTTGGGCTGCTCGCGCTCACGGTTTTCATCGCCCTGTTCCTGTACCTCAAGTTCCAGGCCTTCCTTCTCGTGTTCGCGCTTGCGATTCTGGCCAACCTGCCCTCATCGGTGTCGGAATCACTGGGCATCTCTCGTTTGCCGCTGGTCATCGCCATGGTCTTGATGGTGGGCGTCTCCCTCATCAACTACGTGGTCGCACTGCTACCCACGGGACTTGAGATCAAACCCCGCGAAAAGAGCAAGGAAGGCATCGCCGCGCTGTTCTACGCCATCGAGAAGGGCAACCTCGCGTATGCGCAGAAGGTGCTTTCGATGAACTTCGACCCCAACCTGGTTGCCGACAACGGTTACACACCGCTCATGTATGCCGCGGCGCGCGGCGATGCGAAGATGGTCGATCTGCTGGTGCGCAACGGTGCTGACGTCAACATGATAAGCCGCGATGGCGACACGGCGCTCGAACTCGCATTGCGCACCGGTTCGGCCGAAGTCGCCGACATCATCAAGACGGCGCGTGCGGAACAACTCGCCCGCGCAGAGGCTGAGCGCGCCCGGCAGGCGCAGAAATAGGGCCTTGGCCGTTATTTGCGCTGTGCGAGCAGCACCATGAACGCGCCAATCTGCAGTAGCAGGCACAGTCCAAGGGCGGCATGGTACCCCGCCAGCGCGTAATGGCCACCCTCCTGGGCAGGCCACAGGCCGATCACCGCGCCTATGCCCCACTGCGAAACGAATGCCCAGACGAACACCAGCATGTTGTTCGCGGTGTTGACGCGGCCGGCCAACCCGGCGGGAAACCGCATGGACAGAATCGGGTAGGACAGCGTTACCGACGTGGCGCTGCTAACGCCATAGACGACCCAGATGAGAGGCGCCGCAACCGTCACGCCGGCGGCAATCAGCGCGAACATGCCGATCGAGACGATGTAGGTGGCCTTGAGAACCTTAAGATGGTCGATGCCGCCGCGCGCCAGCCGGTCCGAGAGACTGCCTGAGACACCGAACCCCACGATCATCGCCACCGCCACCGCGGCCAGCATGCCGCCGGTGCTTTCGTAGCCGGCGACATCCCGCAGCCACGGCGAAATCCACAGGGTCTGAACCGACAGGAACGTTCCCTGCACCACCATGGCCACCAGACTCATGCGCCAGAACAGGCCGGTGCCAAACACCGTACCCACGCCGGCCAGAAGTTCCCGCCAGCCCTCGCGTGCCTCGCCCAAAGGCCGGTCAGGCACGACGAAGAAAATGAAACCCGCGGCGAGCAGGGAGAGCACCGCAATGCCTGCAAACAGCCCGCGCCAGTCGGTGTAGCGCAGCGCGGCCTCGGCGGGCAGCGAAGTCGAAAAGGCGCCCAGTCCCCCGCAGGCAAGCAGCCAGCCGTTCGCGGTGGCAAGCCGCGACAGCGGAAACCACTGCACGAAAGCCTTGATCGCCGCCATCAGGCAGGCCGACACCCCCACCCCGATCAGCGCCCGCGCGAGCACCAGCAGTTCGATCCCCTGGGCGGCGGAAAAAATACCGGCGCCTGCCGCCGCGATCAGCAACAACACCGTCTCGATGCGCCGCGGGCCAAATCGATCCAGCAATACTCCCAGCGGAATCTGGGCCAGCGCGAAAGTGAAGAAATAGGCCGCGGTGAGCAGCCCGAGCTGGCCGGGGGCGAGGCCGAGATCGCGCACCAGGTCCTGCGAGATGATCGCGTTGATGGTCCTGAAGGCGTAGGACAGGAAATAGCCGCACGCAAATGGCACCCAGACCGCAGCCAGCAGCTTTATCGGCAGGGCTTCGCCGGTGCGCCCGATCACCGGAACCGGATTGTTCGCTCCCATTGAGCGGCGATGGTACCCCGCCCCGCCCACACGCGCATGTCACGAGAGGGCACGCCTTGCGCGCCGCCGCCGCCATCCGGATAAAATGGCCGCGTCATACCGGAGCGATCATCAGCAGTGCCCCTTCAGGAGTGCCTTTTCATGTCCGGTCCCAAGCACCTGCGCTTCGACACGCTCGCCCTGCACGCGGGGCAGGCCCCGGATCCGCAGTTCGGCGCGCGCGCCGTGCCCATCTACCAGACGACTTCCTACGTGTTCCGCGACGCCGACCACGCCGCGTCGCTGTTCAACATGGAGCGCGGCGGCCACGTGTATTCGCGCATTTCCAATCCGACCAATGCCGTGCTCGAGGAACGCATCGCCTCGCTGGAGGGCGGCGTGGGCGCGATCGCCGTCGCAAGCGGCCAGGCGGCGCTGCACCTTGCGATTGCCACGCTGATGGGCGCCGGCTCCCACATCGTCGCCTCGCGCGCCCTGTACGGCGGCTCGCACAACCTGCTCGCCTACACGCTGCCGCGATTCGGCATCGAGACGGCCTTCGTCGATCCCAGGCAGATGGATCAATGGCGCGCCGCGATCAGGCCCAATACGAGGCTGCTGTTCGGCGAGACGCTTGGCAACCCGGGGCTGGATGTGCTCGACGTGCCCTCGGTGGCCGGCATCGCGCACGCCGCGCGCCTGCCACTTCTGGTGGATTCCACCTTCACCACGCCCTACCTCATGCGCCCGTTCGACCTGGGTGCCGATCTGCTCTACCACTCGGCGACCAAATTCCTCGGCGGCCACGGCATCGCCATCGCCGGGCTGCTGGTCGATGGCGGCACCTTCGACTGGGAAGCCTCGGGCCGGTTCCCCGAACTCACCGAGCCCTACGTGGGCTTTCACGGCATGGACTTCCAGGAGGAATCGACCATCGCCGCCTTCCTGCTGCGCGCCCGCCGCGAGGGCCTGCGCGACTTCGGCGCCTGCATGAGCCCCATGACGGCATTCCAGATCCTGCAGGGCATCGAAACCCTGCCGCTGCGCATGCAGCGGCACGTCCAGAACACGCGCCGCGTGATCGAATTCCTCGGCGCCTCGCCCGCGGTGGAATCGATCTCGTACCCCGAACTGCCCGGGCACCCGGACCACGCGCTGGCGAAAAAGCTGCTGCCGCGCGGATGCGGTTCGGTGTTCAGCTTCAACATCAAGGGCGGCCGCGCCGCCGGACGCAGGTTCATCGAAGCGCTGTCGGTGTTCTCGCACCTGGCGAACGTGGGCGATGCCAAGTCGCTGGTGATCCATCCGGCGACGACCACGCATTTCCGCATGGACGATGCCGCGCTT
>Ga0154717_1040_pt4 | contig 9439 bp, 8 predicted proteins | sample Rifle2008BG16ft_FD_105725 | JGI IMG/M metagenome (GOLD analysis project Ga0154717, IMG submission 105725) | Betaproteobacteria bacterium RBG_16_64_18
GTGCCCAAACGAGGGCTGTCCTCCTCCCGGAGGGCAGCCCTGCCGTATCCGAACCGCCTGATCGACGGACTGGGCATACTGCTCACGCTGGGCGGCGTCGGCTGGGCGCTCGGCACCTACAGTTGGCTGGCAAGTTACGACCAGCGGCTGGCGGTTTACGACGAGCAATACCTTTCCGCCATGCTCACCATAGGGCTGGTGATGGCGTTTCTGAAGTTTCCGATCACCGGCAAGGAAAAGCAGCAGTTGCCGTGGTACGACGCCGTCGCGGCGCTCGTCGCTTTGGCGGCGGGCGGTTATCTCGCAGTCTTCTACCCGACCATCGTCGATCTTATCTATCAGCGATCGGCTGACAGCGTCACCGTCAGTGTCATCCTCATTGTTCTGCTGATCGAAGCATTGCGCCGCGCTACCGGCCCGGTGCTGTGTATTCTGGTGACGGTATTCATCGGCTATGCCCTGTTTGCCGATTACCTCCCGGGTTCCGGGATCCCTACGGACTGGCGCAAGCTCTCGCTCACCCTTGCCGCCAATTCCACCGGCATTCTCGGTCTGCCGGTCAAGGTTGCCACCACCATCGTCATCGCCTTCGTCCTGTTCGGCCAGGTGCTGAAGAATTCCGGCGGCATGCGATTCTTCACCGATATTGCGATGGCCTTGATGGGGCGCTTCCGCGGCGGTTCGGCCAAGATCGCAGTGCTGGGCTCGTTCCTGTTCGGCTCGATTTCCGGCAGCGCGGTGGCAAACGTGGTGGCGACCGGCATCGTCACCATTCCGCTGATGAAGCGGGCCGGCTACCCGGCGCACAAGGCCGCCGCAATCGAGGCTGTGGCTTCGACCGGCGGGCAATTGATGCCGCCGGTGATGGGCGCGGCGGCATTCCTGATCGCGGAATTCCTGGAGATTTCGTACGCCGAAGTGGTCATGGCCGCAATCGTGCCCGGGCTGTTGTACTACATCGCATTGTTCATCCAGACCGACCTCGAAGCGGCCCGCGAAGGAATTCCGCCCGTCGACCCGGAAGCGATTCCGCGCGCCGGACCGGTTCTTCGCTCGGGCTGGTATTTTACGCTCTCTTTCGCCGTCATGCTGGGAGGAATGTTCTATCTCAACCTTCAGCCCGACACTGCCGTGATGTGGGCGATCCTCGCCGTGATCGTCCCGGCAGCGATATTCGGTTTCGAGGGGACGAGATTCGGCCCGCGCCAGTTGATCGATTCGCTGCGGGAAACCGGGCACGGTACGCTCGACCTCATCCTCATAACGGGCGCAGCCGGTATCGTCATCGGGGTTCTTGCCATCTCCGGGTTGGGTTACCAGTTGACCCTGGGTCTGGTCCGGATCGGGCAGGGCCATCTGTTCCTGCTGCTGTTTCTGTCGGCGATCGTTTGCATCGTTCTGGGCATGGGGCTGCCGACCGTCGGTGTCTATGTCCTGCTGGCCGCGCTGGTGGCCCCTTCGCTGATCGAACTCGGTGTGAAACCGATCGCGGCTCATCTCTACGTGATGTATTTCGGCATGATGTCGATGATCACGCCGCCGATCGCGATAGCGGCCTTCGCCGCGGCCTCGCTGGCCAAGGCCGATGCGATGCGAACGGGTTTCACGGCGACCCGCTTCGGCTGGACCGCCTTCATCGTGCCGGTCTTGTTCGTATATTCGCCGAGCCTGCTGTTGATCGGCGATCCGGTCGAGGTCGCCGTTGCATTCTGCACGGCGGTGTTCGGCGTAAGTCTGGTTTCCTGCGCCTCCGTCGGCTTTTTCATGCGGCCGCTCGGGATTCCTGGACGCCTGTTATTCGCGGCCGCCGGGATTGCAGCGTTGATACCGGCCAATGCATTCCCCGGCGGCGTGCTGGTCGACATCATCGGTGTCGTTGCGGGCATCGCGTTGATCGCTTACGAATACGTCACGGTGACGCGCGCGCGTTTGAGCGATAAGAGACTCATGCCGGCTCAATTCCCGAGCGATAAGCGATAAAGAGCCTGGGCTTCGGTATAGGTTGCATTGTTGATTCCCGGTCTGGTAAGGTGCGCGAAAAACCGCTCACACGCACGTCAAAGGGTGTGCACGACACTGCGCATGGACGCCGCAAGAACGGCATGGAACCCTGGCGATCCTGTCCCACCGACCGAGAGTTAACGGACCTTTTCCACTTCGATGCACGAAGACTTTCCCACCGCATCCACCCGCGCCCCGGCATTGCCATGGCTGCCGGCAGGCCTGCGGGATCGCGCGAACTGGTGGGTAGTGGCACGCACCGCGTTTCCGTTCGTCGTGGTGGGAGGGCTGTGGGAAATCGTCGCGCGCATGGAAGTTTTTCACCGGCGGCTGTTTCCCCCTCTGGAGGAAGTCGCCTCGGCGCTGGTGCGCCTGACTGCCGCGGGGATCCTGCCGCACCACGCCATCGAGACCGTGGCCCGCCTGCTGGCCGGGTTCGGGCTGGCCGCGGCGGTGGGTGTCGTAATCGGAATCGCCATGGGGCGGTCGCGCCGGGCCGAGGATATTTTCCTCCCGCTGGTCAGCATCGGCGCGCCCATCCCCGGGCTGGCGTATGCGCCTTTATTCATGCTCTGGTTCGGCCTTGGCAATTTTTCGGCCGTTCTGCTGGTGGCTTTCGTCTCGGCATTTCCCATCATCGTGAACAGCTGGACCGGCGTGAAGGCGGTCAAGGAGATCTGGATCCGGTCGGCCCAGGCCATGGGTGCGGACGACCGGCGCCTGTTCCGGCTGGTGATACTGCCGGGGGCGCTTCCCTATGTTCTTACCGGGCTGCGCCTGGGCCTTGCCCAGGCATGGCGGATCCTGGTGGCAGTGGAAATGCTCGCGGCAGTGCCGTGGGGGCTGGGCTGGCTGATCTTCGGCGCGCGCGAGTTCATGAACACCGACGTGATGCTGGCAGGCATCGCGGTAATCGGCGCAATCGGCCTGATTCTGGAGAATCTGGTGTTCAAGCGGCTGGAGGAATACACCGTGGTCCGCTGGGGGATGATGACATCGTGAGCGCATTCGGCGCGGGTGCACGGTCGTTCCGCCGGGCGGCGGTCACGCTGTTGATCGCCGCGGCGATCTATGAATCGATCGCCCGCAGCGGGTACTTCGCGGCGGCGCTGCTGCCCACCCTCCCCGCGGTGGCCCATGCGCTGTGGGCGATGCTGATGGACGGCACCATGCTCCGGCACGCCTCTTACACCTTGTACCGGGTGATGTTCGGGCTGGGACTGGCCGTCGCCGTGGGCTTGCCGCTGGGGATACTGATGGGCCGCATACCCGCGGTCGAGCACTTCTTTCTCCCGCTCGTAAGCGTGCTCATGCCCATTCCCTCTCTTGCGTGGGTGCCGGTCTTCATCCTCTGGTTCGGCCTGGGCAACGTCACCACGATCCTCATCGTGTTCTATGCGGCGACGTTCCCGATGCTGCTCAACGCATGGTCGGGCGTGCGCTCCGTCAACCCGCTGTGGATGCGGGCGGCCGGCGCGATGGGCGCGAACGGACACTCGCTGTTCTGGAAGGTCATCATTCCGGGGGCATCCCCGTTCATCATTACCGGGTTCCGCCAGGCATTCCTGCGCTCGTGGATCGCCGTGGTGGGTGCCGAGATGATCGCGGCTTCGGCGTGGGGTTTGGGCTGGGTGATCTTCGATGCCAAGGAATTCCTGAACGCGGACATCATGCTGGCGTCACTGGCGGTCATCGGGTGCATCGGCTTCGGCTTCGAGCGGCTCGTTTTCGGCTCTCTGGAGCGGGCCACGGTGTTGCGCTGGGGAATGGTGCGGACGGCCAAGGGCTAGAGGAACCGACGAACGATGCTCCATATTGATGTCGACAACGTCTCGCTCCTGTACGACACGCCCGCAGGGCGGGTTTCGGGCGTGCACGAGGCGAGCTTCGGCATGGAGGAGTCGGAGTTTCTGTGCATCGTGGGACCCAGCGGCTGCGGCAAGTCGACCCTGCTCAACATCATCGCCGGATTTCTCGCGCCCACCTCAGGGGAGATTCGCATCGGGGGGAAAGTCGTGACCGGCCACGGCATGGACCGGGGCATCGTGTTTCAGGATTTTGCCCAGCTGTTCCCATGGCGGACGGCGCTGGAAAACGTGGCGTTCGGGCTGGAGATGAAGGGGGTGGCCAAGGCCGCGCGCGAGGAGATCGCGCTGAAGCAGCTCCGGCTGGTGAAGCTGGAGAAGTTCGCCCGCTCGTATCCACATCATCTGTCAGGAGGCATGCAGCAACGGGTCGCCATCGCCCGCGCGCTGGCTTATGATCCTGCATTGCTCCTGATGGACGAACCTTTCGCGGCCCTGGACGCGATGACCCGCGACGAAATGCAGCGGCTGCTCGCCGAGGTGTGGCGGGAGACCCGCAAGACGGTGATCTACGTGACGCACAACGTGGCGGAGGCGGTCTATCTGGCGGATCGGGTGGTGGTCATGACGCCGCATCCGGGTACCGTGAAGACCGAGGTGCCGATCCGGCTTTCGCGACCGCGCGACCCGCTCAGCGTCGAGTTCTTGGAGCATCAGAAGCAGCTCATGCGTCATCTCAGCGAACAGGCTGCGAAGGTTTGATGGAGCACGGGAAATCAGGGCGTCGATCAACCAACACAAAGGAGGGAAGAACGATGAAGATTCGAAATGGAGGATTCACCCGTCGGGGATTTCTGGCCGCGTCCGGGGCCGGCGTGCTGGCGGCCGGTCTGGGGCACTCGGAACTGGCGGCTGCGCTGGAGCCGGTTCGCCAGGGCTACCAGACGAACATGTGGGGAATGCCCACTTACTACCTTCTGCGGTCGGGGCAGCTAGAAAAGCACGGGATCAAGCACGAGGAGTTCGCGGTGCCCTCGGGCAACCTCACCATGCAGCAGATGGTCGCCCGCCAGGTGGATATGGGTACCTATGCGGGGCCGTCGTTCATCATCGGTCACGCCCGGGGTGGCCTGGTGGCCATCGCCGTGATCGAGCAGGTGGGCAGGACCACCCGGATCATGGCGCGCAAGGACTTGAATCTCACCAAGGTGGAACAGCTGCGCGGGCGCAAGGTCGCCAACCAGACCGGGTCCTCGATCGGCAATATCTTCGTCGACACGATCGCGCCCTCGCATGGGCTCAAGAAGGGCGACTACGAAGAGGTCCGCATGAACGTCAATGACATGGTGGCCGCAATGGCCGCCAAGACCGTGGACGCCATGATCACCGTGGAGCCCTACAATTCCATCGCCGAGGCCGACGGCATCGGTACCACCATCATGAACTACTGGGACGTGGACAAGATGCCGGTCATCATGGCCGCCACACCCGAGTTCGTGGAGAAGCATCCGGACACGGTGGTTGCCTACCTGAAGTCCTGGCTCGACGTGGCGCGCGACTTCAAGCAGAACCCGAACAAGGTGGCTGATGTCATCTACGGTTTCTATACCTCGAAGGGCTACAAGATGTCGCGCGATACCTTCAGCAAAGCGCTGGCCACGGTAGACGTGAGCCCGGGCTTTCCGTCCGACCTGAAGGCCTATATGCAAACGCAGGCGGAAATTCTCCTCAAGGAGAAGAAGATTCCCGCGATCCCGGACTGGAGCAAGGCCCTGCGGCCTGACTTCATGGAGCGGGCGCGCCGCTGACGCCCGCTCCGGGTTCCGCGTCCACAGTCGCGCGTTCTGCAGTGACCGCAAAGGACGCCAAGGACACCTGTGCTCATGAAAATACGAAATCTGACTGATTTTGCCTCCGGATTGTTGTACGTCATCGTGGGCGTTTGCGCTGCATACATCGCCAGCGGCTACACGATGGGTACGGCAGCCAACATGGGCACGGGATTCTTTCCTTTCTGGCTGGGTGTGTTCCTGGCGGCAATCGGCGTAGCCGTTTGCGCATCCTCGGTGCTTTCGGGCGCCGCCAGGGAGAAATTGGCCTCTTGGAACTGGAAGTCGCTGCTGTGGGTTTCTGTGTCGATTCTGGTCTTCGCGCTGCTGTTCGAAGACGCAGGCATGGTGTTGTCGATTTTCGCGCTGGTTCTTGTTTCGTCGCTGGCCAGTCGCGAGTTCCGGTGGACGGGCGCAATTGCCAATGCCTGCTTTCTGAACGTCGTTTGTTATTCGGCTTTCGTGTGGCTGTTGAACATTCCACTGCGCGTCTGGCCGGATCTCTGGTTTTGATGCGGGATCCCCGATAGGGAGAGACGATGGACCTGCTGCAAAATCTGGCTACGGGCCTGACCGCGGCACTGACCCTGCAGAACCTGGTCTATTGTTTTATCGGCGCTTTCCTCGGCACGCTCATAGGCGTGCTGCCGGGCCTTGGACCCGTGGCAACGATCGCGATGCTGTTGCCCGCCACCTACACGCTGCCGCCGACCGCGGCGCTGATCATGCTGGCCGGCATCTATTACGGCGCGCAATACGGAGGCTCCACCACCGCCATCCTGATCAACATCCCCGGAGAGTCGTCTTCGGTGGTGACGGCGATCGACGGTTACCAGATGGCCCGGCAAGGCCGAGCGGGTGTCGCGCTATTTACCGCGGGCATGGGCTCGTTCATCGCCGGCTGCATCGGCGTCCTGATTCTGGCCTCGTTCGCCGTCCCCTTGGCGGAAATCGCGTTCGAATTCGGGCCGACCGAATACGCCTCTCTGATGATACTGGGTCTGGTCGGGGCGACGGTACTGTCATCGGGTTCGCTTCTGAAGGCCATGGGCATGGTCATCATAGGCTTGCTGCTGGGCCTGGTCGGTACCGACGTCAACGGCGCGCCACGCTATTCATTCGGTATCCAGGAACTGTCCGACGGCATCGGTTTCGTGGCCGTCGCCATGGGGGTCTTCGGCGTGGCGGAAATCATCGGCAATCTGGAAAAAGACGAATTGCGGGGGACGTTCGTTGCAAAGGTTACCAATATGTGGCCGACGCGCGAAGACACCAGGAGAATGATCCCGGCGATCCTGAGAGGGACTGCGGTCGGCGCCTTCTTCGGAATCCTGCCGGGTGCCGGTGCCGCCGTCGCTTCGTTCAGTTCCTATGCGATGGAGAAGAAGATCAGCAGGCACTCCGAGGAGTTCGGGCATGGAGCCATCGAGGGGGTGGCCGGTCCGGAGAGCGCCAACAACGCTGCGGCGCAAACGGCATTCATTCCTTTGTTGACCCTGGGAATCCCTGCAAGCGCCACCATGGCGATGATGCTGGGCGCGATGACGATCCACGATATCCAGCCGGGGCCTCAGGTCATGGTCTCCGATCCGGCCCTGTTCTGGGGACTGATCGTCTCCATGTGGTTCGGCAACCTGATCCTGATCATTCTCAATCTGCCTTTGATCGGAATATGGGTCAAACTGCTTACGGTTCCATACCGGGTTCTTTATCCGGCCATACTGGTATTTTGCTCGATCGGCGTCTATACCGTCTCCAACTCGGCCTTCGATATCTACCTGGTGTGCCTGTTCGGGGTTGTCGGATACATGTTTTCGAAATTGAAATGCGAGCCCGCGCCGTTGCTGTTGGGCTTCATCTTGGGGCCGTTGATGGAGGAGAATTTCCGCCGGGCGCTGCTGCTGTCCGACGGCAATTTCAGCGTTTTCCTGACGCGCCCGATATCCTTGGTGCTGCTGGTCATTACCGGCATCTTGCTGCTGTCGATTCTTCTGCCGGCGTTTCGGAAAACGCGGGAAAAGGCATTCGTAGAGGTCTGAGCCGGGCCGGATAAAGGCCACGCGGCACCGGCCGCGTGGCTCCCTTGGCAGCCGGCGAATTACTTGTCCAGAGTTATTCCCGCTTCCACGATGGTTGAGCGCCAGTGGGCTATTTGTTCTCCCAGCCACGTGTCCAATTCGGCCGGCGAACTGCCCACAGTTTCAAAGGACTGCTTGAAGAACCGGGCTTTCACCTCCGGTTGGTTGACGGCCTTGACCATCTCGGCGTTGAGGCGAGCGATGATTTCCGGCGGGGTCTTGGCCGGCGCAAAGAAGCCGACCCACTGCTCGCCTTTGAAACCGGGTAGAGTTTCAGACACCGTGGGTATGCCGGGCACCATAGCGCTCCTCTTTTCCGAGGTTATCGCCAGACCCCGCAGCCGTCCGCCCTGCAGATAGGGCGTAACCGTCGGTATCGCGACGAACATCGCGTCCACCTGGCCGCCGGCCAGGTCGACGACCGCGCCGGATCCTCCCTTGTACGGCACCATCTTGACCTCCACCTTGGCCATTCTCTTGAAGAGTTCCATGTACAGGCGCGCCGACGATCCGGGACTCACCACCGCGAATTTCACCGATCCCGGTTTTTGGCGGGCCATTTCAATCAGCTCGGCCACGGACTTGGCCTGCACATGGGCGTTGACCACCAGCATGGACGGCCCTCTTACGATCAATGAGATCGGCGTCAGATCCTTCAGGGTGTCGTATTTCAACGTCTTGAACAGAGAAGGATTGGTGGCGTGACTGTCGAATACGGCCAGTAAGGTATAACCGTCCGGGGGCGACTGCACCGCAGCCAAGGTCCCGATCGTGGCCCCGGCCCCGGCCTTGTTCTCGACGAGAAAATTTTGCCCTAGCGACTTGGTCAACTCTGCCGCAATAATCCTCGCCGTGATGTCGGCGAAGCCGCCGGGATTGTTCGGAACGATTACTTTGACCGGCTTGGTCGGATAGGTCTGCGCGTGAGCAACGAGACTGCCCAGGCCGAGCAGTGCGGCAAGAGCGTACTTGAGTACAGCGTTCATCAGTTTTTTCCTCTAAGGAAGAGATGGAAAATCAATGCGCAGCCGTGAGTTCCGGTCGTCTTGAGTGCGCGTGCTACGGCGATGCATCCGATCAGCGGCCCGGTCCTTCGCCCGTGAAGGGCCGGGTGCTCGATCAGGCTGGAGCAGAAGACTACTTCGAGGTCAGCATCGACTGAAATTTGGCGATCTTCGGATAGACGTCCGCGACCGCCTTGGCAAATTCCTTGCTGCCGACCGGCTCCAGCACCATCTTGCGCTTCGCCGCGATGTCGATGAACCCCTTCTCCTGAGCCGCTTTACTGAAAGCGGCTTCGAGAATCGTCACGATGTCGGCCGGTGTCTTGGGCGGGGCTTCGACGCCGCGCAGCGTCGGGATGAAGCTCATGTTGTAACCCAGGTCCTTGGGGACCGGAATGTCGGGAAAGTGCGGATCGCGCTTGTCGCTGAACAGCAGCAGCGGCCGCAGTTTCCCTGCCTGGATCAGCGCAACGGCGGATGTGGCCAGGCTCATGGTGAAATCGAGATGCTTGCCGGCGAGAGCGGCGATGCTGCCGGCCGAGCCTTCGTACGGCACCCAGTTGACCTTGTCGATACCCAGTTCATCGAGCGCGATCAGCCCCATCAGATGGGTCGTGCTGCCCCTGCCGGAGAGTCCGCCGGACAGCGGTTTTTCCTTGGCTGCCTTCAGGAATTCCTGGAACGTCTTCCATGAGTCTCCGTTCACGACCAGGACCTGGCTC
>Ga0154717_1063_pt7 | contig 9151 bp, 6 predicted proteins | sample Rifle2008BG16ft_FD_105725 | JGI IMG/M metagenome (GOLD analysis project Ga0154717, IMG submission 105725) | Betaproteobacteria bacterium RBG_16_64_18
GGTGCAGATCGCCGGCAGCGTGACCTCGGTCACTTTCAGCGGCTTCGGCCGCGCCGATGGCGCAGCCACATTCGACTTCTCGAACCCGACCGGCGGCGTCTGCGCCCCGACCGGCGCGATGCGCTGCCTGCGGGTCGTGGTGTCGCTGGGCGGCCAGGGACGCCTGTGCGATCCGGCGGTCGATCCGGTCGCCTCGCCCGGGGATACACGCGCATGCTGACCCCGAGCATGACCGCCATGCCGCAACACCGCTCAGCGCCACGACCCACGGGACAGGGACTGCAGCGGGGCGTGTTCCTGATCGAGGCCCTGCTGGGGATACTCATTTTCTCGCTGGGCATCCTGTCCTTGGTGGCCATGCAGACCGCGGCGGTCTCGGCCCAGTCCGACGCGCGCTACCGGATCGAAGCCGCCAACCTCGCCGACCAGATAGCCGGCACGATCTGGCTCAATCTCGATCGCACCTCGGCGGCGAGCATTCAGACTTCGCTCGCGACCTTCCAGCTCAATACCAGCGGCGCAATTTCAGGTTGCGCTTTCACTGGCGGCAATCCCGCCGCCAGTGCGGACGTCACCGCCTGGGTCAACACCGTCACTGCCGCGGGCACCGGACTGCCCGGCACGACGGGGTCCATGCTGCAGATCACGTTCAACGCCGCGGGCGGCGCCTACAACCAGGTGAGCGTGACCCTGTGCTGGAAGACGCCGGTCGATACGACCCCCCACAGGCACACTCTCGTCAGCTTCATCAACTGAGCGACGCCATGTTCGCCTTCCCGACCCCCCGTCCCCACATCCGGCGCCAGCGCGGCTTCAGCCTGATCGAGGTGATGATAGGCGCGGCGATCGCGCTGATCGGCATGGTGGTGATCTTCCAGGTGCTGACGGTCTGGGAGGAACGCAAGCGCACCACGTCCGCCGGCAGCGACGCACAGGTCGCCGGTGCCATCGCGATGTACAGCCTGGAGCGCGACCTCAGGCTCGCCGGTTTCGGGTTCGGCATGACCAACTTCATGGGGTGCAGCATCACCGCCTTCGACACGGTGCGCGCTGCCGCGATTCAGGGAACGGCCGCACAGCCGGTCTTCCGCCTGTATCCGGTCGAGATCCTGAAAGGCGCGGGCGGCGCCGCGGACGAGATCCGCGTGCTGTACGGCAATTCGGAGCATTTCAGCGCGAATCAGAATTTCATTCTGTCCCCGGACGCCTTCTCGAAGAGAACCCAGGGCGGCAATACCGGGTTCCAGCCCGGCGAACTGGCCATCGTCGCCGGCAACTCCCCCGCGAACTGCGACCTGGTGGAGATCACGGGCACCGCCAACGGCGGGCAGGACCTCGTGCACGCGGTCGGCGCCTACACCAACTACCTGGGCCAGAACGTCACCGCCCGCTACAACGCCGCGGCGGGCACCGGAGCGATCTACACCACCGGCACGATGTACAACCTCGGACCGGCGCAGCAGTGGCAGGCCCCGCCGCCCACAGTGAGCTTCGCGCAATGGAACATCTGGCACATCCAGCCCACCGCGGGAAGCACCGTCCCGCGCGTGCTGGCCTGGAGCGATTTCCTGCATGTCCCGCCCGCGGGCGCCGTATGGACCGAGGTCGCCGAGGGCATCGTCAACCTTCAGGCGCAGTACGGTTACGACGACGACGGCAACAACATGATCGAATGCCCCAACGGCGCCGCCCTGTGCGAATGGGTCAACACACTGGTGACACCGCCGCTGACCGCACCCATCGCCTGGTCGAAAGTGCGCGCGGTCAGGGTGGCGCTGCTCGCGCGCAGCCAGCAATACGAAAAGCTCGCGGTCACCAATGCCGCGCCCGCCTGGGCCGGCGGCGCGTTCGCGATGACCAATGTCGACGGCACCGCGGACACCAACCCCGGCGACGCGAACGACTGGCGGCATTACCGCTACCGCGTGTACCAGCAGGTCGTTCCGCTGCGCAACATGATCTGGGGGACGTCACCATCATGAGCAACGCGTCATTCCGCCGGCCCGCAGGCGCGCCGCCGGGAAACAGGCAGCGCGGCGTGGTGCTGTTCATCTCGCTGATCATCCTGGTGGCGATGACTCTCGCAGGCATCGCCATGTTCCGGCAGGTGGGAACCGGCGTGATCATCGCCGGCAATCTCGCGTTCAGGAAGAACGCGACGTCGGTCGCGGACATGGGACTGGAAGCGGCGCGCGCCTGGCTGGTCGCGCAGGGCTCGGCAACGCTGAACACCGACCAGGCCCCCGGCTATTTCTCATGCGCGATGACGGTGGCGCCCAATCCCGCGTGCGCGCAGGCCGGCTTCGACCCGGTGGCGTTCAACTGGTCCGGCAGCTCGGTGCAAGTCACCGGCGACGACGGCACAGGCAACGAAGTGCGCTATGTGATCCACCGCCTGTGCGCGGCCGCCGGTTCGCCTACCGCCATTCCCTGCGCGACCCTGGGCTCCGCCGGCGCCGGCGGCTCCAAGGGAGGCGGCGCCTACGGGGTGCTGCCTCTGGCCAACACCGTGCAGCCCTACTTCCGCATCACGGCGCGCACGGCCGGGCCGAGAAACACCGTCAGCTACGTCCAAGTGATCATGTTCTGAAGCAGCTGCATGCGACCAGGAGAAACACCATGAGCCAATCCACGAAGACCCTGCGGCGGCGCTTTCGCAAGGCCGTCGTGTACTGCGCGCTGGCGTCGTTCCTCGCGAGCCTCTCGCAGCCCGCGTCTGCGGCGCTGACCAGCCTCGCGAGTTCCCCGCTCTCCAGCACCACCTCGGTGCAGGTGAAGCCGAACATCATGTACCTGATGGACACCTCCGGCTCCATGGCCTGGGACTTCCTGCCGGACTTCGTCGACGACAGCTCGGGAAACCTGAAGATCGGCTACAAGAATTACCTGTGCAACTACGTCTACTACAGCCCGGCGAACACCTATACGGTGCCGAAGAAGCCCGACGGCACCAACTTCCCCAACTCGAGCTTCACGGCCGCACCCTCCAACGGGTTCCAGAACTATCCGGGCGCGCCGACCACTACCGTCGACCTGTCGGCGAGCTTCAAGGCATACAGCGCCGACACGGCCCAGCCCGCCTATTACTACACCTACACCGGTAGCCAGACGCTGGTTCCCAGCACCAGCGGGGCCTGCCGCAATACCGATCCGAATTCCACCAGCACCTACGGGACCAACATCGCCGCCACCGGCGGCGGCAACTGGCAGAAGATCCAGGTCAGCACGACCTCCGGACCCAGCAGCACCGACGAGAGGCAGAACTTCGCCAACTGGTACAGCTACTACCGCACCCGCATCCTGGCCATGAAAAGCGCGGCCAGCCGCGCGTTCAACAATCTGAGCAGCGGCTACCGGGTCGGCTTCATCACCATCTTGCCGGGCTCCCCGGTGAGTTCGAGCGAATACCTGGCGATCGGCGATTTCGACACCACGCAGAAAGCCAACTGGTACGCGAAGCTTTTCGCCCAGGGAACGGGCAGCGCCACGCCGCTGCGCGAGGCGCTGGCCCGCGTCGGGCGCCACTACGCCGGGATGACCAACGGCATCAACAGCGCCATGACCCCGGACCCGGTGCAGTACTCCTGCCAGCAGAACTTCACCATCCTGACCACCGACGGCTACTGGAACACCAACGACGAGACCGTGGGCCCGGTGAAAATCGACGGCACGACCGTGGTCGGCCAGCAGGACAACAATCTCTCCATTACGCCGCGGCCGATGTGGGACGGCGGCATAACCGGCTCGTCGGTGGTGACCGACAAGGAAAACCTGTACCGGTATTCGACCTGCACGGCGAGCGTGTCATCGGTTCAGGTCACGACCACGCAGTTGTATTTCTTCTCGCAGCAAGTGACCGAGACGCACACCCAGAGCTATTACTTCACGCAGCAAGCGCAGCGCTGCAGCAACAGCAGCAGCCCGTGCACCGGCAGCTTCAGCAACACCAGCAGCAGTTCCAACCGGTATTCCGGTTCAGGCGGCGTGTCAGGCGGTGACGGTAAGCTGTATTACACCTGCGGCTCGAGGCAGTGCCGGGTGCCTGAACCTCCGGCGTTCTCGTCGCCCTACACCGGCTGGACCTCGGGCAGCTGCCCCTCGGACTCAGGCGGGATAAATTACGAGTGCCAGACGGGCGCGCCCACCGCGCCGGCGCCGGTGACGGGGAGCTGTCCTTCGAATTCCGGCGGACGCGTCTACACCTGTACCGCCACCCCGGCCAGCGTGCCGGGATTCCCGGCCGCGCCCACCGATCCGCTAACCCTGGGCTATCAGACGGCCTCGACCACGAGCTGCCCCAGCGCGCCGGCCGGTTACACCTATACCTGCGGCACCTCGTCGACCAAACAGACGATCGTGACGACGCTGCCGGGCGGGAGCGCCTGCCCCGCGCCCGGGCCCGGGCAGACCGTCAGCTGCACCAACATCACCAGCGGGCCGGGTCAGAAGATCCAGTACCAGACCACCACGTATACGACCACCACCTCCACCAGCGGCGGGATCGCGATCGGCACGCCGGTCACCACCACGAGCACCGGTTCCTATACCGATCTGACCGGCACCTGTTACGCGGACGGCGGCGGCACGCTGCCTGCGCTGCCCAATCCCAACCCGCAGCGGCCGGTGCCCGTGGGAACCCCGCCCGCGCCGACCTGCAGCGCCTGGCCGTGCACCACCACCAGCACCTCGTCCTCCGGCGGCACCTCCAATACGCTCGCGGACGTCGCGCAGTACTACTACAACACCGATCTGCGTTCGACGATGACGGACAACGTGCCCTCCACCGGCCAAGGCGCCGAGGACGACAAGGCGACCTGGCAGCACATGACCACCTTCACCATGGGCCTGGGGATATCGGGCACGCTGAACTATCGCTCTGACTACAAGACGGCCACCACCGGCGATTTCGCCGGCATACGCACCGGGACCATCGGCTGGCCGGCGGCGGCGGCTAACTCGCCCACGGCGATCGACGACCTGTGGCATGCCGCGGTCAACGGCCGCGGGCAGTATTTCAGCGCCGGCGACCCGGAGACCATCGTCACCGGGCTGCAGACGGCGCTCGCCGGCATCAACGCGCGCGTGGCGTCGGCGGCGGCGGCGGCGACCTCCAACCTGGAGCCGGTCGCCGGAGACAACTTCGCCTACACGGCGAAATACCAGACCGTGAAGTGGACCGGCGAACTCGAAGCCCACCAGATCGACCTCTCGACCGGCGCCGTGCTGCCCACCGTCATCTGGTCCGCCCAGTCGCAGCTGGATACGAAAACCAAGGCTGCCTGCGACACGCGCAACATTTACCTGTACCGCGCCGGAGCGACCGACAACCGGGTGAACTTCACCTGGAACACCTACACCTGCGACTCAGGCGGCGCGCCCACCGGCTCTCCGAGCACGGAGCTGGATGCGGCGACCGAGCAGATCTATTTCAATTCCAGCCGCGTCGCGCTGCTCGGGCATTACCCGCTGATGACCGACGGCACCGGCGGCCCGCCGGCCACCGTCGACCAGCGCACGGCGGCGGCCGGCGCACCCCTGGTGAACTATGTGCGCGGCCAGAAGGCCAAGGAAGGCTTCCTCCCCAACGACCTCAACCTGCTCTACCGTGCCCGCGACCACGTGCTCGGGGACATCATCAGCGCGCAGCCGGTGTACGTGAAGGCGCCGTTCGGTTCCTACACCGATGCGGCCTACACCGCTTTCAAGTCGCTCCAGGCCAACCGCGCGCAGGCGGTCTATGCGGCGGCCAACGACGGCATGCTGCACGCGTTCGACGCCGTCACCGGAATGGAAGGCTGGGCCTGGATCCCGAGCATCGTGCTGCCCAACCTGTACAAGCTGGCCGACAACAACTGGGGCAACCTGGACGTCCACCAGTACTCGGTGGACGGCACGCCCAGCGTCGGCGATGCCTGGAGCAGCGGCACCGGATGGAAAACGATCCTGGTTGCCGGGCTGAACGGGGGCGGCAAGGGCTACTACGCGATCGACGTCACCGATCCGTCCACGCCCAAGGGCCTGTGGGAATTCAAATGGAGCAGCACCTGCCGCGCCGCGACCACCACGGCGGCGATGGCCGCGGGCGCGACCTCGGACTGCCACGTCGGCTATACGTACAACAACCCGATCATCACCAAGCTGGCCAATGGCCGGTGGGTGGTGATGGTGACCTCCGGATACAACAACGTCAATTCGCCCTCTGCCAGCGGCGACGGACTGGGCTACCTGTACGTGCTGGACGCGTTCACGGGCGAGATCATCTACAAGATCGCCACCAGCGCCGGCAGTTCGGGCACGCCGAGCGGCCTCAACCACATCAACAACTGGGTGGAAGACACGATCGTCGACAACACGACGGTACGGGTGTACGGCGTCGACCTGCTCGGAAACATCTGGCGCTTCGACGTCAACGACAGCATCCTGCCTGCGGGCTACGAGGCGACGCTCATCGGCACCGCAGTGGACCCCAGCGGCAGTCCGCAACCGATCTCCACGCGGCCGGAACTCGCCCTGGTGAACGCCAGCCCGATGGTGTTCGTCGCCACCGGGCGGTTTCTCGGCTCAGGGGACATCACCGACACGCAGAAACAGTCGATCTACGGCATCATCGATCCGCTGACCGCGACCACGGGCTACGCGGACCTGCGCGTCTCGCTCAAGCCGATGGAAATGACCCAGGTCGGCACCGGCAGCACCGCGACCCGGACCATCGATTGCGTGGGCAGCAACGCGGAGTGCAATTCGCCCGCGGGCTGGGTCGCCGATCTGCCCGACAGCGGCGAGCGGGTGAACGTGGACATGAAGCTGCAGCTCGGCACCCTCGTGGTGGCGAGCAACGTGCCGCAGAACAGCGCCTGCACCGTCGGCGGCTACAGCTGGCTCAACTACCTGAATTACGCCACCGGCACGGCGGTGTCCAACAGCGCGGGCGGCGCGGTCTCGCAGATGCTCTCGGATTCGCTCGCGGTCGGTCTGAACATCGTGCGCCTGCCCTCGGGCCAGACGGTGGTCATCACCACGACCTCGGATGCGAAACAGACGACCGTAGGCGCGCCGTTCGACGTTCCCTCGCCGACCGGCAAGCGCGTCAGCTGGCGCGAAATCTCGCAGTAGCGCGGCGCCTGAGGAACGGGTCAGCAAGCGGCCGGATGCTGCCGAATCTCGCCGGGGGCGGGGGCCCGTTCCCTCTGGAGCCGGCCACGCCGGTCCGGGTGCGCCTCGCCTGGGCCATCACCGCCTCGGTCGCGCTGCACACGGCGATCATCCTCGCCGTGCATCCCTCGCGCGGCGTCTCGCGGCCGCTCGAACCCGCGCTCACCGCGCGGCTGGTCTCGGCCGACCGCACGTCGACGGAGGGCAGCGCGCCTGTGCAACCCCGCGCCGCAGCGCGAACTCAGGCGGCCGAACCGCCGCGGGCGCCGGCCGCGCTGCCCTCTCTGCCCGTGCCGCCTGCGCCGCGTTACTACCTTCCTTCGGAACTGCAGCAGAAACCCGCCCCGCTGCAGCCGGTGGAACCGAAGGCCCCCGAGGAATCGGGTGCCAGGGAAGGCTTCGTCCAGTTGCGCCTGTTCATCAACGAGCGCGGCAGCGTGGATGACGTCATCGTGGTCGGCGCCGAGCCCGCAGGCGTGTACGAGACCTCCGCGATCGCCGCGTTCACCAATGTGAAATTCTCGCCGGGGATGCGGTTCGGCGCGGCGGTGAAAAGCCAGCTTCTGGTGGAAGTGCAGTTCCGCCTGGAAAATCGCCCGGTCTCAGGGCGCGGATACTAGCTCATTCCGAAACGCTCGCCCCGTTCTGCGCCGCCAGCCCCTTTGGCAGCGGAAACGACACGTTTTCCCGGATGCCTTCGAGCTGGGCCACGCGGATCGCGCCCAGTTCGGCCAGCCTGGCGATGACCGCCTGCACCAGCACCTCGGGTGCGGAAGCGCCCGCGGTCACGCCGATGTGCCGCTTGCCCGCGATCCATTCCGGCCGCAACTGCGTCGCGTTGTCGACCATGTACGCCTCGATGCCGCGGCTGTGCGCGACCTCGCGCAGCCGGTTGGAGTTGGAGCTGTTCGGCGAGCCGACCACGATCACCAGGTCACACCGCCTGGCCATGAACTTCACCGCGTCCTGCCGGTTCTGGGTCGCGTAGCAGATATCGTCCTTCTTGGGGCCGACGATGGCGGGAAAGCGCGAGCGCAGCGCGTCGACCACGGTCGCCGCATCGTCCACCGACAGCGTGGTCTGCGTCACGTAGGCGAGCCGGTCGGGATTCCGTACCTCCAGGTGGGCGACATCCTGCACCGTCTCCACCAGGTACATGCCCTCCGGGGACTGGCCCATCGTGCCCTGCACCTCGGGATGGCCGCGGTGGCCGATCATGATGATTTCGCGCCCGTCCTCGCGCATTTTCGCCACCTCGACGTGCACCTTCGTGACCAGCGGACAGGTGGCATCGAACACGCGCAGGCCGCGCGCCTCGGCGTCGGCGCGCACCGCTTTCGCCACGCCGTGCGCGCTGAATATGAGCGTCGCGCCCGAGGGCACCTCGGAGAGCTCCTCGACGAAAATCGCGCCCTTGCGGCGCAGGTCCTCGACCACGAACTTGTTGTGCACCACCTCGTGGCGCACGTAGATCGGCGCGCCGTGGATCGCCAGCGCGCGCTCGACGATGCCGATGGCCCGCTCCACCCCCGCGCAGAAGCCGCGCGGATTGGCGAGCAGCACTTCGACGTCGGTTGGGTTCATCGGTGCATTCTATACGTGGCGACGTGTATCGCGCCCAAGCGGTTGCTGAGCTGCGATCTTGTATGAGAACAACCCCATGCCGTTGTCGCTTTTAACCATAACCGTATTCTTGGTACGGATGCTTTTCATCCGTACCAAAAATACGGTTGGCGCGCGCAGCGCGCAAGAGCACCGGCTGCATCGATCCAACCGTGTACGCCGGGTATTGCGCGGACGGCGTCCCGTCCGCGCGGATCGTCGATTGCGCACGGATGAAAAACCATCCGTGCGCAATCGACGATCTGGATTAAACCCCTTGAGACGTTCCCGGTGTTAACCCAAACCGGGTTTTCTGCACGGATGTTTTCTATCCGTGTAGAAAACCCGGTTGTCGCGCGCAGCGCGCAAGGGCACCCGCGGCCTGCGACACCATCGA
>Ga0154717_1104_pt4 | contig 9098 bp, 9 predicted proteins | sample Rifle2008BG16ft_FD_105725 | JGI IMG/M metagenome (GOLD analysis project Ga0154717, IMG submission 105725) | Betaproteobacteria bacterium RBG_16_64_18
GCGCGGTGCTCGCGCAAGCCAAGGCGAAGCCGAGCGATATCTATATGTACAAGGGAGCGGACCGGGATCAGCGCGTGCTCGAAGGCGCGCGCAAGGAAGGCGCCGTCGCCCTCTACACCTCGCTCAACCTCAAGGATTCGGTTCCGATCACCGAGGCGTTCGAGAAGAAATACCCCGGCATCAAGGTTTCATTGTGGCGCGCGAGCAGCGAAAAAGTGGTCCAGCGCGCGCTGACCGAAGCCCGTGCCGGGCGATTCACCCCGGACGTGTTCGAGACCAACGGACCGGAGATGGATATTTTCTACCGGGAAAAGCTGCTCGACGAATTCTACAGCCCGGCGTTCAAGGACCTGCCGCCGGCGGCGTTCCCGAAACACCGGCACTGGGCCGCCGACCGGTTCAATTTTTTCGTGCTCGGGTACAACACCAACCTGGTGAAGCCCGACGAGGTGCCCAATTCGTACGCCGATCTGCTCAAGCCGCGCTGGGCCGGGAAGGTCGGTCTGGAGGCAAGCGACGTCGACTGGTTCGGCGCGGTGGTCAAGGGCATGGGCGAAAAAGAAGGGCTCGCGTACTTCCGCAAGCTCGCCGAAACCCGTCCCCAACTGCGCACCGGGCACACGCTCATCGCCGAGCTGCTTGCCTCGGGGGAAATCCCGCTTGCCGCCTCGGTCTACAACCATAACATCGAGCGCCTGATAAAAAACGGAGCGCCCGTCAAGTGGAAGCCGCTGGAGCCCGCATTCGGCAGGCCCAACGGCATCGGCGTCGCCAAGCACGCGCCGCATCCGCATGCCGCGCTGCTGTTCACGGATTTCATGCTGTCGCGCGCAGGCCAGGAGCTGATCAAGAAGCGCAACCGCGTGCCATCGAGCAATGCCGTGGACAGCCCGCTCAACAAGTTCAAGTACCAGATGATCGACCCCGCGATGGTGCTGGACGAGTCGGAGAAGTGGGAAAAACTGTGGTCGGAGCTGTTCCTCAAGGGCGCGAGGGTCGAGAAGGAGAAGGAATGAAACATCGAGGAGTAGGCATGAAGAGTTCAAACCGAAGCTTGCTGGCCGCGGCCGGCGTCCTGTTTTCACTGGCAGTTTCACTGGTGCATGCGCAGGCGCCGGCCGACGCCGCGAAAATCGCCCAGATGCAGGGCGCCGATCGCCAGCAGCGGCTGGTCGAAGGCGCCAAGAAAGAAGGGGAACTCACCCTGTACACGTCCGCGCCGGTCGACGACGTGGCGGTGCTCACCGCGGCGTTCGAGAAAAAATACGGCGTCAAGGTCAAGGTCTGGCGCGCGGGCTCCGAGAAGGTGATGCAGCGCGCGGTCACCGAGGCGCGCGCTGGGCGTTTCGACGCCGATATCATCGACACCAACGGACCGGAAATGGAAGCGCTGCACCGCGAGAAACTCCTGGTGGAGGTGAAATCGCCCTACCTCGGCGACCTGATTCCGCAGGCGATCCAGCCGCACCGGGAGTGGGTGGGCTCGCGGATCAACATTTTCGCCGCCGCGTATAACACCAATCTGGTAAAGAAGGAGGATCTGCCGAAGACCTATGCAGATCTCCTCGATCCGAAGTGGAAAGGCAAGCTCGGCATCGAGGCCGAGGACTGGGACTGGTTCGCGGGCGTGCTCGGCGAGATGGGGGAAGCCAAGGGCGTCAAGCTGTTCCGCGACATCGTCGCGGCGAACGGCATTTCGGTGCGCAAGGGCCACACGTTGCTCACCAACCTCGTGGCCTCCGGCGAAGTGCCATTCGCGCTCACGATCTACAACTACAAGGCCGAGCAGCTCAAGAGGAAGGGCGCCCCGATCGACTGGTTCACCTTTCCGCCCGCCATCGCCCGGCCCAACGGCGCAGGCATGCTGCGGCGCGCACCGCATCCGCATGCGGCAGTGCTGTACTTCGACTTCACGTTTTCGGACGCCCAGGAACTGCTGCTCAAGCGCAACTTCGTCCCCACCAGCAAGAAGGTGAAGACCGTGTTGAACCAGATGCCGATCAAGTTCATCGATTCGAGCGTGATCCTCGACCAGGAGGCGAAGTGGAACAAGCTGTTCCAGGAGACCATCGTCAAGCAGGCGAGGTAGATTAGGCAGTCGCGCGGGGAGCCGGTCGACAGAGCGGCCTCTCGCCTTGATCAACACGGCGCTGGCGGAAGGGATGGTTCATGGGTAAGGAATCTCACTACAGCAGCAAGAAGGACCGCGTGTTCGTTCGGGGCATTGCCGGTCCCTACAATCTCAAGGACGAGCTGACCCGGCTGCGTTCGATGCCGCGGGTGATCAAGGGCAAGGAGATGAAGTTCCAGGACGGCCCGCAGTCCTTCAGCAAGCATTTCGTCGAGCCGGTGGACGGGCTGACCCAGACGCTGCACATCCATCTCGAGGAATACGCGCCGGGCGGACGCACGCAGAAGCACGGCCACGTGAACGAGGCGGCGTTCTACATCCTGGACGGGACCGGCTACGAGATCCACGACGGCATACGCTACGACTGGCAGGCGGGCGACGTGGCGATCGTGCACATGAACTGCGTGCACCAGCACTTCAACGCCGATCCTGTTAAGCCCGCACGGGCGCTGGTCATGAAACCCAAGCCGATGGTCTTGTTCATGAACCTGATGTTCCAGCAGTCGGTGATCCCGCGACCGAAGGAGCCGACGCCGGGCGGCGTGGGCTTCGAGCCGCGGCACTACGAAGAGGATTACAACCACTGAGCTGGTCGTGGTGGCGAGGACCGGGACCGGCGCCGGCCGCGGGCAGCAGACCCGGCGCCGGTCTGGCGCACGCCACGGGGGAACCCCATGACCCTGCTGCTCGGAAATGACGACATCCGGCGCGTGTTGACGCCGCGCATGACGCGCAAGGCGCTGGAGACCGCCTATCGGGACCTGGCGCTGGGCGAGGCAGTGTGCCGGCCCCGGATCGACATCCGCATCCCAACGGGCACGCCGGGCAGGTGCTATCAGTGGGGCACCATGGAGGGCGGATCGACGGCCGGCTATTTCGCGATCCGGATGAAATCCGATGTCGTCTACGAGCAGGAATACAACGGCGTGCGCACGCAGGAGAAGTTCGCCTCGCGCCCCGGGTTGTACTGCGGACTGATCCTGCTCACCGACATCAACACCGGAGTGCCGCTCGCGCTGATCAACGACGGCTATCTGCAGCATTTGAGGGTAGCCGCTGACAGCGCTATCGGCACCGACATCATGGCGCGCACCGGTCCGCTGGTCCTCGGCATGCTCGGTTCGGGCGGCATGGCGCGCGCGCACGTCGAGGCGCTGCTGCAGGTCCGCGACCTGCGGCGAATCCGCGTCTACAGCCCGACCCCGGAGAACCGGCGCCGCTACGCAGCCGAGATGGCGCAGGCACACGGCGTGGAAGTCGAGGCGGTCGACGACCCCCGCGAGGTCTACCGCGGTGCCGACGTGCTCGCAGCCTGCACGGACTCGGCGGTGCCGGTCATCCGCGGCGAGTGGCTCGAACCGGGCATGCACGTGATTTCCGTGGGCGGACGGCCGGACGAGGCGGCGCGCGGGCGCTTCGACCGGACGCTGCGGCTGGGAACGTCGCCCGCGCCGGTGGGCCGGCCGGAACTGGGCACGGCCGACGAGTACCTGGGCTACCTCGCCCGGCCGGAGGATCCGGGATGGGACGGGCAGCGCGTCGGCAAACGGGCCCCGGCGGTAACCGGCGAGGGCAGGGATGTGATGTTCGCGGACATCGTGGCGGGGCGTGCCCAGGGGCGCACCTCGCAGGGACAGATAACCTACTCGGAGCGCGGTAACATACAGGGTGCGCAGTTCTATGCGGTCGCGTCGGCGGCGTACGAAGAGGCGCGGCGGCGTGGAATCGGGCGTGAAATCCCGACCGAGTGGTTCCTGCAGGATGTTCGGGACTGAACTTTGAGGAGAAGAATGGTGAACGGTCAGCAAAACTTCATTCGGCGGGCGGTGCTCAAGGCGTCGGCGCTCGCTCTGCTGGGATCGATGTACGCCGGCGCGGCTCTGGCGCAGTCGAGCGGCGCTCCGGATTATTCCTTGCTCCAGTACCAGGGGCCGGACCGCGCCCAGCGCGTGCTGGCGGCGGCGAAGAAGGAAGGCTCGCTCACGTTCTACACCACGATCGCCGAGAAGGACCTCCCCATCATCGTGCTGCCGTTCGAGAAAAAGTACGGCATCAAGCTCAACATCTGGCGCGCGGGCACCGACAAGGTGCTGCAGCGTACGCTCGCGGAGACGGCCGCACGCCGTTACGAGGTGGACGCGATCCACTTCGGCTCGCCCGAGATGGAGGCGCTGCATCGGGAGAAAGTCCTGCAGCCCGTCAACTCGCCCTATCTGAAGGAGCTGGTTCCGGATGCGCTGATGGCGCACCGCGAATGGGTCGCGACCATACTTTCCGTGTGGGTGCAGTCCTACAACACCAACCTCATCAAGAAGCAGGATCTGCCCAAGACCTACCAGGACCTGCTCGACCCGAAGTGGAAGGGCAAGCTCGGCATCGAAGCAAAGAACCAGGAGTGGTTCTCGACCGTGGCGGAAGAACTGGGCGGAGAGCCCGGTATCAAGTTCTTCCGCGACCTGGTGGCGAAGAACGGCATCTCGGTGCGGCAGGGCCATTCGCTGCTCAACAACATGGTGGTCTCCGGCGAAGTGCCCATGGCGCTCACGGTGTACAACTACCTGGCGGAAAACGCGAAACGCAAGGGCGCGCCCATCGACTGGTTCGCCATCGAGCCGGCGGTGGCCCGCACCAACGCCATCGGCATCGCCCGGCATGCGCCGCATCCCAATGCAGCACTGCTGTTTTACGATTACATGATCACCGATGCGCAGAAAGCCTTTGCGTCCCTTGGCTACGCGCCGACGAACACCCAGGTTCCGTCGCCGCTGAAGAACATCCGTTTCAAGGTGGTCGATCCCGTTTCGGTGCTGGACCAGATGGACAAGTGGACCGGGCTTTTCCAGGAAATCGTGCTGAAACGCGCCGGGCAGTGAGTATCGCGCCTGGGTTATGATCGAGACGCCGGGCGCCCGACGAGGCGCCCTGCGGGGGGCGCGAGCGCTCCCCGCAAGAACAAGAAAGCGGAGGACGTATGAGTGCAGTGGCAACCGCGCCGGGCTCGGCGCCGTCTAAGTCGTTCCGGGACGTGTGGCTGATAACCATCGGCCACAGCCTCACCCACTGGTACCCGGCGACCTTCTACCTGCTGCTGCCGCTGATCGGCAAGGAACTCGGGCTCAGTTACAGCGAGATCGGCTTCATCATGACCTGTCAGTACGTCGCCGGGGCAATCTCCAACATTCCCGGCGGCATGATCGTCGACACCGTCGGGAGGCAGGGCCTGCTGATGGCGGTGTCGCTGTTCTGGGTCGGATTTCCCTACTTTCTGATGAGCTTCACCCACAGCTACTGGGTGCTGCTGCTGTGCGTGATGCTGGTGGGAATAGGCAACAACCTGTGGCACCCGACCGCGATTCCCACGCTCGCGCAGCACTTCCCTGATCGAAAGGGACTGGCGCTGTCCTTCCACAGCATGGGCGGCAATGTCGGTGATGCGCTTGCGCCGCTGGCCATAGGCGCGCTGCTCGCCGTGCTGTCCTGGCGCAGCATCGTGATCGTGAACGTGGTTCCCGGCCTGGTCATGGCCAGCCTGATTCTTTTCTATCTCGGGGCCTTGCGGATGGGGCGCTCGAAAGCGAAGGACAGGAGCGACGTGCAAAAACAGGAAGGACAGAGTGTCAAGGAATACCTTCGCGGTTTTTCCGAACTGCTGAAGAACCGGGAACTGTTCCTGTTGGCCCTCGGCTCCGGTTTCCGGTCGATGACCCAGAACGGTCTGCTGACCTTCCTGCCGATCTTTCTTGCCTACGAGATGGGTTACTCCCTTTTCTGGGTCGGCGTGTGCATGTTCGTGCTGCAGGCTGCGGGTTTCGCGGCCTCGCCGGTCGCGGGATATCTGTCCGATCGGATGGGACGGCGCCGCATTCTCATGAGCAGCATGATGATGACGGCGGTGGTGCTCGCATTCATGGCGTTCGCCGGGCGCTCGCTTGCGTTCGTATTCCTGATCGCGGTGCTGGGCTTTTTCCTTTATGCGATCCGGCCGGTATTGCAGGCGTGGACGCTGGAGTGCACGCCGAAGAAGATGGGAGGCACCGGCATCGGCGTACTGTTCGGGGTGCAGGCAGTCGGATCTTCCATCGGGCCTGTGATCGGCGGTGCGCTCGCGGACCAGTACGGACTCATGTCCGTGTTCTTCTTTCTGGCGGTCACGATCGTCGTGGCCAACCTGTTCATCTTCTTCATGCCGTCGGCGCCCGGTGGATCTCAGGCCAGGATGGCTGCTGACTGAGAAGGGCTACTGCCGGTTGCGTGGCGCTTGTAGCGCATGATCGTGATTTCTCCCGGCTCAAGGGACTCAGAGTGATCACCGGGGGCGGAATAGCGAGCAGATCGGATTCAAGCAGCGGCGGATCCGACACACGCGCCGGGCGGCTTCTGTGATTGGCGGCACAGATGTCGCTGTGGAAGGAGATTGACGGTACAATCAATATAATATACTATTAGTTGATGAAAACATCAACAACACCTACGCCCGCCGAGCTGCTCGATCAGATGTCCGAGGCCGCGAAGGGAAGATTTATGACCGACTCGGGCTGGGCGCAGGCCAGCGGCCTGCCCAAGGAAACGCTTTCAAGGCTGAAACGCAATCCTTCATGCGATCTGCGAACACTTGGGGCGCTGGCTCAAACGGCGGGCTACAAGCTTGTTGCCGTGCCTGCGACCTTGGAAGGCGGCGAGCACCTGCCAAACGCATTCGGTCGGGAGTATGAGGACGACCTTCTCGATCTTTGTGCTTCGGGTAAAGTCGACCCGGACGTTTGGCGCGCACATGGGCCTGGCTTCTTTATGGGTGGGCTGGCCGTCGTACTCGCCAGTGCCCGGGGTTTTGAACGAGAGCGGTATCTGAGACTTGCCGAGACGCTGCATCCGGGTATCTCCACCCCGGAAGTCTTTGCAATGTGGCTGAAGCGATCGCCGCTGCGACCGGTTCGATTTGTTCCCATGGCAAGAAGGCGCAAGGGCCTCGCATGACCCCAAAGATCAAGGCTCAGGATGAATACCTGAGCGCCTTTGCCCAGATCGTGTCGCGAATCCAGCAGACGCTGAAGGGTTCGCGACCTGCGGTATTTCCCATACGGATGGTCGTCGCCGGAGGCGCTGCACTTCATCTGCTCACAGGAGCTCGTGTGTCAGCGGACGTGGATGCGGTTTTTTCGAAGCGCGTATTGCTCGATGAAGAGATCGAAGTTTCCTATCGGGATCCCGACGGCCGTGCACGCCTGCTGTACCTCGATCGAAATTACAACGACACTCTGGGCCTGCTGCATGAGGATGCGCACCAGGATTCGCGACCCATCGATATTCCGGGGATCGATAAAAAACTTATCGATGTGAGAGTGCTTTCGCCGCTTGACCTGGCCGTGTCGAAGCTTTCCCGGTTTGCGGATCAGGATCGGGAAGACATTCTGCTGCTTGCCAAGGAGGGCCTCATCGACTCGGCTTCACTGCGCAAACGGGCAAAGGAAGCGCTCGGTGGCTACGTGGGTGACTTAAGTTCTGTCCGCAATTCAATTGAAGTCGCTTGCCGGTTGATCGAATCCGCGTGGCCGCCCAAGCGACGCTGAGCACGACTGCCATCAGGACGGGTCAAGGCAGGACCACGCGCGGGGCGTTGTCGCGGAATATGACCGCGTGCGCAAGCCGCGGCATAATGCGCACATATGATGACGCCTGACCCCCGCAGCAACTCTGGGCATTCACGCCGCGTTGTCGTGCGTGTTTTCCTGGTGCTGATCGCCATATCGCTGGCCGCTGGCGGGGGGTGGTACGCCACGCGGCCCAAGCCGCTGGCGGTGGCCGTTGCGCAGGCGGCTATCGGCCGCGTCGAGACCACGGTGGCGAATACCCGCGCCGGTTCGATCTCTGCCTGCCGCCGGGCAAAGCTCGCGCCGCCTGCGGGCGGCCGTATCGAGAACATCAAAGTGCGCGAGGGCGACAGGGTCCGCAAGGGGCAGGTGCTGCTCACACTGTGGAGCGACGACCTCACGGCGCGCGAACGCGTGTCGCGCGAGCAACTGCAGACGGCGAAGGCACGCGTGCGCGAGGTCTGCGAGATCGCCCGGGCCTCGGCGCGCGATGCGACGCGCGCGCGCGAGCTCAGGGCGCGCAACTTCATCTCGCAAGAGGCGGTCGAGCGCGCCGGTGCCGATGCCGGGGCCAAGCAGGCGAGTTGCGATTCGGCGGCGACGCAGGTCGCGGAGGCCGATGCGCGCATCCAGGCCTCGCGCGCGGATACAGACCGCACGGTGCTGCGCGCACCCTTCGCCGGCATCGTTGCCGAGGTCAACGGCGAGGTCGGTGAATACCTGACGCCGTCGCCGCCCGGCATTCCGACGCTGCCGGCGGTGGACCTGATCGACGACTCCTGTATCTATGTGTCGGCGCCCATCGACGAGGTCGATGCGGCGCAGCTCAAGGTGGGCATGAGCGGCCGCATCACGCTGGACGCCTACCGCGGCAAGCACTTCGCCGGCAGGGTGCGCCGCATCGCACCCTATGTGCTGGCGGTGGAGAAGCAGGCGCGCACGGTGGAGGTCGAGGTCGAATTCGACAAGCCGAGCGAGGCGAGACACCTGTTGATCGGATACAGCGCCGACATCGAGATCGTGGTAACCGGCCGCGACGGCGCGGTGCGCATTCCCACCCCGGCGCTGATGCCGGGCAACCGGGTGCTGGTGCTCGGCGCTGACGGCGTGCTGGACGAGCGCAGGATAGAAACGGGGCTCTCAAACTGGGAGTATACGGAGGTGAAAGCCGGTCTCGCGCCTAAGGAGCGCGTGGTGACCTCGCTCGAGCGCGAAGGCGTGAAAGCGGGTGCCCGGGCGGTGGCCGAGCAGCCGGCCAAGTCGCGCCCTGAATGATCCGGCTCACCGGCATAGAGCGGACGTTCGCCGTCGGCGACGAGATGGTCCGCGCGCTGCGCCGCGTGACCCTGGAAATCGCGCAGGGCGAATACCTGTCGATC
>Ga0154717_1098_pt2 | contig 9054 bp, 9 predicted proteins | sample Rifle2008BG16ft_FD_105725 | JGI IMG/M metagenome (GOLD analysis project Ga0154717, IMG submission 105725) | Betaproteobacteria bacterium RBG_16_64_18
TTGTCAATTTCGAGCGGTATAGATTTCCGGGTTCCAGCAGTTGGGCGGTTGTTTGCCCTCCAGCGCCGCGAGGATGTTGTCCACCACGATGTTGGCCATGATTTCCCTGAGTTCCGCGACCGCGCTCCCCAGGTGGGGCGTGAGGGCGACGTTGGTCAACGCGAGCAGCGCCGGTTCGACCCGGGGCTCGTTCTCGAACACGTCCAGGCCGGCGCCCGCGATGCGCCGCTCGGTGAGCGCGCGAGCGAGCGCCGCCTCGTCCACGACGGCACCGCGCGCCGTGTTGACGAAAAATGCCGTCGGCTTCATGAGTCCGAATTCGCGCGCGCCCATCATGTGGCGCGTCTCGGGAGTGAGCGGCGCATGCATCGACACGAAGTCCGACTCCGCGAGCAACTGGTCGAACGGTACATAGGTGATGCCGGCTTCGCGTTCCTCGCTTTCGGGTTTTCGGCGCGGGGTCCAGTACAGCACCCGCATCCCGAAGCCGTGCGCGCGCCTCGCGACGGCACGACCGATGCGTCCGCCGCCACCGATGAGCCCGATGACCTTGCCCGATACTGCGGCGCCTTCCAAGTGTGAAGATTGTGATCCGGGGAATACGCCCGCGCGCACCAGCCGGTCGCCCTCCACCAGGCGCCGGGCCACGGCCAGAAGCAGCGCAAAGTGGATGTCGGCTGTCGCTTCGGTGACGATCGGCGGGATTACGGTGATCGGGATGCGCCGCGCGGTCGCTTCGGCCACGTCGATATCCGATGGCGTGATTTTCATCGAGGCGATCATTCGCAGCGCTGGATTGGCGGCAACGACATCAGCGTCGACACGGTCGTGCAATAGGCAGAACAGGATGTCGTGCGCGCGCACGGCCTCGAGCAATTCTTCCTTGCTCGGGATGTGAACGGAATCGGTGTTGAGTTCCACCTCCGCGACGCTTTTCAGACGCTCGATGGCGCTCTGCGCCACCGGCTGGGTGATGAATATCCGCGGCCGCGCCGTCATCACTGCACCCAGCGCACGATGCCCGATACGCCGTCGACGGCGACCTGCGCGCCGTCGGGGATGCGCGTGGTGGCATCGAGCACGCCCAGGACCATCGGAATGCCGCGCTCGCGGCCGAGCGATGCTAAATGCGAAGTGCTCCCGCCGAGTTCGGCGACCACGCCGGCCACGCGCGGCAGGATCTGGGAGAGCGCCGGGCCGGCCACCTTCGTGATCAGGATGTCTCCCGGCGCCACCAGCGACAGTTCGCATTCGCAGTTGACCACGCGACCGCGTCCGGAGCCCCAGCCGACGCCTGCCGGCTGGCCCGTGAGTCCAGGGTGTCGCAGCCAGATATCGTCGGGTGCCGGGGTGGGCGCCATATGCAACGGTCTTCCCTGCAGCAGCTTGAATCCCCTGTCGTCGTGCGCCCACTCGATTTCCACAGGCATGCCCATGACATCCTCGACCCGGCGCAATATCTGGCCGAGCTCAATGGCCTGCTCTTCGTTGAGGCACGGCTGGGAGAACAGCGCGCGCGGAAACAGCGGCCGTCCGTTGTGCGCGCACCCGACCGCGTGATACTTGCGGCCCAGGGCCGTGTCCTGGTGCCTGCCTTCACGGGTCAGCACAATGCGCTCGGGTACGACCTCGCCCTGGGCGATCGACGAGCCCAGTCCCCACGTCGCATTCAGGATCATGTCGCCGTTTGCGGTCTGACTCAATCCGCCGCCGGAGACGCGCGCCGGCACCAGAGGCTGGACCAGGACGGCCATCGCCGTTTCCGCGGGACTCGCGTTGTGTGTGGCCATGTAACGCAGCACGCGCGTCGACCAGAGCGCCGCCCAGCAGGAACGCACGGCCGTCACGAAATCAGCCTCGCTTTCCAGGTCGAGGTAGCTTTCGAACTGGCCGGCGAAGCTCGAACCGAAGCGGTCCTCGACCAGCGCGGAGGAGCGCACCACGACGGATGCGCCACCGCTGGCCTCCAGTAGGCTTTGCCGCGCCGCAAGCAGCGGTTCGAGCACTTCCGGCACGATGGGCCGGTCGAGCAGGCCGAGCTTCATGTCCAGTGCGGCACGTCGCGCACGGCCGGGTTCCGGCGAGTTGATGTCCCGAGCGGCGTCTTCCAGTCCCAGCGCCGCAATCTGGACCCGATAGGCCTGGGCGTCGAGGCAGAAGCTTTCCGGGATGGGCAAGCCCGCCTGGCCGAGGACGGCGAGATTCGCCGCCTTGGGACCGAAGCGATTGGCGTCGGTCGCCTCAGGGGCGGACAGAGGGAAGATCAGTCGTTGCATGGATCCGCTCCTCGTCGGAGCAGGAGATCGTAAGCTGTTCCGGCGGGAACGAGGCAGGCGCTTTGAATGGGCATCTATCCATCTCCCGATTTCGCGAAGTTGCAACTTCGCAACTTCGCGAAATCGGGAGACCTAAGTAACCCCGAAATCTTCGCCAGGCGTTTCAATACTTGACTCGCAAGGCCTAGCTCTTGCCGTAGCTGGAATAGCCCGGTATCGGGTCGCAGACCGTGATCTGCTCCACCGGGAAATTGGAGACGATCTCGATCTTGTCCTTGTGCACGATCAGCATTTCCTCGATGCGCACGCCCCACTGGTGGTTCTTGCCGTGCTGGGTTTCCAGCGCGAACACCATGCCTTCCTTGATCTCGATCGGGTGGTCGAGCGACCAGATGCGCGAGATCACCGGCTGGTCGTACTGGGCAAGACCGAGGCCATGGCCCCACAGGTTGGCCGCGGCCTGATCTTCCTCTTCGTAGCCCCAGGCTTCCTTGGCGGAGGGCCATTTCGAGGCGATCTCGCGGGTCGTCGTGCCGACCTTTACCGCCTTGATCGAGTCGTAGAGCCACTTGAGCGCGATCTGGTAATAGTCCTTCTGTTCCTGGGTCGGTTCCTTGCCCACGCAGTAGGTGCGGTAGTAGCAGGACTTGTAGCCGTTCCAGGTGAGCGCCGCCAGATCCATGAACACGATGTCGCCCGGCTTGATGATGCGGTCGGAGAAGTTGCGCCAGTTGGGCCAGGTATTCAGCCCCGAGGAGACGATGACGTCCTCCACGTCTTCCATGCCCGGAATGTTGTAGAGGAATTCCATGATGTGCGCGGTGACCTGGTTCTCGGTCAGGCCCGGCTTCAGGAATTTCATGGTTTCCCAGTGCGCCGCGTCGCCGATGGCGCCGACTTGGCGCATGCATTCATGTTCGTCCTCGTTCTTGACCGCGCGCGCTTCCATCATCGGGGTCATGCCGTCGACCCAGTCGATCTTCTGGTCCTTGAAGATCTGGATCATGTTGATGTCGACGAAGTCCACGCCCAGCTTCATCCCCTCGACGCCGCGCTTTTTCATTTCCTGCTTGATTGCCGTGGTGAACTTGGTGACCTGCTGGGTGGAAGCGGGGCCCGCAGCGCCCTTGATCCAGGCGTAGGACCAGCGGATGTTCTCCTTGGGGATCCACGGGGAGTGCTTCGCGATGTGAATGCCGATGTCGCCCTGCTCGAACAACACCGGCGCGTCGTCGCCACACAGCAGCGCGTAGCGCAGCCCGGGCTTCAGGCGGTTCCAGCCCGGGGTGAGGGTGCTGGTCACATAGCGCACGTTCTCGTCGTACATGAGCAGCATCGCGCCCAGGCCGTGGGCCTTCATTCTCTCTCGCGCCCGCTCCAGGCGGTACTTGCGCAGCCGGTCCCAGTCGATTCGCGTCTGCCAATCCAATCCCACCATGCCCGCGTTTGCCATCTTGCTTTCTCCAGATCAGGTGTAAGCGTACAAGTGCCGTCTTCTCCGCCGCCGCGCCCGCGATTATCTCCGAAGTGTAGGCCGGCTGTCACGCCGGCGGCGCGATTTCACGGAGCGCCCGGTGCGCGCCATTTCCTCCAGCACCGCGCATACCGAGCCGGTGTCCTCGTCCGCGCGGCCCATCGCCATCGCCGCGGTGTAGAACGGCGCGCTCGCCAGGAACAGCGGCGTGGGGCAGTCGATCGAACGGGCGTACTCGCCGATGATCTTCATGTCTTTCTGCCAGACCGATACCTTCATGGTGGCAAGCGAATAATCGCCCTTGACCATCATCGGGCCGCGCACTTCCAGCATGCGCGAGGTGCCGGCGCCGGAAGAGACGACCTTAAGCACCAAAGCGGGATCGAGTCCAGATTTCATCCCGAGGACCATGGCTTCGGCCGCCGCCACGTTGTGGATGGCGACCAGGTGATTGGCGATGAACTTCATCTTGGAGCCGTCGCCGAACGGGCCGATGAGAAAATGGGCCCGCGCAATGCCCTCGAAAACCGGGATGCACTTCCGGTAGCCGGCGCGGCCGCCGCTGGCGAAGACGACCAGGTCCTTGACCCGGGCCTGCGCGCCGGTGCCGCTCAAGGGGCAGTCGAGCAGACGGGCGTACTCGCCGATGATCTTCATGTCTTTCTGCCAGACCGATACCTTCATGGTGGCAAGCGAATAATCGCCCTTGACCATCATCGGGCCGCGCACTTCCAGCATGCGCGAGGTGCCGGCGCCGGAAGAGACGACCTTAAGCACCAAAGCGGGATCGAGTCCAGATTTCATCCCGAGGACCATGGCTTCGGCCGCCGCCACGTTGTGGATGGCGACCAGGTGATTGGCGATGAACTTCATCTTGGAGCCGTCGCCGAACGGGCCGATGAGAAAATGGGCCCGCGCAATGCCCTCGAAAACCGGGATGCACTTCCGGTAGCCGGCGCGGCCGCCGCTGGCGAAGACGACCAGGTCCTTGACCCGGGCCTGCGCGCCGGTGCCGCTCAAGGGGCAGTCGAGCAGCGTCACCCCGGCCGCGGCTAGACGCTTTCTCGCCGCCTCCTTCACGTCCAGCGGCAGCGTGCTGGTCTCGATGACGATCTGGCCCCGGCGGCGGGCCGCGGCGATGTCCGCGCTCACCGAGGCGAGCGCGTCCGCCGAGGGCAGGGAGGTGATGATGACGGGTGAGCGAGCGGCGAGGTCGCGGCCGCTCTTTGCCGCCCGCCCGCCCGCGCGTTTGAGCTCCTGACGGCGCGCGCCGAGCGGATCGAAGCCGAGAACGTCGAATCCGGCCTTGACCAGGTTGGCCGACATCGCCGACCCCATGATTCCCAGACCGATCACTCCAACGTTGTTCCTAGACATGCTTGATTCTCCCATGCTTCAGCCAATGCGCTATTCTGCCCGTTTGCACGGTTCCGTTCGAAGCCGTGTAATGAAAATGAGGCCTTGGGCCCTCCAAGACCCGTTCTATGATTTGCATCCGGCAGGGTGCTAGAATTCCCAGGCCCAATATCTTGGGAGCGAGCAGCATGCAGCCCTTTGCACTTACGCAGGCGCAACAGCGCCGGCTCGAAAAACTTGCGCGCGAGGCCGGACGGTCTCCGCAAGCCATGTTCCGGTTCGTGCTGCGCGATGGCTTTGAGCAGTGCGAGGATGACGTGCGGGCGGATATCGCGGCTGATGCGGAAGCTGCGCGCGGCGAATTGGTGCCGAACGAGCAAGTGATGGAAGAGGCACGCGCCATTATTTCCCGCCATGCCGGAACGCGGCGCCGCAAAGCAGCTTGAATGGCTGCCTAGCGCCCGGGCCGCCGAGCCAAATAGCGCGAGATGCTTCGCGCCGAACCGTTGCAGGAACTCGTCGCGATGCTGATTCAGCAGATCCAGGATCACGGCTCGGTTCATGGCTATCCTCTTATCAAGCACTGATGATGCGTAGCGCCTCGGCGGGCGAGACGATAGGCATCCCTCGAAGCTGCCTAGGGGAAGCAAATGCCGGCGGTCGCCAGAAACAATGAGATCGGCACGGGCGGCCACGGCGCAAGCCAGCACTTGATCGTCACCGGGATCGTCTCTGAACGGTGGGCGCAATGGCCGCTGGCTGCACCACCGCGGCCAATTCCGCGTAGCGATCCACAATCTGTTCGATGGTTAGCCCTGAAGCCGCCAGTTTCTTCTCGAACTTGGGCCGAACGAGGATGTCGGTCAATTCGGCCAGTAGTCGGATGCTGGCAAAAAGGCTTACCCGCTTCTCGCGGCCAGCCCGCAACTACCGCCGCGACACACCGCCCCACAAGACTGCCGATGCGACGACATTCGCATCGAGCACCAACCGCATCAACGCGCGGCCGTGCCGCGTCGTGCGGCGCGCATTGCGGCGATCTCGTCGGCCACTTCTTCCGGCGACATCGCGGGCGGTTCATCAACCGCGGCCATGCGATCCATCGCCGCAAATAGCTCATCGACGCGCTGCGCCTTGAGTTGCTCGCGCAACCACTTCTCCAGCACTACTTGCGACAACAGGCCGGCGCGTTGAGCTTCCTGTGCCAGTTGATCTGGCAACGTGATCTGTACGGTAGTCATCATGGTTCCTGATTGCTGGCACCGAAGACTAGGCGCCTAATTGGGATTATAGAAGCACTCGGCGTGGGAAGCCATCCGGGTGCAGCAGCAGAAAATCGAAGAAAAATTGGGCTACGTCCCCATACCACCCAAGCGTGTGCGCTTTAGCCGCGTTTCTTCTCTTCCGGTGTGATGAATCCGATGGGTCGGCGCTTGGGTTCTAATGGGCTCATCAATTCGCGGATGGCTTCGAACACCTGCTTCAACTGGGCCCGGGTGTTGGCAGCCAGAGTGTCGTGTCTGAGCGCGAGCGCCTCTGTCGTTTTTTCGAGCGCTTCAAGTTTCGCTGCAAGCTCCTCGTTCGTTGCGAGGATCTCGCGCAGGCGCACGAAGGCACGCACAACGTACACGGAAACTTCCGTGGCGCGCGGCGAATTGAGGACGGTGGCGGCCATGATCGCACCGTGCTCGGTGAATGCGCAGGGTGGGTATTTGCGGTGCTGGCCGCGCCCGGCCTTTAAGGTCGCAATTTGCGATCTTAAAGCGGCAAGGTCTTGATTGGTCAACGGAAACATGAAATCCACAGGGAACCGGGCCAGGTTGCGGCGAACCGCCTCATTGAACCGCCCGGTGGAAATGCCGTAGAGCGCGGCGAGGTCTACGTCGAGCATGACGCGCTGACCGCGCAGTAGCAGGATGCGGCCAGCGATCGCCTCGATCGTAAGCGGCGGCGCCGTATTGTTCTCATTCTTGTTGATGGCTTGCTCTCTTCGGCGCATTTCAGGGTGCGAGTGGAGAAGTGCTCATGGATGGGTATAACGCATACATCGCCTGACGCGCTGACAAACCGTGGTGCGTCCCTATTTTTTTCCATTTCCTCAGCGCGAAGTGCGGATGGCCGGGAGCAGAGCCCGAGTCCGCCCAATCGTTTCACGCGCCGATTTGTGACTAGAATTGCCGGAAAGGCGCATGGGAACTGGCTTTGCGGCCGCTTACGTTGTGCAACTAGGGGTCAGTTTCCGGTTGTTCTTCGAGCCTAACCCGCTTGATTTCGATTGCGTTGGGCGTGTCGCGGACGAGGGAAAATGTATCAATAGGTCCGCATCACGAGCAATGATTTCCACAGCTCTTTGCTCAACGCGGTCGGCTCCCGAACCATGACATTGCTCAGAATCACTCGAAACAACGGTGCTGCGTTTGGCCACGCCGCAGCAAGGCGCACCAGGGCATCCCCCAGCCGCGAAAAAGACTCAGGCCCGTCGGCGGCCCTCGCGGACAAAGCAGCCGCTTCCACTAGTTGAGATAGATCTCTATGCGCCGCGGAATTCAAACTGCCTGACATCGTCGTCGACACCACGCCTTGATGCTGCAACGCCAAATGGGCCGCAAGCCGTTCAAGCCGCACTACGATCTTCGGGTAACTATCACGATCGCCTAGGCGGCTCCAGCAATCCACGACCAGGCGGCATAGGAACATATCGTCCGCATCGCGTTCGACGAACCTGCGCAGATCGACATTCTCCAGAACTGCCAGTAATCGCTCACGATCGCTAGGTGCGAGTGCCGGATTACCCAATCCCAAGACACCTATCCATGCCGTGGATGACGTCGAGTCGGTCTCAAGTTCGCGCAATAGACTGTCGATTGTCTGAGACACGGCCGCTGGTGATGCGTCCAACGTAGGTAGACCCTTGGGGCGCAGGACAAAAAAGGAACTAAGGTCATTGTTAGCACATTCACGATTCGCGAAGAGCCACACGGACGTTACCCTGGTGCCTTCAGCTTCCATGGTAAGAAGATCACGGGCGCTAGCCAAATGCGCAGACGAGAGAACACTGTCCGCTGTGTCACCATCAAGCACATAGCCCAAGCCGTGGAAGAGCAGGCAATCCGGCCCGATCGTGTCTGGATTGGCCGCCGCGTCGTGATACCCAGGGTCGAGGTGCAGGCGTTGGTGAACGGTTGCCTGCCGGTGATTGGCCGCGAAATCACGGGTAATGCGTTCGGTGTCAAACTGCATCTCCAGTAGAAAGCCGGTCAGACGATCCGCGTGCGTCCAGACGAGCGCAAGCCGATCCGCCGCCGACAATGCCACCCAATCCGAATCATGCGCGTACGCGGCGTTGGTCCACTTGAGGACAGCGGTAAACAACTCGGCAGTCTTGCGCCATCCGTCCAACAGACGATCGACAGTGGCGTCGAATATCGCGCGATCATCGCCTTCAGCAACTTTTCGGAAGAGGAAAAGCGTCTGCAACAGCCTCAGCGGAGTTCTGCCATCGGAACAAAGTCTGGTCAACGCCAATTTGCGCTCGGTGGCCGACATCGCCCGAAAAGCTTGGAGGATCGATTGCGGGATGGCGACGGGAATGCCTGCCAACCGAGTGAACGCAATGGTGGGACCGTAGTCCGCGATTAATGCGTTTGTCGCCTGGACTACCCGCTGCGCGAACGACGCTGTTTTATTGTTCGGGAGTCTAAGGTGACCCAACAGTGCCCCAGCAGGCGGTGGCCAGAATTCCCGAAAGGTATATAAAGCTCGCGTTCTGATGTGATCGCGTAACTTCGTGTAATGCCACGGAGCGCTTTGTTTGCGAAGCCGCCCGAGCGCATGCATACGCTCTGCCGGGTCATCAATTTCACAGATTTGGCGAATCACCTGCTCACGATCCGATGTCGGCATATCCAACCAATCGACATGTCTTTGGATCTCGGCATACCTGCGCGA
>Ga0154717_1036_pt2 | contig 9043 bp, 8 predicted proteins | sample Rifle2008BG16ft_FD_105725 | JGI IMG/M metagenome (GOLD analysis project Ga0154717, IMG submission 105725) | Betaproteobacteria bacterium RBG_16_64_18
GCGATCGCGCCCAGCTTCACGATGGCCACGAAGGCGAGCACGAACTCGGCGCAGTTGGGCAGGTAGATTGCCACCCGGTCGCCTGCGCCCACCCCGTGCTGCGCGAGCGCCGCGGCGAGGCACGAACTGTGACGGTCCAGCTCGGCGAAGCTCAGGCGCAGATCCCCGCAGACCAGCGCCTCCCGGTCCGGCGTCGCCGCCGCACGCGCCGCGAGAAAGGCCGGCAGCTTCATGCGCTCGCGACGCAAAAGCGCCGTGGGGATCGGGTGACGCTCACCGCGGCGTCACGGGCTCGAACGCGGGATAGTTGATCTCATCGGAAAGCCGCTCCCAGCACAGCTGCACCGGCATGCCGATCTTCACGTCCTCGCCTTTCACGTTGAGCAGGTTCGCCAGCATGCGCACGCCTTCGTCCAGCTCCACCAGCGCGCAGATGTAGGGCACGCGGTCCTCGTGCCCGGGCCAGGCGCTGTACGTGACCGTCCAGGAGTAGACCTTGCCCCGGCCGCAGACTTCGCGCCATTCGAGGTTGCGCCGGCCGGTCGCAAGGCTCACCGGGCGCGGATACCACTGCGGCTTGCCGGACTCCTTGCAATACTGGATGAGCAGCTTGCCGTTGTTCGCCGCCTGCCAGAAGGGCCTGGTGTCCATGTAGGCATTGACGCGCGGCAGCGGCCGCGGAATTTTCTTCGCCTCGGGTTTGGACGCAGGCGTGGCTTCGCTCATGATTGCTCCAGAATGAGAACGGTCGAGACGCCCCAGTTGCGGCCGTAGGGAATGACGCCGATGCCGGTGACCATCGCGTTCCTCGGGTCGGACACCTGGCGCTCGCCCGCTTCGCCGAACATCTGGCGCACCGCCTCGACCAGGTTGAGGCCGCCGCCGGCCAGGCCGGGCTGCCCCGCGGAGATCTGGCCGCCGGAGGTATTCAGCGGCAGCGTTCCCTTGTAAGACAGATCGGTGTTCAGAATGAATTCGGAGCCTTCGCCCCTGCCGCAGAAGCCCACGTGCTCGAAGGTCAGCAGGATCGCGATCAGAAAATCGTCGTAGGGCATGATCATACGGATGTCCCGGGGCGTCATCCCGGCCTGCGCGAGCGCCTTCGGCCCAGCGACCGTGAATCCCGACTCGGTGATGTCGACGAGCATCTCGCTGCCCTTGAAGTTGGTGATTTCGCCGTAACCGATCGGATGGATCATTTTTTTCGCGCCGAGCTTTTTCGCGTTCGCAGTCGAGGTCACCAGCACGCCATTCGCCCCGTCGCACACCATCACCGAATCGAGCATGCGCAGCGGCTCGGAAACGTACTTGGAGTTGAGGTAATCGGCTTCGGTCAGCGGCACGCGCAGCTTGTCGCAGGCATTCGGATTCATTAGCGCGTGCCGGCGCTGGGTGACGGCGAGCTTGGCGAGCGCCTCGTCCTTCAGCCGGTACTGGTGGCGATAGCGCTGCGTCAGCAGGCCGAACGATCCGACCGGTCCGCGCAGGCCCGTCGGATACATGAACTCGTAACGGTGAGCGCCCTGGTCGGTGGGCCGGGCCGAGGACTGCGCGTCCGAGGCGAGCACCAGCACGGTCTCGCACAGTCCGTCCCGGATCGCGGCCGCGGCGCGCGCGATGCCGCCGGTGCCGGAGGCGCCGCCCAGGCCGTTGACCTGCATCCAGGTGGGCGACAGCCCCAGTTGTTCGCACATGAACACGCCCCAGAACGGGTTGGCGGTCTCGCTCATGGTCTCGGCGATCGACAGGCCGTCGATCTGCCTGGGATCGATGCCGGTCTGGTTGACGATCTGCTCGAGCACCTCCCCGGCGAGATCGTAGGAACTGCGCCCGCCGCGCAGCGTTATCTTGGTTTCGCCGTAGCCGATTACTGCGATGTCTTTGCGCTTTGTCATCCGGATGCCCGCCTTATTTGATTTCGGCGCTTGAATTGCTGCGCGCAGCCGCTCTCCGCCACCGTCCTTGGACGGTCCCCCGTTCAATCCTCCACCAGCAGCGACAGGCCGAGCAGCGCGCGGCGCCGCAGCCAGATGCTCGGCCGGTAGCGCGGATCGCCGTAGGTCGCATACAGGTTCTCCAGGATCGTGAGGATGCGTTTGGGTCCCAGTGCGTCGCCCATGCCCAGCGGGCCCTTCGGGTAGCCCAGCCCCAGGCGCACCGCGGAATCGATGTCCCCGGGGGAGGCGATGCGCTGCTGCGCGATGTCGCAGCCGATGGAGACGATTTGCGCCACCACCCGCTGCGCGACGAAGCCGGGGGAATCCCGGATCACCGAGACCGGGACCCCGCCTGCGGCGAGCATCGCGTGCGCCGCATCGAGCGCGGCGCGATCGGTCGCGGGCGAGCGCATCAGCGTGATGCGCTTTTCCAGCGGGAACAGCGCGTCCACCGCGACGGTGCGCGTGGCATCCAGCCCCTGTTCGACTGCGCAGGTCGTCGTATCCTTGCCCAGCGGCGCGACCACGATCACCGCTGCCGATGAGGGCGCCGTGCCGCCCTCCACCGCCGCGCCGCCCTTGATGAAGGCGCCCCTGACCTTCTCCGCCAGATCGGTGTCGGCAGGGCTCACCCAGACCGGACGCTTCTGCGCAGCCGGCACCGGCGGCTCGGGATCGGGCACCGCCGCGGCACTGGCCGAATAATCGTAAAACCCCCGCTTGCTTTTCTTTCCGAACAGGCCTGCGGCAGTGCGCTGGGTCACCAGCGGTGTGACCCTGAAGCGTGGCTCTTGGTAGAACTGGTTGTAGATCGAATCCATCACCATCTGGCTGATGTCCAGGCCGACCAGGTCCTGCAGCTCGAACGGCCCCATGCGAAAGCCGGCCGCGTCCTTCATGATCCGGTCCAGGGTGTGGAAATCCGTCACGCCCTCGGAGATGATGCGCAGGCTCTCGGGAATGTAGGCGCGGCCGGCATGGTTGACGATAAACCCGGGCATGTCGTTCGCGAGCACCGCGGTATGGCCCATGCGGCGCGCCAGTTCCGCGAGCGCCTCGCTCACCCAGGGTTCGGTGAGCGCGCCGTTGACTACCTCGACGATCTTCATCAGCGGCACCGGGTTGAAGAAGTGGTAGCCCGCGACGCGCCCCGGACGCTTGCACGCCGCGGCCATCGCGGTGACCGACAGCGAGGAGGTGTTGGTGGCGAGAATCGCGTCTTCCCGCAGGATGGCTTCGAGGGCCTGGAACAGCTCGCGCTTGGGCTCGATCTTTTCGACGATCGCTTCGACGACCACGTCGCAGTCGGCCAGCTCCGAGAGCGCGGCGACGCATTTCAGGCGCGCCATCGTGGCCTCGAACGCGTCTTTGGCCAGCTTGCCCTTTTCCACCTGCTTGCCGAGCACCTCGGCGATGCTCGCTCGCGCCTGCTCCGCCGCGTCCGGGATTGCGTCGTACAGCTTGGCCTCGAATCCCGCCTGTGCCGCGATCTGGGCGATTCCCCGGCCCATGGTGCCGGTTCCGACTATTCCGATCCTGATGCCCGCCTTGCCCGCTTCCCATGCCATTGCTGGCCCGCCTTTCGCAATCCAGTGGTACCGCCCGGTTCGCGCCCGATGCGGCTTACTTCATACATCTATATCCGTCGGCAAGCGTAGTCACCGCCCCAAGCATTGTCAAAGCGTTTGATCAAATCGGCGTCTGCAATTTGTCGCGCCGCCGTTTCATTTCACCGCGGTCACTGCGATCTCGACCAGCATCTGCGGGTTGGCTAGTGCGGCCTGGACACAGGCGCGCGCCGGCAGGTTGTGGGGATCGACCCAGGCGAGCCAGGCTTCGTTCATTTCGTCGCGCAGGCGGATGTCGGCGACCCAGATCTGCGCCGAAACGATTTTCGACTTGCTGCTGCCCGCCGCGGCGAGCAGCGCGTCGATCTTGGCGAGAATCTCCTCGGTCTGCGCCCTGACCGTCGCCGGCAGCCTGTCGGCGACCGTGCCGGCGACATAGACCATGCCGTTGGCTTCGACGGCGCCGGATAGGATTTTCGAACCCGCGTGGCGGATGATGGTGGACATGGGGCTCCTTGGACGGACGAGGAATCTGCCCGCCATTATCGCCAAATTCAAGATTTCGTACGACGGGAAGTTGATTAAACTGCTGCTGTCGATGCAACCCCGGACGCCGATGCCCGAGCCAGCGAAGCCGGAATCAATCGTGTTGCGTCGTTTTAGGCTTTTATCAATCTCCCGATTTTGGGAAGTTGCGAAGCAACCTCCCAAAATCGGGAGATCTATGTAGACCCCGATTCTCCGCCAAGTCTGTGAATACTCGAGATGCAGGAGACTGACGCAATGCACGACCGTTCCGAACACGCCTCTCCCGCTCCGGTGGTCCCTTGATGGCCCCGCACGGCGAAGTCGAGTCCCCCTACGCATGGTGGCGTCTCACGGCCGCGCTGCTGCTGTCGACCCTAGGCGGCGTAGGCACGTGGTCGGTCGTCGTCGTCCTGCCGACGGTGCAGGCGGAGTTCGGCGTGGCGCGCGGCGATGCGTCGCTGCCCTACACGCTGACCATGATCCTGTTCGGCCTGGGAGGCATACTCATGGGCCGGCTGTCCGACCGCTTCGGCATCATGATTCCCGTGATCGCCGGTACGCTGGCGCTCGGGCTGGGCTATCTGGTGGCCGGCTCGTCCGTGGGCATAGGGCAATTCACGCTGGTGCAGGGATTGCTCATCGGTGTGGGCAGCTCGGCGACCTTCGCGCCCCTGCTCGCCGATACCTCGCACTGGTTCACGCGCCGGCGCGGCATCGCCGTGGCCATTTTCGCAAGCGGCTACTTTCTCGCCGGCGCCATCTGGCCGCCCATCGTGCAGCACTACATCGAGACGGTTGGATGGCGCGAGGCCTACTTCGGCATCGGCCTGTTCTGCCTGGCCACCATGCTGCCGCTTGTGCTCGTGCTGTGGCGCAAACCGCCGACGCACGAGACCGTCGTCGCCGGCTCGATCGCCTCGGCGCGCGTCGAGCGGCCGCTTGGCCTGTCGCCCAATGCGCTTCTGGCGCTGCTGGCCGTCGCCGGCTTCGCCTGCTGCACGGCGATGGCGATGCCGCAGGTCCACCTGGTCGCCTACTGCGCGGATCTCGGTTACGGGCCGGCGCGCGGCGCGCAGATGCTGTCGCTGATGCTGGCCTGCGGCGTCGTCAGCCGCCTCACGTTCGGCTGGATCTGCGATCGCATCGGCGGGTTGCGCACGCTGCTGCTCGGTTCCGGCCTGCAGTGCGTCGCGCTGCTGCTGTTTCTCCCTTTCGACGGCCTGGTTTCCCTGTACCTGATTTCGGCGCTGTTCGGCCTGTTCCAGGGCGGCATCGTGCCCTCCTACGCCATCATCGTGCGCGAGTACTTTTCGCAGAAGGAGGCAGGCGCCCGGGTGGCCACGATCATCACCGCGACGCTGTTCGGCATGGCGTTCGGCGGCTGGATGTCGGGGGCGATTTTCGACCTGACGGGTTCCTACAAGGTGGCGTTCATGAACGGCATCCTGTGGAACCTGCTGAACCTGGCGATTGCAGGGTGGATGCTGTGGCGCTCCGGGCTCCGACGCGCCCGGGCGTAGCGGCGCGCGCCGTGATGCGCCGCAAGCCCCACATCCACAGCTTTCCGCCGATCGCCGCGCCGGATGCGAAGGTGCTGATACTGGGCAGTATGCCCGGCAAGGCATCGCTGCTGGCGAACCGGTATTACGCCCATCCACGCAATGCGTTCTGGCCGATCATGGGCGTGCTCCACGGAGCGGGCCCCGATGCGCCCTATGCGCAGCGGGTCCGGGTGCTCAAGCGGGCCGGCATCGCCGTGTGGGACGTGCTCGCCTCGTGCACGCGCGCAGGCAGCCTCGACTCGGAGATCGACGAGGATTCGATCGTCCCCAACGACTTCGCCTCGTTCTTCCGCGCCCATCCGCGCATCCAACGCGTGTACTTCAACGGCGCGAAGGCAGAGGCGGCGTTTCGCCGGCATGTGCTGCCGGGGATTGATGCGACCGCGCTGCGCTTCGCGCGCCTGCCTTCGACCAGTCCGGCCAATGCGTCCTGGTCGCACGCGCGCAAGCTGCGGGCGTGGCGCATCGTGGGCGCCGGTTCGCGCGGGGCCTGCGGATGAATTGTCCGTCCGTTGCTCCATAGCTTCGCTTGACCGACGGGCAGGGCAACCGTATTCCGTGATTGATCTTGGCCAGCATGTTGCAGGGCGCCACGATCATGGTGAAAAGCTGCCTCGGGAGAGGCGAGCCGAATGCCTCGATTCGGCCCCAAGCCGGTACTTCGTAGAGCCGTTTGTGACCCTGGTGCTGCGCCTTGCTACTTTGCGTACACGCCGAACTCCGCGGCCGCTTCCACCATGGCGCGCAAGTTCTCGATGCGGGTACCCTCGATGGAGTTTGTGCCCGCTGCCAGGATGAAGCCACCGCCCTCGCTGCAAAGCTCGATGAGCTTGCGGCAATAGTCCTTCACCTCCTTGGGCGATCCCGTGACCATGAGCGAAGCAGGAACGTTGCCGGAGATGCAGCACCGGTCGCCGAGCGCCTTTTTTGCCTTTCCCATGTCGGTCCGGTCGAACAGCCAGTTGACGGCCCCCTTGGGGAACTCGTTCACGAGTGCCAGTCGCGTTTCGAATCCGCCCTCCGCGAAAAGCGTCGGCATGATGCCCTCCTCGATGAGGCCGTCGACAACTCGCTTCAGCGTTGGCCAATAGAAGGTCTCGAACTGTTTCTCGGACATCCAGCCATCGGCTCCCTTGTGAAGCGGGAACAAGGCGATTTGCCCCTTGGAGGCATTGAGGGTGGCGACGGTGACGTCGATGGTGATCTGGGCGACCACGTCGAGCGCCTCCAGGAGCTTCTCCGGCCGCCGGCGCATGTCCAACATGATGCCCTTGGTGCCGCGCAGCGTGTCGCCTATGGTGTCGAAGGGCGCCTTTGCATAGCAGGATGCAAGCGCGGGAAATCCAAGTTCGCGACCCCGTCGGCCTACTGTCGATACGACCTGCGTCCAGCTCGCGAGCGTCTTCCCGATGTCGATGAGCTTCTGCAATGACGCCTGCACTTCAGGCCTCGTGTAGGGTAGGAAGTGGGGCGTAACCATCGGCAACTCGGTAACGGCCGTGAAGGACTGGAGCATCCGGAAGGGCTCGAAGGTGCCGAAGACACGCGGCAAGTAGGTACGCAGCCAAAAATCCGAGGGGTCGTGGATCAACGCGTCATATTCCTCGGCGGTCATGTACTCGGCTTCGACGAACTGGTAGCCCATTCCGTCCTTGGCCATTCCGTGCCCCGGCCAGCGGTAGAGCCGGTAATCGAGCAGGTCAAGCATCTTGCCGACCGGTACATTGGGGGCAGCGAAGGCGTCCAGGTCGGTTTCCAGATTGAACTTGAGCCAGGCCTGCGCGGCTTTCTCGGCGTCGTACATTGCAGTCCCGTAGTCAATGCCCGCGTATTCGACGGGCAGCGAGCCGGTGGGCAACGCCACGGGCACTCTGTCCGGCTCGCTAACGTTGTAGACGTCGATCATTCGTTTTGCCCGCACCCGATAGGCCCTTTCGGCTTCGGGGCTGTCGAAGCGAATCCCATCCGTCGAGCTGTACCACTCGAACCTACGCGCTCTCTTTGCCTCCCGGGATAAAGTCGTCCAATCCGAATCCATGCGAACTCTCTCTCAAGTGGTCGAAACGCAGCAGCCGGCAATTAACTGTGGAGATTTGCGGCAGCGAACGGCCGTCAAAGCATACCGGAATGGCGGGAGCCGAAAGTGAAGGCCATTCCGCCCCAACGCTCCAAGCGGAAAATCCAGCGGTCATGCATCCGGCAGACGGGTGACGGCAGCGACTCTTGGAGGGCCCGTATTTTCTCCGCGAACGTTCGCAACTGATGAAGGCTGGAAGGTCGGCTGCTGGCCGTTCTGAGACACCCAGGACGGCAGTCCAATTCTTTCAGGTAGCTGACAACCGGGTTTCGGGACGGTGGCCGCTAACGGGAAGCGCGAATTTCCGCAGTCGACCCGTTCCGGACGTCCACGACCCGAGCGGAATTCGAGCGGAATTGCTGGTAAACAAGGGGACGCCCAGGACGAGGGCACGGCGCCCGGCACTCACTGCTTCACGAACTTGAGCGTGAATCGGTCGCTTTCGCCGATTGCCTCGTATTTTGCGCGATCCCTGTCCTTGAGGCGATAAGCGGGCGGCAGCGTCCACACGCCTTCGGAGTGATCTTTCGTGTCCTTGGGATTTGCGTTGGCTTCGGAAATACCGCCAAGCTTGAACCCGACCTTTTCGATCAGCGCGATGGCAAAGTCCTGTCGCACGTAGCCGGTATTGAGCTGCGCTTCCTGCGTCAAATGGCTGCGGCCGCGGTGATCCACGACGCCGAGCACACCACCCGGCTTCAGCGCCCTGTGGAAGGCGCGAAGCGCCCCTTCGATCTCTTTGCGTTCGATCCAGTTGTGCAGATTGCGGAAAGTGAGCACGTAGTCGGCGGTGCCCGGCGGCGCAATCTCGTGCCGGTCGGAGTTGAATTTCGTGATCACGACCTTCTCGTAAAGGGCAGGTTCGGCAGCAAGCCGCGCCAGTAGTTTCTGATGGTCGGCAAGATACTGCGGCGGCGCAGTCTCATCGCGACTTGCCGCGATGTAACGACCCCGGTGCTTAAGGTAGGGCGCGAGAATCTCCATGTAATAGCCGGCGCTGCCGGGCAGGATCTCGACCACCGAGCTGTCGTCCCTGACGCCGAAGAACTTGAGCACCTCAAGGGGATGTCGGTAGCGGTCGCGCGCCACGTTGGAGGCGCGGCGATGGGGCGCTGCGATGAGCTGCGTAAGCGCGCTTTGGTCCTGCGCTTGCGCGTTCAAGCACGAAAGCGCAACAGCACACGCCAGCGCCGCAAGGAGCAGTCTATCTACTGCGGTTCCAGTTGTGCACGACTTCAAAATAGATTTCCTCCGGTTCTTGTCATCTGGACGGTGATTTCTGGCCACTTAGTCTGTGTACCGCGCGACCGGCTGGTTTCGGCCGCTGCTGCCCTGAACACCTTGATCCTACCAAATCCTACCAAAGTTTCG
>Ga0154717_1092_pt7 | contig 9025 bp, 8 predicted proteins | sample Rifle2008BG16ft_FD_105725 | JGI IMG/M metagenome (GOLD analysis project Ga0154717, IMG submission 105725) | Betaproteobacteria bacterium RBG_16_64_18
TAGGGCGCAGCTTCAGCGCGCCGAGGGATTGCCGTCGATCGTGTGAACGGCGCGGTAAACCCGCGCCCTACGGCTTGACCCGGCGTAGGGCGGCGTAGGGCGGCGTAGGGCGCGGCGTAGGGCGCAGCTTCAGCGCGCCGAAAATATCTGCAGAGGCTGCGCCCGGTCTTCGGTGCGGGTACGCGCGAGATCGTTCCATTTATAATGGACGTGCAAGTCTTTGCGGATTCGTGGGCTGACGGGATCATGACTTCTAAGCTGCAATCGCAAATGACTAAGGAGGAATTCCCGACCCTCCGGATGCGCATTGAAAGGTACCGGCGTCGCATGAAAGCGCTTTTTCGTCGCGCCGCGGCGATGCTGCTGCTGGCACTCATGCCCGGATTGCTGCCGCCTGCCGCGTTCGCCGGCAGCATTGCCTATACCTTTTCTCTGACCGGGAATGAGTTGACGATGACGCTGCAGGGGGATACCTCCGCGTACTACCCGGCAGCATTCCGGCTCGCCGGTAGCGGAGACTGGGAGAAACTGGAGCCCCTCGGACCTATGGCCGAGCAGACCAAGGGCGTCGCGATGCGCTTTCGCTGGCCGGATCAGGGCACAGCGCCGATCGAGGCCGTCAAGGCGTTCATGGTTCGTTTTTTCGATTCGTCCGGCGTCGGGTTCGGCCAGGTGGCCTTCTTTGCTGCGCCTCCTGCTGCCGCCCGAACCACCAACGCGGCCTATGTCGACGGACAGCTACGCCTCCACCCGCCGAACGATCCGAACTTGATCCGCGCAACCTGGGTGATCGCGCCGCTCGAGGAGGGGATCGCCCCGATCGCCGGACCGCTTTCATTTGTTCATCGGCAGCCGGCCGCCAGGCGCATCGACTGGGGCCGCGTGCTCACTCCGGTGGCGATCGACAACGGGCCCGGGCAGCCCCTGGCCCTTCTGTTGCACGAGACGCCTGCCGGGTTCGAGTCGCAGACGATTCAGGGCGGAAGATCTCAACCCGGGGGGCCGGGCGCAGAGCAGCGCACGCCATGGCTCAAGTCCGCCGCACTTTTTTACGCCGCCGGCCTGGTCTTGCTGCTCGCGGGGCTGGCGTTCGCCGTTTTCGCCGCAGTGTTTGCGCGGGTGAAGGGGTGGCCGCGGAGCAAGGCTGCATGAGTCCGGACCCGCATCGAGCTGCGCCGATGGCCAGAGGTGTGCTGCCTCTGCTTGCGGAAGGGCTGATCCTGTTCGGGTTTGCCGCGCTGATTGCAAGCGCCCTCGGGCTGCGCCTTCTCAATTCCGGCAACTGGCCGACCGGGGGCGACGCCGCATCGCACCTGCTGTATGCGTGGCTGTACGGCGACGAACTGTTTTCCGGCCGCATTATTCCATGGGTGCCGGAAGTGTTCGCCGGTATGCCTTTCCTGTCCTATTACTTTCCGCTGCCCTTCATGGTCATCGCGGCGCTCTCCAAGGTGATCGGGCTCGCGCCCGCGTTCAAGTGGGGAAGCTTTCTGGCTGCGATGCTGCTGCCCGGTGCGGTATGTGTGGCGGGACGGCGCTGGCTTGCGCTGCCGTGGCCTGCGGCGCTGCTGGGTGCGCTGGGCGCCCTCGCTTTCGTGCTGCACGAACAGCATTCGATCTGGGGCGGCAATCTGCTGTCGACGCTCTCGGGGGAGTTTGCCTACAGCTACGGCCTCATTTTCGCCGTCCTGGCAGCGATCGCATGGGTGCGCGCGCTGCACATCGGGCGCGGCTGGGTCGTTGCGGCGCTGCTGGAAGCGGCGAGCGGCTTTTCGCACGGGTTTCCGCTGTTGGTCGTGGGCTTCTCCACGGCCCTGCTGTGGGTCGACGCCCCGGATCGCAGGCGGGCGATTCGATTCCTGATCGCGGGACACCTGCTTGCCTTCTGCCTGCTGGCCGGGTGGCTGTGGCCGATGCTGGAAATGCACGGCATTGCCATACCGAACGACGCGTCGTTCCCGCTCGGCAGTTGGCGGGAACTGCTGCCGGCGACCCTGTGGCCCGTGTTTGCGCTCGGGCTGCTTGCGCTCGTGTCATGCGCGTTTCCGCTGGTCCGCAGCGGGATCTCGTCGCTGCAGGCGCGGGCGCTTCGATTTTTCTTCAGCAGCGCAGGCGTGGCGGCACTGGGTTTTTTGGCCGGGGACCAGCTTGGGCTGGCCGACATCCGGTTCTTTCCGATGGTGTGGGTTTTCACTGCCATCGCAAGCGGCTGGATGGCTGGACTGGCGCTGTCCGCTCTTTCCAGTGCCGCGTTTCCCCGGGCCATGGGGTGGGCGCGCGCGCTGCTGTGCGCGGCCGCCGCGTTGGAACTGCTCGGCTGGATAGCAACGCACGTCAGCGCCGCGCCCGACTGGGGATTGTGGAATCACGCGGGGCTGGATTCCAAGCCGCAGTGGCACAACCTGACGCGCGTGTTTCCAGCCATGAAAGGCACGCTATGGAGCCCGCGCCTCGTGTTCGAGCACGATCCGGCCAATAGCGACATCGGTTCGACGCGCACCCTGGAGGCGCTGCCGATGTTTCTGGGACACCGGCCGGTTCTCGAGGGCCTGTACATGGAATCGGCGCTCATCGGCCCTGCCGTATATCAGTTGCAGTCGGAGGTGTCGGCGCGGCCTTCTTCGCCCCTGGTGCGTTTTCCGAGCGGCAGCCTGGATGTGGCATTCGCCGCCCAGCACATGAATTTTCTGCACGCCGACACGGTTCTGCTGCGCAGTGCCATCGCACGGCGGGCGGTTGAAGCGAGCGGACTGTTCGAAAAAACCGCCGAATCGCCGCCCTTTGCCGTTTACCGGTTGCGGCACTTCGACAGCCAGCTCGCCGCCGTCGTCAACCAGCCCATTCGCGTCCGCCCCGAGCGGGACTGGATGGACGATGCGTTCGCGTGGTTTCGGACACGCAGCCGGTTCAATGCTTATCTCCCCGTCTATGGCGCGCCGCAGAGCCTCGCGGACGCGCCGACGCAGACGACAGGCAAGGCGCCGAAGTCGACCGCACAGGTGACCGCGCGCGTGCTCGATCGGTATGCGCTCGAGTTCGAAACGACAGCCACAGGCCGGCCGCACCTGATCAAGATGGCCTGGCACCCGCGCTGGCATCTGCGCAGTCGCGGGAAGCTGTTCAAGGCCGGGCCCGGGTTCATGCTGGTGGTCCCCGCGGAGCCGACGATCCGCCTCGAGTACGGCCACACCGCGGTCGGGGTGCTCGGCATGCTTGCCTCCGGCGCAGCCGCGCTGGGGTTGCTGATTTACTTCCTGCGCGGCAGATGGCGCCTGGCGCCGCAGGCCGAGCGTCCGTCTTCGGCGCGGCGACGGCGGTCCCGCCGGCGGCCGCTGCTCGTCGTCTGGCTTCTCATGGTGGCCGTCGGCGTGTGGTACGCGACACGCGCGCCGGAAAGGGAATACAGCCGGGCCTGGGAATCCATGCGCGCCAACCGCTACGCTGAAGCGGCGGCGGATTTCCTGCTCGCGTATGAACGCCGCCGCCCCAAGGCGAAAAAAGAAGAGGCGCTCTTCTGGCTGGCGAAATCGAGCGAGCTTGCCGGCCGCTTCGACGAGGCTGCGGCGCGGTATCGCGAACTGGTTGAAAACTATCACGGGTATTGGGTGCCGGAAAGCCTCTATACTCTGGTGGTCCTCGACAAGGTGACGGCAGGGAAAATCAAGGCCAAGGCCTACGCGGCGCGCCTGAGGGCTGAGTATCCGGAAAATCAGTGGGCGCGAAAACTCGACAACGTTAAGGAAACACCGAATAGGTCATCCCCGCAAAATCTGCCCCCGCGAAGGCGGGGAGCGGGGATCCAGTAACTGAATTAGCTTCCTGGATTTCCGCTTGCGCGGGAATGACAAAACCTCACCTGATTAGTGACAAACCTCAGCACATGGCCGAGCGTCCCACCAAAGCCGTCATTCCGGGGCCACCCGTCAGGGTGGAACCCGGAATCCAGAGGTCTTTTTGCGGCGGATCTGGATTCCGGGTCGCGCTTCGCTTGCCCGGAATGACGGAGCTGAGGTTTGTCGCTAATCAGGAAACCTCATCGGCGCTCCCTTAAATGACTGCGGCCGTCCCCTCTCCAGCGCCCGAGGCGCGCGCGCCCGAACTCAGCGTCATCGTGCCGGCCTTCGACGAGGCCGACGGAATCGCGACGTTCCTGGATCGGCTGTTCGACGTATTGCAGGCCTGCTGTCCCGAGCATGAGGTGTGGGTCATCGACGACGGGAGCAGGGACGACACCTGGACCCGGCTTCGGGAGGAATGCAACGGCCATCCGCGGCTCGAGGGCGTCCGGTTCACTCGAAATTTCGGCAAGGAAGCGGCGATTCTCGCCGGCCTGCGCCATGCGCGGGGACGCGCGGTCGTGGTCATGGACGCCGACGGACAGCATCCGCCCGCGCTCCTGCCGCAACTGCTCGAACCGTGGCGCGCGGGCAGGGCGCGCATCGTCGCTGGCTACAAGGTCGCCAGGACCGGTGACGGCTGGGCGGCGCGGTTGAACGCCTTCCTGTTCAATCGGCTCATGCTCATGCTGACCGGTCTCGATCTTTCCGCGTCGTCGGATTTCCGGCTGCTGGATCGTGAGGCCGTGGACGCGTTGCTGGCATTTCCGGAAAGGGTGCGCTTCTTCCGCGGCATGACCGTATGGACCGGCTTTTCCACGGTGCAGGTAGGTTTCGACGTCGCGCCGCGGATTGCCGGCGAACGCCGCTGGCAAACCGGACAGCTCATGCATCTGGCAATAACGGCGATCACCGCCTACAGCGCCAAACCGCTCGCGCTCATATTCAGGCTTGGCGTGTTCGGCATGGTGGCGGCGCTGCTGCTGCTGATCCAGGCGCTCTACTCGTGGGTCACGGGCGTGGCCGTGTCCGGATGGACATCGCTCACGGTGGTGGTGCTGTTCTTCGGCTCGGCCAACCTGCTGGGCATCGGCGTGCTGGGCGCGTATCTGGCGCAGTTGTTCGAGGAAATCAAGGCGCGTCCGCCGTTCCTGATCCGCGAGACCCTCTGCCCGCCGAAGCCGTAGGGCGCAGCTTCAGCGCGCCGCCGTCCGTCGCGGTAAACCCGCGACCTACTTCGGGAGTCAACGGCGTAATAGGGGACAGATCCTGAGGTTTCCCCGCATTTAGTAGTTGTAAACAGGCGGCTAAGTTGTTAACTTGCCGCGAAAAACGGTGCATGCACGGCACATTGGTGCTCAGCTTTTTGTTGTCCAGACAAGAAGAAGGGCTATGCCATGCATGCAAAGCTTATCGGATCGCGGGTCTTGAATCCCTGCTTGAGGGAACTGTACGCCAAGCGTTCGGCGGCGTTGCAGCGGGCGGTGGCGGCAGTGTTGCGGGGTGGGGCGCTAAGTCTGTCCTCGATTGCGTTGGCGATGATTGGGGCGGTCGGACTTCGCCATCGCATCAAAAGTGTGGACCGGTTGTTGGGCAATGCCGGTTTGCAGAGAGCGCGCACCAGTGTCTATGCGGGCTTGGCACATTTGTGGCTGATTGGATTACCCCAGGTGCTGCTGGTGGTCGATTGGTCAGACCTGACCCCGGATCAGTGCTGGCATTGGCTGCGCGCCAGTGTGGCGGTGAACGGTCGCAGTGTCACGCTCTATGAGGAAGTGCATCCGCAGCGCTTGTACGGCAATCGCGGCGTGCACCGACGATTTCTGTGGCGGGTGGCGCAAATGCTTCCTGCGGGCTGTGTGCCGATCGTCATGACTGACGCCGGATTCCATTCCACCTGGTTCGAACTCGTGGCCAAGCGTGGCTGGAGCTACGTGGGACGAATCCGCAGCCGCGACATGGTGCGGGGCGCCGAGGGGCAGTGGATCAGGGGTACGGCACTGTACGAGCAGGCGAGCCCCGAGGCGCTTGATCTGGGCCACTGCGACTATGTGCGCAGCAACCCGATACGGTGCCGGCTGGTTCTGGTAAAGGAGAGTCCCCGCGGCCGCCACCGACCGAACCTGTACGGCAAGCCCCGACTGGGGCGGGCGAGCCAAAAAAGCGCCCGTTCGGCACGCGAACCGTGGCTGCTGGCCGCCTCGCCTTTACTTAATCACCTGGCCGCACAGAGCATCGTGAAGCTCTATGCGCAGCGCATGACCATTGAGGAGTCGTTTCGCGATACGAAGAACCTGCGCTGGGGTCAGGTCCTGCAGACCACCCGCTCGCGCAGCAGCGCGCGCTTGCAGATGCTGCTTCTGATCATAATAGGGGACAGACCACGTTTTTCGCGGCCGTGTCTACCCACGGGCGCTGTGGCGCGTTTCTGGGGAAATGGAACCCGTCGCCCTTTCATTCCAACCCGGCACGTCATGCCCCGGCGAGCGCGCCTAAACCTTGCCGGCGTGCCCTGGGACATCGTCCAGCGCGGCAATAACCGCTCGGCGTGCTTCTTTGCCGAGCAGGACTATCGTCTCTATCTTCAATGCCTGCAGGAACTGGCGCGGCGTTTCGATTGCGCCGTGCATTCGGGCTGTCAGGGGTCCGTCCCTGGCCACTATCGTTCCGCGCCCCATGCCGAGTTGCTATTTATATCAAAACGGATAAAATAATGCGCAAGCCCGTAACTTGGGTCAGCGACAGCTTGGAAGCGATCCGCGAATTCCCGACTCTTGCGAGGACGCGTGCCGGTCGCCAGATCGCGCGGGTCCAGGAAGGCCTGGAGCCCGACGACTGGAAGCCGATGCCGTCCATAGGGCTCGGGGTAAGCGAGATACGGGTTCGTGCCGCGGGAGCCTACCGCGTGATCTACGTGGCGAAGTTCGTCGAGGGCATCTACGTGATCCATGCCTTCGAGAAGAAAGCGCAGCGCACGGCGCAGCCGGACATCGAACTCGCGCGCAAGCGATTCCGGGCACTGGTCAACGAAAGGAAGCGGCGATGAGTGAAAAACTGAAGATGACGCGAGGGAGCGGCAATGTCTTCCGCGACCTCGGCTTTCCACCGGAGGAAGCGCAGAACCTGCTGCTGCGCTCGGATCTGATGACGCGCATCGAGCGCTACGTCAAGGCGAGCGGCCTGAAGCAGAAAGACGCCGCTGCGCGTCTCGGCGTGACGCAGCCCCGCCTGAACGATCTGCTGAAGGGCAAGATCGAGAAGTTCAGCCTGGATGCGCTGGTCAACATGCTCGGACACGCCGGCATGCGCGTCGAGCTGAGCGTGAAGAAGGCCGCGTAATAAGAATAGTAATAGGGGACAGACCACGTTTTCTGCGGCCGTGTCTACCCACGGGTGCTGTGGCGCGTTTCTGGGGAAATGGAACCCCGCGCCCTTTCATTCCGTCCCGGCACGTCATGCCCCGGCGAGCGCGCCTAAACCTTGCCGGCGTGCCCTGGCACATCATCCAGCGCGGCAATAACCGCTCGGCGTGTTTCTTCGCCGAGCAGGACTATCGTCTTTATCTTCAATGCCTGCAGGAACTGGCGCGGCGCTTCAATTGCGCCGTGCATGCATATGTTCTGATGACCAACCATGTCCACCTGCTGTTGACACCGGCTTCGAAGAACAGCGCCGCGCTGTTGATGAAGCACCTGGGTCAGCGCTACGTGCAATACGTCAACCGGACACACGGCAGGAGCGGAACCTTGTGGGAGGGGCGATTTCGGTCGTGCCTGACACAGAGTGAAAATTATGTGTTGGCCTGCTATCGGTATATCGAGCTCAATCCAGTTCGGGCTGGCATGGTGGGCCGGCCCGATGCCTATCGGTGGACGAGCTACTCTGCCAATGCGCTTGGTCGAGCCGACGCGTTGATTACGCCGCACGACGAATACATGCGGCTGGGACGGCATGAAGAAGCGCGCCGGGAAGCTTATCGGGGCCTATTCAAGGACCACTTGAATGCCGAGACCGTAGACACGATCCGGCAGGCGACGAACGGCAACCTTGCTCTCGGAGAGTCGAAGTTTCAGAAGGAAGTCGAGAGCGCGCTGGACCGGCGGGCACAGCGCGGGAGGCCTGGGCGGCCCAAGGCCGGGTAATTGGGGACAGACCACGGTTTCGAAATTGAGGAAAACGTGGTCTGTCCCCTACGCGTTGCATTTTTGCAACACTGGGGCCGTCTTCAGCGCGATTCCACTTGATTGCGCGAAAGTGTTTTGGTAGCCTTCGCATCCTTTCCGGTCAAACCGGCGGACGAGTGAAATCTACAATGCCACGACATGAAAACAGTTGCCCGCGAATACGCGCGGCGTGGCCTCGTCCGCTGTCCATGAAGGGCGCCTAGCCGCCCGCTGACCGGATTCCGCCGCGCCGGTCGGGCGTGGCGGATCCGGTCCCTGCGAACTTCTTGCTCTGGGCAGCCGCTCTGCCATGCCGTGTCGACGGCGCGGTGCGCGTCGTCGCGAGCAAAACACGAAGGAGAACCATCATGAACTACACGCTGACCCTGACGCGCTGGCACAAAGTGGCCCAGCGCATCAACGCCGCGCTGAAGGAACGCGAGGCGAACGTGAAGACCGCCTTCACTGCGACAGCGATCTCGCCCTGGAACAAGGAGGGCATCGAGGAAAAGGCGGCCGACATTGCAAGGCGCGCTGCCGAGTCGTTGGCCATCATCGAGGCGGGTGCGCTCGCCGTGGCGGCGATCCGCGCGGCGCTTGCGGTGAAGAACGCCCAGCTGGGTATTGCCGGCAGGCTCGCCGAAGTCGAAGCGGCCAACCGGCGCGCCGCGCTCTACAAGGCTGTGATCGACGGGCAGAAACCCGACATGGTGCAGCCGGAAAACGTGCGCGCGCTTCCCGGCGAGCTGATCGGCGAATCCGAATCCTGGGGATTCGCGCGCCGGGCGGCGGTGGCGGTTACGCTGCAGACCGCGGATGCAGCGCTCCTCGATTCGCTGCGCGAACGTCTCGCGCGCGAGCAGGCGCGCGCGACGCGGCTGCTCGATGAGATCGCCGACCTCAATCGCGAAAAGATCGAGATCGCGGTGCCGCAGGACGTTGTCGCAATTGCAGGACTCGGGTAATTGGGGACAGACCACGGTTTCATGGCACTAGAGAATTGGGGACGGCCCCACGGTTTCGAAA
>Ga0154717_1024_pt1 | contig 9012 bp, 7 predicted proteins | sample Rifle2008BG16ft_FD_105725 | JGI IMG/M metagenome (GOLD analysis project Ga0154717, IMG submission 105725) | Betaproteobacteria bacterium RBG_16_64_18
CGAGCGCGGCGTTCTGGTCGACTACTCCGGCTTCGAGGCGGCCATGGAGCGCCAGCGCGAGCGCGCCCGCGCGGCCTCCAAGTTCAGCGTGGCGGCGGCCGTGTCGTATTCCGGGCGGCCAACCGAATTCCACGGCTACGACACGCTTGCGCTGGAGGCTACCGTCGTCGCCTTGTACAAGGAAGGCACGCAGGTCGAGGCCATCGAGCATGGCGCGGCAGCAGTGGTCGTGCTCGACCGCACGCCCTTTTACGCGGAATCCGGCGGACAGGTGGGCGACATCGGGGAACTGGCCGGGGTCGCAGGAACGTTGGAGGTCGAGGACACGCAGAAGATCCAGGCCGAGGTGTTCGGCCACCGCGGCGTGCTCAAGACCGGCAGGCTCAAGGTCGGCGACCGCGTCATGGCAGCGGTGGACGCTGCGGTGCGCGCCCGTGCCGCCTGGAACCATTCCGCGACCCATCTGATGCACGCGGCGCTGCGGCGCGTGCTCGGTGCCCATGTCCAGCAGAAAGGCTCGCTCGTCGATTCGCGGCACACCCGCTTCGATTTCTCGCACGACCAGCCCGTGAGCGACGCGCAGATCCGCAGAATCGAGGATCTGGTCAATCATGAAATCCGCAGGAACGCCGAGGTCACGGCGCGCATCATGAAATACGACGCCGCCGTGCGGGCGGGTGCCATGGCGCTGTTCGGCGAAAAATACGGCGACGAGGTGCGCGTGATCGGCATGGGCGAGTCCTCCACCGAGCTGTGCGGCGGCACCCACGTGAAGCGCACCGGCGACATCGGCTTTTTCAAGATCGTCGCCGAATCAGGCGTGGCTGCCGGCATCCGCCGCGTGGAAGCCGTGACCGCCGAGGGCGCGCTCGCCTTCGTGCAGTCGCAGGAGGCGGCGCTGGCGCAGGCGGCGCAGGCGCTGAAGACGCAGCCTCAGGAACTGAATGCGAAAATCGCGCAGATGCTCGACAGTGCGAAGTCGCTGGAGAAGGAACTCGCGCGCCTGAAGTCCAAGATGGCGGCATCGCAAGGCGAGGATCTCGCTTCGCACGCGGTCCAGATCAAGGGCGCAAAGGTGCTCGCTGCCCTGCTGGAGGGGGCGGACGCCAAGACGCTGCGCGAGACGCTGGACAAACTGAAGGACAAGCTGAAGAGCGCGGTGATCGTTCTCGGCGCGGCCGAGGGCGGCAAGGTGAGTTTGATCGCTGGCGTGACGCCGGATCTGACCGCCAGGGTCAAGGCGGGCGAACTGGTCAATTTCGTCGCGCAGCAGGTCGGCGGCAAAGGCGGCGGGCGACCCGACATGGCGCAGGCCGGGGGAACCGACGCATCGAAGATTCAGTCAGCGCTCGCGTCGGTGACCGTTTGGGTCGGCGAACGGTTGTAGGTCAAGTAGTCCGTCGGCGCGGGCTGAGCGCGCCTAGAAGCCGATGCGCTGTTTTCTCGCCCCTCGATTCTCGGCGATGTCGGCGAGCCGGATCTCGTCCCGACCGGCGAGCTTGGCATTGCCGAAGCCGTTCATGATGGCGCGGCGCATGTCTCGGGGTCCCAGCCCGGCGAGCCGGTCCAGCACGTCCGCCGCCGGGGCGTCCGGGAAGGCCTTGCCCCAGTCGTGGCCCACGCGGATCTCGGCGTAGATCGACTGCGCGATCCTGCGCGCGCCATGGGCATCCGGAGGGTCGATCTCGTAGACGTTCATGCGGTTGAGGATCGGTTCGGGAATGCGCGATGCATGGTTGGCCGTGGCGATCCATACGACGCTGGAGGCGTCGACGGGAATTTCGACGAACTCGTCGATGAACTGTGACGCGGTGTCGTGCTCGAACAGCGAATACAGCGCTCCAAGCGGATCGTACTGACTGTCGCCGCCTGCCTTGTCGACTTCGTCGATCACCATGACCGGGTTGGCGTAGGTGCCGTTCAGCAGGGTGTCGAATACCTTGCCCGGCTTGGCGTTCTTCCACTGCGACGAGGCACCCGACAGGATCCACCCCGCGGTCATCGAACTCATGGACGCGAAACCGAATCCGGTCGCGAGCAATTGCGCAAGGCGGCGGCCGAAATGCGTCTTGCCGATGCCGGGCTCGCCCAGCAGCAGCATCGGCGGCAGTTCCATCGGATCATTCGACGACGCGCACAGCGCGATGCGCTTCTTGATGTCGTCCAGGATTTCGGCGAAATTGGGCAGTTCTTCGTAGAGCTCGTCCATTGCCGGTATGCCAGAGAGCTTGACGGCGAGACGCGTGCCGCCTGTCTTGAGCATTTTCTCGTAGGTCGACTTGAGCGCTTCGTTCGCGCTCGCGGGCAGTTCCTGCAGCGCGCGGTCGACCGCGGCCACGTCGTAGACGTCGATGAATCCGGCAATCGGAATATTGATTGCAGCTGTCATCCGAAACCTCCTGGCAGGGTCCGACGCGGGCACGCGAACGGTACCACCCAAGCTTGTTATCGGCAATATCGCGCTGCGGCTTTAACGGCGCGCGCCGCGGCCGTCGCCCCCGTCGGCGTTGGCACTCGGCACGGGCGAGTGCCAGGTTCCCGGTCACGGAGCTTGCCAAGCACCCGCATCTCGTGCTTGAATCCACTCATAGCAACGAGGATCTGAATTCAGCCATGACCCGTTCGTTCGCGTTCTTCTTTTTTGCTTATCCCCGGCCGCTGGCGGAGGGATCGGACTAGTCACACCTGAAGCGAATCCCCGATAACCGCCAGAGCCAAGCAGCCTGGCGGTTTTTTTTGGTGGCCTTCCAACAAGGCGACACAGCGAGGCAACACAAGATGACCATTTCCATCGAAGACAGCTACCTCGGGTCGGTGCCGGCGGACCGAACATCGCTCACCGACGACGAGCGCATCGAGAAAATCACGCCGCTGCCGCCGCCGGAACACCTGATCCGGTTCTTCCCCATCCAGGGAACGCCGTCCGAGGGCCTGATCGCCGACACGCGCCGCAAGATCCGGGAGATCCTGCGCGGCCTCTCGGACCGCCTGCTGGTGGTGATCGGACCTTGCTCGATCCACGATCCGGAGGCGGCGCTCGAGTACGCGGCGCGGCTCGCACCGGAACGCGGCAAGCATGCGGCTGATCTGGAGATCGTCATGCGGGTGTATTTCGAAAAGCCCCGCACCACCGTCGGCTGGAAGGGGCTCATCAACGACCCTCATCTGGACGGCAGCTTCCGCATCAACGAGGGACTGCGCATCGCGCGCGACCTGCTGACGCGAATCAACCGGCTCGGCGTGCCCGCGGCGTCGGAATTCCTGGACACGATATCCCCGCAATACATCGGCGACCTCATCAGCTGGGGCGCGATCGGCGCGCGCACCACCGAGTCACAGGTGCATCGCGAGCTCGCCTCGGGTCTGTCGGCACCGATCGGCTTCAAGAACGGCACCGACGGCAACGTGAGGATCGCCGTGGATGCCATACTCGCGGCGCGGCAGAGGCACCATTTCCTGTCGGTCCACAAGAACGGCCAGGTGTCGATCGTCGAGACCCGCGGCAACGAGGACTGCCATGTCATCCTGCGCGGTGGAAAGAAACCCAACTACGACGCCGCCAGCGTGCGCGGCGCTGCCGAGGCGCTCGCGAAAGCCGGTCTGGCGCAGCGGCTCATGATCGATTGCAGCCACGCGAACAGCGACAAGGATCCGATGCGCCAGGTCGAGGTCGCAGCCGAGGTAGCGCGCCAGCTCGGCGCGGGAGACGAACACATCTTCGGTTTGATGGTCGAGTCGCATCTGAAGGCCGGACGCCAGGATCTCATTCCGGGGCAGGCGCTGGTCTACGGGCAGAGCGTGACCGACGGTTGCATCGGCTGGGAACAAAGCGTGCCGCTGCTCGACAATCTGGCCGCGGCGGTGCGCCGGCGGCGGCAAAAGGGCGCCGCGCGGAAGTAGGGACGTTCGCCGGCATCGCCGCAACCAACCAGCTCCGGGTATTCCGCCGTAAACCCGATCTCCCGATTTCGGGAAGTTGCGAAGTTGCAACTTCCCGAAATCGGGAGACGCGATAGAACCAATTCTTCGCCGAGGCGTTCAATACATGACAGGCTACGGCTGTGGCGAACCTCGGGCGCAGGCAAGGCGCAGCGTATAATCCGCCGCGCGCCTTCTCATGGCTTCCGTGATCATTCCGCCCCAAGCAGCAGCGATGCGCCGGTCCAGAGTGCGGCTCGTGCTGCTGGTCGCGCTCATCCTGGCCTTCAAACTGTGGCTCGCGGCCGTTTTTCCCTTCACCGGCGACGAAGCGTATTTCGCGCTCTGGGGCGCCGAACCCGACCTGGGTTTCTACGACCATCCGCCGATGATCGGCTGGCTGCTCGCGCTGCTGCTGCGGCTGTCCTGGTCCGAGTGGGTGCTGCGCCTGCCGGTGGTGCTGCTTCCGCTCGCGGTCGCCGCGGGCATCCATGCTGCGCTTGTCCGCCATGACGCGGACAAGGCGCTGCTGGCCGTCGCCGCGTACCTGCTGTTGCCGATCAATGTCTGGAACGTCTTCATCACCACCGACACGCCGCTCATCCTGTTTTCGTTCTTTTCCGCACTCGCCTTCTGGCAGGCGGTGCTGCGCCGCTCGCTTGCGCTGTACGCGCTTGCCGGCGCGCTGCTCGGTCTTGCATTCCTTTCCAAGTATTTCGCGGTGCTGCTCGCTGTGGTGTACCTGGCGTACGTGGCCTGCTCGCCGCGGGCGCAAAGGAACTGGGCCGGGCTCGCCCTTACGGCCGCCTGCGCGCTGCCGTTCGCCGGGGTCAACCTGTGGTGGAACTACGAGCATTGCTGGGCCAACCTGATGTTCAATTTCTACAACCGGCACGGGGACGCCGGCCTGTCGTGGAGCACGCCGCTGCTCTTCGGTGTGACGCTGCTGTACGTGCTCTCGCCGGTGGCGCTGGCGCAGCTCGCGCGCAGCCGCGGCTGGGCGGCCGGGGTGTGGCGCGATGCATCATCGCGGTTCTTCGTCGTCGCCTGTGCGCTGCCGTTCGGACTGTTCGCGGCGCTTTCTTCGGTGAAGCTGATCGGCCTGCACTGGTTGCTGTCGTTCGTGCCTTTCTTCTTCATCGCCGCCGCGCTGATCCAGTCGCGCGCGCAACTGCGCGGCTCGGTCGTGTTTCTCGGCCTGTTCAGCCTGGTGCACGTCGCGGTCATCGTCGCCGCAGGCGCGTTTCCGCTCGAGAAGTGGAAGGGCCTGCGGCAATACGACGGCATTGTGTTTCACTTCCGCATCGCTGACGTGCTGCACGAACTCGATGCCTACCGGGGAGAATTCGAACTCGCCGCCGACGGCTACTCGCCTGCGGTCACCGCTTCCTATTACGGCCGGCGCATGGCGCAAGCCGCACTGCGTTCCGGCGCGGCGGCGACGCAGGCGGCGGATCGGCGCAAGTCCTACGTTTTCGTGTTCGGCGCGGCCTCGTCGCACGCGCGCCACGACGACATCCTCACCGACTTCAGGCGGCTCGAGGGCAGGAACATACTGGTGTTGCGCAAGAACGTCCCCGATGACCGGGATTACCGGCCGTATTTCCGCTCCGTCGAGTACCGCAGCTTTGCGCTGTCGGGCGCGAGTTTTCACCTGGTGCTCGGAAGAGGCTTCGACTACGCCGCGTACCGGGAGGGCGTGCTCGCGCCCGTGCGCGACCGGTACTACCGCATTCCATCGTACCTGCCGCAGGGGCGATGCTATTTCTGCGAGCGTTATTTCGCCGCGCCCGTCTGCCCGGCAGGGTAGACGGGGTAGACTGCGGCCAAACCACCAACGCGGGCGGCCGGTTCGACGGGCGCGCGCCCCGAAGCTTTGCAATGACGACGCTTTCCGCAATCATCCGGCTGATGCGGCCCCACCAGTGGGTCAAGAACGGCTTCGTGCTGGTGGGCTTGATTTTCGGTCACGGTTTCACCAATCAGGCGCTGGTGATCAAGGCGGGGGTGCTTTTCGCCGCGTTCTGCCTGGTGTCGGGCGGCGTCTACGCGATGAACGACGTGCTGGACCGCGAAGCCGACCGCGTGCATCCAAGAAAACGCGACCGGCCGGTTGCCAGCGGGACGGTACCGGCCGGCTCGGCGCTTGCGTTCGCGTTCGCGCTTGCCGCGGGCGGCCTCGCGCTGGCGTACTGGGTGTCACCGGCCGCGCTGGGTCTGGCAGCCTGCTATGTCGTGCTCAACCTGGGCTACAGCGCCGGACTGAAACACGTCGCGGTCCTGGATGTTTTTCTGATTGCCGCGGGTTTCATGCTGCGGATCCTCGCCGGCACGCTGGGCCTGGATATTGCGCCCTCGCACTGGCTGCTGCTGTGCGGCCTGATGGTGACCGTGTTCCTCGGTTTCGCCAAGCGGCGCGCCGAACTGTTCGCTTTGAGTGCTGAAGAGCACGGCGCCAACGGGCGCGGTTCGGCGCAACGCCGGGTGCTGGACGATTACAGCCCCAAGCTGCTGGACCAGATGATCGCGATCAGCGCCGCCGGCGCCATGGTCGCCTATGCGCTGTACACGGTCGATGCGCAGACCATTGCCACCCAGGGGACCGACCGGCTGGTCTACACGGTGCCGTTCGTGCTCTATGGGCTGTTTCGCTACCTGCACGTGCTCTACCGCGGCCGCGGCGGCGCGGATCCCGCGGCGGAACTGCTCGGTGACGCCCACCTGCTCGGCGCCACCGCGGGCTGGCTGGCCTTGGTCTTATGGCTGATAGCGTAACCCACGGGTTTTCGGGCATAATTTTCGTGGCTCGGGCCGCGGCGCCGCAGGCGCCGCGGAATTCCGACCGGAGAGCAGCGCAATGACTGATTCGGCCGAACCGGTACGACTGGCGAACCTGGAGCCGCTGGGGGACGCGACCCAGTACGCCACCCAGATTCACGGCATGATCTCCTACTCGCCGATGTTCGAGAACTTCAACCTGGCCGAGATCCGCCTTCTGAGCCATTTCATGCAGGCGTATCGTGCCGAGCCGGGCGTGGAAATCATCCGCGAAGGCGAGCCCGGCGACTTCATGATCATGCTCATCGAGGGCAGGATAGAGGTGTTCAAGCAGGACCGCTGGAATGCGCCGCGGATCATCGCCGTGATCGCGCCCGGCAAGACGCTGGGCGAGATGTCCATGATCGACGGCGAGCCGCGCTTTGCCACCTGCGTCGCGGCCGAGCCCTGCATGATCGCGGTGCTCACCCGCGAGAGCTTGGCGCGCATCATTCTCGAGCAGCCGATCCTGGGCGCGAAGATCCTGATGGAACTGGTGCTGACGCTCTCCCAGAGCCTGCGCCAGACGAGTTCCAAACTGGTCAGCTACATGGACCGGGAACAGTCAGACCAGATGTAAGACTAAGGTCAGTAATTCCCGCGTCCCCTGTAGGTGCTTTGGCGGGAAATCTGTGGCAGAATCGGCCGTTGTTGCGCCTGGACGGTGGCCTGGACGGTGGCGCGGCTGGAGGAGGGAAGATTGAAAATCAGAAACGGCAGGGACTTCTGGGCGGGACTGATGTTCATCAGTTTCGGCATCGCGTTCATGATCATGTCGCGCCAGTACGCCATGGGGACGTCGGTGCGCATGGGCCCCTCGTACTTCCCGACCGTACTCGGCGGGATGCTGACGGTGCTCGGTGCGGTCGTTTTCTTCCGTGGCTTCGTGTCGAAAATCCAGCACAGCCTCGATGTGTTCCCGTTCCGCTGGATCCTGGCCGTCGGCGGGTGCGTTCTGACCGTGGTGATGTATACCAGTTCGGGGTGGTGGGCCGCACTGGGCAAGACCGCCGCGTGGATTCCGTGGATTCAGTCCGGACTGAATTCACTGGCGCTGTTTGCCTTCATCGCGGCATTCGGGCCCAGGGCGTCGGTCGTGATTCTCTCCGCCGTGGTCATGTTCGGGTTTCTGCTCAAGCCGCTCGGACTGGTCATCGCGACCGCGTTGCTGATCGTCATGAGCGCCTGGGGCGGGAATGAGTTCAAGCTTCGCGAAGCGCTGATCATGTTCGTCGTGCTGGCGCTGTTTTCGGTTCTGACGTTCATCTACGGCCTTGGGCTGCCGCTCAACATCTGGCCGGATCTGGGGTAAGCGATGGAAGGCCTGTTTGCCAACTTAGCGCTCGGGTTCGGGGTCGCGCTCTCGATCCAGAATCTGCTCTACTGTTTCATGGGCGTGGTCCTGGGCACCCTGATCGGGGTGCTGCCGGGCATCGGGCCGGTGGCCACCATCGCGATGCTGCTGCCGGTGACTTTCACGCTGTCGCCGATCTCCGCGCTCATCATGCTGGCCGGGATCTATTACGGCGCGCAGTACGGCGGTTCGACCACGGCCATCCTGGTCAATATTCCGGGCGAGGCTTCCTCGGTGGTGACCTGCCTGGACGGCTACCAGATGGCGCGCCAGGGCAGGGCGGGGGCCGCGCTGGGCATGTCGGCGATCGGCTCGTTCATCGCCGGAACCTTCGCCACCCTCGTCATCGCGCTGTTCGCCCCGCCGCTTGCGGAAGTGGCGCTGAAATTCGGCCCCGCCGAATATACCTCGCTGATGATCCTGGGCCTGATCGCCGCCACGGTGCTTGCGCACGGTTCCCTGGTCAAGGCGATCGCGATGGTGCTGCTGGGCCTGCTGCTCGGGCTGGTCGGGACCGACGTGAACTCCGGGGTGGCGCGATTCACGTTCGGTATTTCGGAGCTTTCCGACGGCATCGGTTTCGTCGGCGTCGCGATGGGCGTGTTCGGCTTCGCCGAGATCATCAGCAACCTCGAAGTCAAGGACATAGGAAGCGGTCGCGAGGTCTTCGTCAAGAAGGTTTCCAATCTGCTGCCGACCCTGCAGGACTTCAAGGACTGTTCCGGGGCGATCGTTCGCGGCACGCTGCTCGGTTCGGCGCTGGGAATCCTGCCCGGGGGCGGCGCGCTGCTCGCGTCGTTTGCCGCCTATACCCTGGAAAAAAAGATGTCGTGGAACTCGGCCAACTTCGGCAAGGGGGCCATCCAGGGCGTGGCGGCGCCGGAAGCGGCCAACAACGCCGGCGCGCAGACCTCGTTCATCCC
>Ga0154717_1107_pt2 | contig 9005 bp, 10 predicted proteins | sample Rifle2008BG16ft_FD_105725 | JGI IMG/M metagenome (GOLD analysis project Ga0154717, IMG submission 105725) | Betaproteobacteria bacterium RBG_16_64_18
CTCGATCGCGTCAACCAGTATCTCGCGACCAAGCCGCGCGATGCGCAGGGCCGCTTTCTGAAGGGACTGGTCCTGGTCGAACTGAAGAAGATTCCCGAAGCGATCGACGTCTACGCCAAGCTGTCGCAAGATTACCCGGAGTTGCCGGAGCCCTACAACAATCTCGCCGTGCTCTACGCCGCGCAGGGACATTACGAAAAGGCCCGGCAGGCGCTCGAGATGTCGATCCGCACGCATCCCAGTTACGCGACAGCACATGAAAATCTCGGCGACGTCTACACCAAGCTCGCGAGCCAGGCCTACGACAAGGCGCTGCAGCTCGATTCCACCAATGCCGCGGCGCAGACCAAGCTTTCTCTGCTGCGCGAGATGATCTCGGGCACCAACCGGCCGACGCGCACCGCCGCGCAGCCCGCGAAGGCGGCCGAGCCGACAAAGCTGGCCGCAGCGGCGCCCAAGGCCGCCGCGCCCGAGGCCAAGCCCGCCACGGCGGCTCCGGCGCAGGTCAAGCCCGTACCTGCTCCGGACGCAAAGCCCGCCGCCGCCAAGGCGCCCGAAAAGCAGGCCGGCGCGAGCGATGAAGAACTCATCAAGGCCGTGCGCGGCTGGGCGCAGGCATGGTCGAAGAAGGACGTCGATGCCTACCTGGCTTTCTACGCGCGCGATTTCAAGACGCCCAAAGGAGAGGCGCGCGGCGCATGGGAGAAATCGCGCCGGCAGCGCGTCAGCGCGCCCAAGCACATCGAGGTCGAACTCGAGGGCATCAAGGTCGGCGCCATCAGCGGCAATACAGCCACCGTCACCTTCCGCCAGCATTACCGTTCGGATTCCATCAAGGCCGACAGCAGGAAGACGCTGGTCATGGTCCGCGTCGATGGAAAATGGCTGATTCAGCAGGAGCGGGTCGGCAATTGAAGCGCCCAGCCAACGACGGCCACGACGGAATTTCTGTTTCGGCCGCTGCCGCAGGCGAACGCGAGGGGATTTATCCCCTCGTTTTGTTACGGATTCTCCGGGCGCTGGCATGCGTTCTCGCCGCCCTCGCCCTCGCCCTTCCCGTTTGCGCCCCCGCCAAGACCGTTCGGCCCGATCCGACCTCCCCTGAGACGCTGCTCAACCGTGCCTTCAAGGAAATCGGACGCCAGCGTTTCGATGCCGCGCTGGAACACATCGAGGCGCTCATACGCGTGCGGCCCGACTTCCGCATGGCGCATCTCATCAAGGGCGATCTTCTGCTGGCCAAGGCGCGACCGCTCGCGACCCTGGGCAACGCCCCGAACGGACCTGCCGCGCGGATCGTGGACCTGCGCGAGGAAGCCGTCGCCCGGCTGCGCGCCTACCGGGAGCAGCGTTCGTCGGACCAGGTTCCCCGTTACCTGCTGCAGTTGCTCCCGGAGCAGAAGTACGCGATCGTCGTCGACACCGGCCGCTCGCGCCTCTACCTGTTCCGGAACGAAGCGGGCCAGCCCCGCTACGTGGGCGACTACTACATCAGTTCGGGCAAGCGTGGCGCGGTCAAAGTGCGCGAAGGCGACCAGAAGACCCCTATCGGCGTCTACCACGTCACCTCCAGCCTGCCGCGCAAGAAACTCTCCGACTTCTACGGCAGCGGCGCCTACCCGATCAATTACCCGAACGAATGGGACCGGCGCCAGGGCCGCAACGGCCACGGGATCTGGCTGCACGGGACGCCCTCGGACACCTACAGCAGGCCGCCGCGGGCGAGCGACGGCTGCGTGGTGCTGTCCAACGCCGACCTGGACGCGCTGGCCAGGCACCTGCAGATCGGCCTGACCCCGGTGGTTATCAGTGAAGGGGTGGAGTGGCTGAGCGTCGAGGCCTGGAACACCGAGCGCACATCGTTCCTGCAGGCGCTGGACCAGTGGCGCAGGGACTGGGAGAGCCGGGACACGGACCGCTATCTCGCTCACTACTCACCCGGCTTCGCGGCGAACGGCCAGGACCGCGATGCCTGGGGCCGCCACAAGCGGCAGGTCAACGGCGCCAAGAGCTGGGTGAAGGTGGGCTTGTCCAATGTCAGCCTGTTCCGCACTCCCGGTAAGGAGGAGGTGGTCGTGGTCACCTTCGATCAGAACTACCGATCGAGCAATCTGTCGAACGTCATGAAAAAACGGCAGTACTGGCTGCGCGAGAGCGGGCGCTGGCGCATCGTCTACGAAGGCGCGGCCTAGAACGCCGGGTTTCCTGCTGCGCTCGACGCGCTTTTCCATTTCAATCCGGAGCACGCAATGAGAATCCTGTTATTCCTCCTCGCAGCCACGCTGGGCAGCGGCGCGGCGCTTGGCCAGAATCCCCAGGTCGAGTTGAAGACCAGCCGCGGCAGCATCGTCGTCGAACTCTACGCGGACAAGGCGCCGAAGACGGTCGCCAACTTTCTACAGTACGTCAAGGACGGGTTCTACAACGGCACGATCTTCCACCGCATCATCGACGGGTTCATGATCCAGGGAGGGGGTTTCGAGCGCGACATGCGGGAGAAATCGAAGACCCGCGCGCCGATCGAGAACGAGGCCGGCAACCGCGTGAGGAACGATGTCGGCACGCTCGCCATGGCGCGCACGCCCAATCCGCATTCGGCCTCGGCGCAGTTCTTCATCAACCTGAAGGACAACGATTTCCTCAACTACCGCGAACCGACGCCGCAGGGCTACGGCTACGCGGTGTTCGGCAAGGTCACGCGCGGGATGGACGTGGTCAACAAGATCGCCAAGGTGCCGACCGCCAACGCGGGGCCCCACCAGAACGTTCCCCGCGAACCCGTCATCATCGAATCTGCAACCCTCCTCCCTGTAAAATGAGCCGCAAAGCGAGCACATCCATGGTCAAACTGCATACCAGTCACGGCACCATCACCCTCGAACTCGACGCCGCGCGCGCGCCGGAGACGGTCAAGAATTTCCTCGCCTACGTCCAGAGCGGGCACTACGCGAACACGGTGTTCCACCGCGTGATAGACGGCTTCATGGTCCAGGGCGGCGGCTTCGAACCCGGCATGAAGCAGAAGCCGACCCAGGCGACGATCCAGAACGAGGCCAACAACGGCCTGAAGAACGAGCGCTACACCGTCGCCATGGCGCGCACCGCCGACCCGCATTCGGCGAGCGCGCAGTTCTTCATCAACGTCGCCGACAACGCCTTTCTCAATCACAAGGCCCAGTCGCGCGATGGCTGGGGCTACTGCGTCTTCGGCCGCGTGACCGAGGGCCAGGACGTCGTGGACAAAATCAAGGGCGTGAAGACCGGCAATCGCGGCCCCCACGGCGATGTTCCGGTCGAAGACGTGATCCTCGAGCGCGCGGAAGTGGTGTGATCCTTTTCGTCTCCGACCTGCACCTGTGCAGTTCGCGGCCGGAGACGTGCCGGATCTTCTTCGCTTTTCTCGCCGGTCCGGCCCGGCGCGCGCAAGCGCTCTACATTCTCGGCGACCTGTTCGAGTACTGGGCGGGCGACGACGACATCGGCGATCCGTTCAACGCTTCGGTCATCGCCGCATTGCGCGATTACGCCGGTGCTGCGCCCGTGTTCGTCATGCACGGCAACCGCGATTTTCTGATCGGGCCGCGATTCGCCGACGCCACGGGCGTGCGCCTGATCGAGGATCCGCACCTGGTCGACTGCAACGGCGTGGCGACTCTTCTCACCCATGGCGATGCGCTGTGCACCGATGACGCGGACTACATGCGCTTTCGCGCCGAGGTGCGATCAACGCAATGGATCAATGACTTTCTTGCGACGCCGCTGCCCGAGCGCAAGGCGAGGATCGAAGCGCTGCGCGAGACGAGCGAAGCGGAGAAGAAGCGCAAGTCCGCGCAGATCATGGACGTCAACGCGGCTGCGGTCGGGGCGCTGCTGCGCGAGCACGGCTACCCCCGGCTCATCCACGGCCATACCCACCGTCCGGGAAGTCACGAACACCTGGTCGACGCCCATCGCTGCGAGCGCTGGGTGCTCGCGGACTGGTATGCGTCCGGAAGCTACCTGCGCTGCGCTGGGCGCGAAGTCGCCGCGGTCACGTTGCCGGCGTAAGCCACAACTCACGCTCGCTCCAGGGAAGGCGCTCCGGCTCAGGTTCGAGGTGGCCCGCCGGACTGCCAAAGCCGCTCGAAGTCGAACGACAACTGCCGTGAGTGCTTGATCGAAACCAGGTACACCGTCTGCTCAATCAGCGCGTAGAGCAGCAGGTAATCGCCGCTGAGGTATTCGCGCAGTTCACCTTTGCCGATACGCCGCGCAAGCCGGGCTGTTTTTTCATGCGTCTCGACCGAGCCCGCGCCTCGGCTCAGGAACAGCCGACCCATGCGCGGGAAACGTTCCAGGTTCGGGATTACCGTTTCCGCCAGTTCTGCCAGCAAAAGGTCGTAGGCGTGTGCCGCGCCCAGCTGCGCGACGAATGCTTCGATCTCGCCCAGATTGGCTTCGAAGTTGGCGCTGAGCTTGACCGTGGCTAGCCTAGACGCCATGACGAGGTTCTAAAGGCCTGTTACCAAATGAGGGGATAGCTCGCCTCATGCTCCCCTGGATTGGCCCGTTGCAAAATTCGTTTTACGACGGGTTCTAGACGGTCGCCGCGCGTTTGGCCCGAAGCCGCCGCAGCGCCGTTCGGCCGTTTATTACCCGGCCCGCCTCGATGTCGGCAAGCCCTTTCGCGGCTTCATCCAGCAGTAACAGGTGGATGCGCTCGCGCTCCAGCCGGTGGTAGTAGTCGAGTCGCTCCGCATCAATCAACGCCACGTAGCTCTCGCCGTTCTTGGTGATGATCTTCTCCGCTCCGGCCTTCACTTCGTCCGCGATCTCCGACAGGCGGGACCTCGCCTGGCTGAACGGAATTACGTCGGATGCCTTGATCGCCATGGCGTTCTCCAGCGAATGATTCAAGTATTTATTGTACAATATTTGGTGCAATATCTAGGCACTATAATCTGATGACTCAAGCCGCGGCGCGAGCAGGGACCACCCCCGCTGCCGTTACTCGCGCGGCTTGATTGCGGTAATTCCGCTAGCCGTTCAGCCCGCGCGCCAGATCGGCCTGGATGTCGGCCAACGACTCCAGCCCCACCGCGACGCGCAGCAGCCCCTCGGTGATACCGGCGCGCGCGCGCGCCTCGGCGCTGATGCGCCCGTGCGTGGTCGTTGCCGGATGCGTGATCGTGGACTTGGTGTCACCGAGGTTGGCGGTGATCGAGATCATGCGCGTGGCGTCGACGACGCGCCAGGCCGGTTCCCTGCCGCCTTTCACCTCGAACGAGACGATGGCGCCACCCAAGCGCTGCTGGCGCATTGCCAGCGCGTGCTGCGGGTGCGAGGGCAGTCCAGGGTAGTAGACGCGCTCGACCGCCGGCTGGCGCTCCAGCCAGCGCGCCAGTTCCAGCGCGCTCCCCGACTGCGCCTGCATGCGGATGCCCAGCGTTTCCATTCCTTTCAGCAGCACCCAGGCGTTGAACGCGGACAAGGTCGGCCCGGCGGTGCGCAGGAACGGGAAGATGCCCTCCATCACGATTTCCTTCTTGCCCAGCACCGCGCCGCCTAGCACCCTGCCCTGCCCGTCGAGGTACTTGGTCGCCGAGTGCACGATCAGGTCCGCCCCGAGGTCGAGCGGCCGCTGCAGCGCCGGTGAGCAAAAGCAGTTGTCGACCACCAGCAGCGCGCCCGCTCCGTGCGCGACCTCCGAGAGCGCAGCGATGTCGAACACCTCGGTGAGCGGGTTCGAGGGCGTCTCGACGAACAGCAGCCGCGTCGCACCCGGGCGCACCGCCGCGCGCCAGGCGGCGGGGCCGGTTGCGTCCACATACGTGGTTTCGAGGCCGAACTTGGCCAGTATCCCGAACAGGTTCACCGTGGCGCCGAAGATCGACGACGAGGAAACGATGTGCTCCCCCGCCTTCATCAAGCCCATGCAGCAGGCAAGAATCGCCGACATGCCCGACGCGGTCGCCACGCACGCTTCGGCTCCCTCCAGCGCGGCGAGCCGCTCGCCGAACGCGGTCACGGTGGGATTGGTGAAGCGCGAATAGATGTTGCCGGGCTCATCGCCCTTGAAACACGCAGCCGCCTTTGCCGCGTTCTCGAACACGAAGCTCGAGGTCAGATAGAGCGCTTCGGAGTGCTCGTTGAACTGGCTGCGCGCAGTGCCCGCGCGCACCGCCAGCGTGTCGATGTCGTAGTCCTGCATGAAATCGCCCCTTTTGGGGACAGACCACCTTTTCCTGTGGAAAAGGTGGTCTGTCCCAAAAAACAAAAACCCGTCCAGCTTTCGCTAACACGGGCTTCGGGCCACGCTTTAGCGGTATTTATTTGCCGGTGAGTCCGGCGGCGCCCGCAAGCTGTCGATCAAATCGGCGCAGGAGCCAAACTACCGCGGCCGCGTGCAAATGTCAAATCGCCGCGCCGGTCAGGAAAAATTCACGTCGGCCGATTGGGCCTCGTCCTCGCTCTCCTGCCGCGCCGGGTCGCGCGCGCGCTCGACCGTTGCCAGGTACTCGCTGGTGACGTCGCCGGTCACGTAAATGCCGTCGAAGCAGGAAGTCTCGAACTGCGCGAGCTTGGGGTTGACCGAGCGCACCGCGGCCTTGAGCGCATCCATCTCCTGGTAGATGACCGCGTCGGCGGCGATCTCGCGGGCGATTTCATCCTCGCTGCGGTCGGTGGCGATGAGTTCGGCGCGGGTCGCCATGTCGATGCCGTAGACATTGGGGTAGCGCACCGGGGGCGCGGCGGAGGCGAAATACACCCTGTTCGCGCCGGCTTCGCGCGCCATCATCACGATCTCGCGGCTGGTCGTGCCGCGCACGATCGAGTCGTCGACGATGAGCACGTTCTTGCCGCGGAACTCCATCGCCATCACGTTGAGCTTCTGCCGCACCGACTTGCGGCGGATGGTCTTGCCCGGCATGATGAACGTGCGCCCGACGTAGCGGTTGCGCACGAAGCCCTCCCGGAACGACACATCCAGCCCCTTGGCCAGTTCGAGCGCGCTCGGGCGGCTGGTGTCCGGAACCGGAACCACCACGTCGATCTCCAGGCCGGGCATGGTCCGTTTGATCTTGTCGGCGAGCTGCTGGCCCATGTTGAGCCGCGTCTCGTAGACCGAGACTCCGTCCAGGACCGAGTCGGGCCGCGCCAGGTACACGTATTCGAAGATGCACGGCGACAGCACCGTCTTGGCGGCGCACTGGCGGCTGTAGAACTCGCCCCGCTCGCTCACCAGAATCGCCTCGCCCGGCGCCACGTCGCGCACCAGTTCGAAGCCCATTGCGGCAAGCGCGACGCTTTCCGATGCCACCACATACTCCTGCCCCTCGGCGGCCATGTTGGTCCCGAACACCAGCGGGCGGATGCCGTAGGGATCGCGAAAGGCGAGCAGGCCGAAGCCTGAGATCATGGCCACCACCGCATAAGCGCCGCGGCAGCGCCGGTGCACGTTCGCCACCGCGGTGAAAATCGTGTCCGGATCGAGCTTGGCGCCCTTGGCCGCGAGTTCCAACTCATGCGCGAGCACGTTCAGCAGCACCTCCGAATCGGAATTGGTATTGATGTGCCGCAGATCCTGGCGGAACATCTCCTGCTTGAGCACCTCGGAGTTGGTGAGGTTGCCGTTGTGTCCGAGCACGATCCCGAACGGCGAGTTGACATAGAACGGCTGGGCCTCGGCGGAATTGAACGCCGACCCCGCGGTCGGGTAGCGGCAGTGCGCAATGCCCATTTCCCCCAGCAGCGAGCGCATGTTGCGCGTGTGGAACACGTCGCGCACGTAGCCCGGCCCCTTGTGCATGTGGAACGTCTTGCCCTCGGCGGTGACGATGCCAGCGGCGTCCTGGCCGCGGTGCTGCAGCAGCAGCAACCCGTCGTAGAGGAGCTGGTTGACCGGGGTTTTCGCTACGACTCCGATAATGCCGCACATTGCCGTCTCTCCCGGTTATCGGTACTTCAGCCGCTGCGCCACGCCCTCTGGCAGATAGGGCTTGAGCGCCAGCGCCACGGTTTCGAACGGCCCGGACAGCACCGCCTGCCTCCAGAAGGGCTCGCGCGGCAGCGGGGTCAGCCCCGCGAGCAACACGGCGAGCAGCGCGATCGCCACGCCGCGTACAGCACCGAACGCCGCACCAAGCAGGCGGTCCAGGAATCCCAGTCCCACCGCACGCATCAGGAGCGAGAGCACCAGGCCGACCATGCCGCTCACCAGCAGCACCCCGATGAAAATGAGCAGAAACGAAAGCAGCCCGGATAGCAGCGGGCCGAGGCTCTCGGGCATTTGCACGGCAACGATACCGGAAAACGCGGTTGCCAGAACAAATGCGGCGATCCAGCCCGCCAGCGATAGCACTTCGCGCATGAGGCCATGAATCGCCCCCAGCAGCAGCGACAAGCCAAGCACGGTCAGCACGCCGTAATCAAACCAGGTCATCGGACCGAGAGAACGGCGCGGAAGATGAGAACCAGCCCCACCTGCGCTGCCGCGCTCATTGGGCCGCTACCTTCGGGCGAATGCCCATCGCAGCGATCTTTTCATGGGCCTGCTCGGCCTCAAGCTTGCTGTCGAACGGACCGGCACACACTCGCGTCCGTTCACCATTTGGGCCTCTCGCGGCTTCCGTATAGGTCTTCACGCCTACTGCCGTCAGTTTGTCCCGCAGTTTCTTGACGTTGGCTTGTTTGGAGAACACGGCCAGCTGGACCACGCAGGTCTCCTTGCCCTCCAGAAGCGCCCTGGCGCGCGCGGCATCGGATTCGTCCCTCGCAGCACGCGCTTGATCCTTTGCAGGGGGAGGCGGCTCCTTCTTGGCGGACGCCAGGACCGAGGGCGCATTGCCTTCCCCCGGGGCTGCCGGTGGGGCTGTCTTTGCCGCCGCAGGCGCATCCTTGGGAGCGGCGCCCGGGATTGGAGCCTCTGACTTTGCCGGAGCCGCTTTCCCGGCGCCAGCCAGGGGCGGCGTCGCGGCGCCAGGGGCGGAAGGTGTCAGAACGCGGGTGTTGAACTTCCCCGCTTC
>Ga0154717_1110_pt3 | contig 8836 bp, 7 predicted proteins | sample Rifle2008BG16ft_FD_105725 | JGI IMG/M metagenome (GOLD analysis project Ga0154717, IMG submission 105725) | Betaproteobacteria bacterium RBG_16_64_18
TTGAAGTTCGGGGAGTTGATCGTGGCTAGAGTATTCAATTTCAGTGCGGGACCGGCGGTGCTGCCGGAGTCGGTGTTGACCAAGGCTGCCGGGGAGATGCTCGACTGGCACGGCAGCGGCATGTCGGTGATGGAGATGAGCCACCGCGGCAAGGAATTCATCTCCATACACGCGCAGGCCGAGGCCGATCTGCGCGAACTGCTCGCGGTGCCGAAGAACTACAAGGTGCTGTTCCTGCAAGGCGGCGCGATTGCCCAGAACGCAATCGTGCCGATGAACCTGCTGCGCGGCAGGACCGCGGCGGATTACGTCAACACCGGCGAGTGGTCGAAGAAATCGATCAAGGAAGCGAAGAAGTACTGCACGGTGAACGTGGCGGCCTCGAGCGAGGATCGAGGTTTTACCTACATCCCGGCGCGCGAGACCTGGAAGCTCAGCACGGATGCGGCCTACGTACACATCTGCTCGAACGAGACGATCGGCGGCATCGAGTACCACTGGACGCCCGATACGGGCGATGTGCCGCTGGTTGCCGACATGTCCTCGCACATCCTCTCCAGACCGGTCGATGTGGCCAGATACGGCCTGATCTACGCCGGCGCGCAGAAGAACATCGGTCCCGCCGGGCTCACCATCGTGATCGTACGCGATGACCTCATAGGCCAGGCGCTTTCGATCACGCCCTCGGCGTTCGACTACAAGCAGCAGGCCGACAACGATTCGATGCTGAACACGCCTCCCACCTACGCGGTGTACATCGCCGCTCTGGTGTTCAAGTGGCTGAAGGAGCAGGGCGGCCTTGCGCAGATCGAGCGACACAACATCGCCAAGGCGAAGCTGCTGTACGACTATCTGGAGCAGAGCGAATTCTTCGTCAGCCCGGTGGACAAGCAGGATCGTTCGCGCATGAACGTGCCGTTCAAACTGAAGATCGAGGCGCTGGACGAGGAATTCCTCAACGGCGCGAAGCAGCGCGGCATGGTGCAGCTGAAGGGCCACCGGTCCGTGGGCGGCATGCGCGCTTCGATCTACAACGCGATGCCGATCGCGGCAGTGCAGGCGCTGGCCGAGTACATGCGCGAGTTCGAGGCGAAGCACGGCTGAGCGTCGTGGCTGCGCGCCGTGGAGCACGAAGGAAAGCAGGTCGTTCTCGAGTTCCCGAGATACTGTCCTGCGTACGGAACACGCCGCAGTACGTTATGATTTTGATATGACAAGCAAAAAATTCGAAATCCAGGTGATCAACCAGATCTCCCAGATCGGGCTGCGGGGCTTTCCGCAGGAGTCGTATCGCGTCTCCAAGGACGCGCCGAATCCCGATGCGATCCTCGTGCGCTCGCAGGAAATGCACGGCATGACCATCCCGCAAAGCGTAAGGGCGATCGGCCGGGCGGGCGGCGGGACGAACAACATCCCGGTGAAGGCGATGAGCCAGCGCGGGATCCCCGTGTTCAACGCGCCGGGGGCGAATGCCAACGCGGTGAAGGAAATCGTGCTCGCCGGCATGCTCATGGCGGCGCGCAATCTCCCGGCCGCGATCGAGTTTGTCGCTTCGCTCTCGGGCGACGACCAGGGATTGGCCGAGAGCGTCGAGGACGGCAAGAAGCGGTTCGCCGGGATCGAGCTGCCCAACCGCACGCTCGGGATCATCGGCCTGGGGAAGATCGGCAGCATCGTTGCCGACACCGCGATCAAGCTCGGCATGAACGTGCTCGGCTACGACCCGGAGATCACGGTCGAAGCGGCCTGGAGCCTGCCCTCGCAGGTGAGAAAGGCGCACTCGATCGAGGAAGTCCTGAAGGCGAGCCACTTCGTGACCCTGCACGTGCCGCTGCTCGATGTGACGCGGCATCTGATCGGCACGAAGAACCTCGGGTCGATGCGTCCGGGGGCGGTCCTGCTCAATTTCTCCCGCGAGGAAATCGTCGACGCCAAGGCGGTGGTCGAAGCGCTTGCGAGCCGCCGCCTCAAGTACTACGTCACCGATTTTCCGGCCGGGGTGCTGATCGGCAACGCGGGCGTCATGGCGCTTCCGCATCTGGGCGCCTCGACCGGCGAAGCCGAGGACAATTGCGCCGTGATGGTGGTGAATCAGGTTCGCGACTACCTGGAGAACGGGCATATCCAGAACGCGGTGAATTTTCCCACGGTCCTGATGCAGCGCGAAGCGCCCTTCCGCGTGGCAATCGCCAACGCGAACGTCCCCAACATGCTGGGACAGATTTCCGGTGCGATGGCCAAGGTGGGGGTGAACATCCACAACATGACGAACCGCTCCAAGGGCGACATGGCCTACACGCTGGTCGACGTGGACAGCGCGATGAGCAGCGTGCTCATCGACGAGATATCGGGCATACCGGGCGTGCTTGCGGTGCGCTACCTGCCCAGGGCGCAATAGGGTGAGCCGGTGAGCGACGAACTCAAGCGACACCGCGTGGCGATCGATGCGATCGACGAGCGCATCGTGCAGCTCCTCAACGAGCGCGCCTCGCATGCCCGCTCGATCGGCGAGTTGAAAGGGGGCGCGCCTGCGTACCGCCCCGAGCGCGAAGCAGAGGTCCTGCGCCATGTGAGCGCCGTCGGCAACGGTCCCCTTGCGCCGGAACGCGTCGCGGCGATCTACGCCGAGATCATGTCGGCCTGTCGCGCGCTCGAGCAGCCGATGGCCGTGGCCTATCTCGGACCGGAGGGCACGTTCAGCGAAATGGCGATGTTCAAGCACTTCGGACACGGCGTTCAGGGGCTGCCCGCGGTCTCGATCGACGAAGTGTTCCGCCGGCTGGAAGCGCGCGCGGTGCACAGCGCGGTGGTGCCGGTGGAGAACTCGACCGAGGGCGCGATAGGGCGCACCCTCGATCTGCTGCTGACCACGCCGTTGAAGATCTGCGGCGAAGTCGTACTGCGGGTGCGCCAGAACCTGCTCGCAAAATCCGGAGATCCGCACCTCTCCTCCTATGCGCGCGTCTATTCGCACGCGCAGTCGCTCGGGCAATGCCAGTCCTGGCTGACGCAGAATCTGCCGGCTGCGGAGCGCGTGCCGGTTTCGAGCAACGCCGAGGCGGCACGTCGCGCGGCCGTTGAGCCCGACGCCTGCGCGATCGGACCTGAACTCGCGGCCGAGCGCTACGGACTGGCGGTGGTCGCGCGCAGCATCGAGGATGATCCGAGAAACATGACGCGGTTCCTGGTGCTCGGCTGGGACGAGGCGGGCCCCACCGGGCGCGACCGCACCTCGATCGTGATGTCCGCGGCGAACCGGCCCGGCGCGATGCACGAACTGATATCCCCGTTCGCGCACCACGGCGTGTCGATGAGCCGCATCGAGTCGCGACCGGCGCGCACCGGGCAGTGGGAATATCTCTTCTATGTCGACGTCGAGGGCCACCTGAGCGAACCGCGGGTCGCTCAGGCGCTCGCCGAGATCACGCAAAAGGCGCCGTTCCTCAAGGTCTTCGGCTCCTACCCGGCCGCGGACTTCTGAGACGCACCCGACCATGGACATCTGCGAGTTTTCGCCATCCTACGTGCGCGCCATTGCGCCGTATCAGCCCGGCAAGCCGATCTCCGAGCTTGCGCGCGAATACGGCCTGGACGAGCGCTCCATCGTCAAGCTGGCCTCGAACGAGAATCCGCTCGGCTTGTCGCCGCGGGCGAGGACCGCCATCGAGCGCGAACTGGCGGAGTTGTCGCGCTATCCGGATGGTAACGCGTTCGACCTGAAAGCGGCGCTGTCGCGCAAGTACGGCGTTCCGATGGAGGCCATCGTCGTCGGAAACGGCTCGAACGACATCCTGGAAATGGCCGCGGCCGCGTTCCTCGCGCCCGGGCGCTCCAGCGTGTACTCGCAACACGCATTCGCGGTGTATCCGCTCGCCACCCAGGCGCGCGGCGCCAAGGGCATCGTCGTGCCGGCGAAGGATTTCGGCCACGACCCGGACGCGATGCTGGCGGCCATTACGCCCGAGGCGCGCATCGTGTTCATCGCCAACCCGAACAATCCGACCGGCACGCTGGTGCAGGGCGCGGCGCTGGAAGCCTTCGTGGCGCGCGCCCCCAGGGACGTGCTGGTGGTGATCGACGAGGCCTACAACGAGTATCTGCCGCCTGAGTTGAGCTATGACAGCATCGGCTGGCTCGCGAAGCATCCGAACCTGCTCGTCACGCGCACGTTCTCCAAGGTGTATGCGCTGGCGGGCCTGCGGGTCGGATACGGCCTGTGCGACCCGAAGATCGCCGATCTGCTGAACCGCGTGCGCCAGCCGTTCAACGTCAACAACCTCGCGCTGGCGGCTGCGGTGGCGGCGTTGGGGGACGCCGAATTCGTCGCGCGCAGCTGCCGGGTCAACCGTGCCGGCATGAGCCAGTTGGAGAACGGCTTCAGGGCTCTGGCACTGGAGTGGATTGCCTCGGCTGGGAACTTCCTCAGCGTGAGAATTCCCCAGTCGGGCGGCAAGCCGCAGGCTGGCATCGTGTTCGAGAAACTGCTGCGCCAGGGCGTGATCGTGCGCCCCGTGGCCGGCTATCAGATGCCCGACCACCTGCGCGTCACGGTCGGGCTGCGCGAGGAGAACGATCGCTTCCTCGCCGCCCTGACGAACGCCCTGGGCGCCTGAGCGTGCCTGGATCGCGCGTGGCGTCCGAATTCGCCAAGATCGTCGTCGTCGGCGTCGGCCTGATCGGGGGCTCCTTCGCGCTGGCGCTGAAGGCGGCCGGCATGGCGGGACGAATCGTCGGCGTCGGGCGGCGGCCGGAAACGCTGGAGCGCGCCCGCTCGCTTGGCATCGTGGATGCGCTGGGCGGCATGGACGCCGCGACGCTGTCCGACGCGGACCTGGTGCTGGTCGCGGTTCCGGTAGCGCAGACCGGGAGCGTCCTCGCGTCGCTCGCGCCGCTTCTCGGAGAATCGACCATCGTCACCGACGCAGGCAGCACCAAGGGCGACGTGGTCGCGGCCGCGCGCTCGGCGATGGGCGCTCGCGTGGCGCGCTTTGTTCCCGGGCACCCGATCGCGGGCACCGAGCACAGCGGCCCGGAGGCGGCGTTCCCGGAACTGTTTCGCGACCGCAACGTGGTGCTGACGCCGCTGGCCGAAAACGCCGCCGCTGACGTGGCGAGCGTGCGCCGCGCCTGGGAGGCGTGCGGCGCGAGGGTGCAGGAACTGGGCATCGCCGAGCACGACCGGATACTCGCCGCGGTGAGCCACCTGCCGCATGTGCTCGCCTTTGCGCTGGTGGACCATGTCGCTGCGCGGCCCGGCGGCGACAAGTTCATGTCCTTCGCCGCGGGCGGTTTCCGCGATTTCACGCGCATCGCCTCGAGCCATCCGGAAATGTGGCGCGACATATGCCTCGCCAACCGCAGCGCGCTGCTGGCCGAACTCGACGGCTACGGGAAGGTGCTCGATGCGCTGCGCGACATGGTCCGACGCGGCGATGCGGCGGCGCTGTACGCGCTGTTCGAGGAAGCGCGCGAGGCGCGCAACCGCTGGCTGGAGAAGGGCGGCGGTTAGTCATTATCGCCGTTCACGCGCCTGGGGAAGAATTCGGCGTTGAGTAGGTCTCGTGATTCCGGACCGTTGCAAAGGCGCAACGGTCCGAAATCACGAGATCGGGAAAGGCAAAGTAAAGCGGCTCGTTTTGTTCCGGCTCGTCCCGTTTAGTCACTTACGAGTTTACGGTTGAAGATTCTGGTGAAGCATTTGGTTTTGTATACGTCTCCCGATTTCGGAGCGTTGCGCAGTTGCAACGGTCCGAAATCGGGAGAGCAGAGGCGTCAATGCAAGGCAGCTCGTGTGGTTCCGGCTTAGGACCTCCAACCAGTGAAATTTCTCGATCTTGCGCCGATCGCCCGGGTCGCGGGCACCGTCAGCCTGCCGGGCTCCAAGAGCATCACCAACCGGGTGCTGCTGCTCGCCGCGCTGGCCGAGGGCACGACGCTGGTGCGCGATCCGCTGCAGGCCGACGACACCGACGTGATGCTCGATGCGCTGCGCCGGCTCGGCGTCGCCTGGACCGCGCAGGCAGGCGGCGCGGTGAGCGTGCCGGGCGCGGGCGGCCCGTTCACGGTGCGGCAGGCGGACCTGTTCCTGGGCAACGCCGGAACCGCATTCAGGCCGCTCACGGCGGTGCTTGCGCTGTGCGGCGGTGAATACCGGCTCTCGGGCGTGCCGCGCATGCACGAGCGGCCGATCGGCGACCTGGTCGACGCGCTCGCGGCGATGGGCGCATCCATCGACTATCTGGGCGAGGAGGGGTATCCGCCGCTTGCCGTGCACCCCGCAGTCGTGCGCGCCGACACCGTCGAAGTGAGAGGCGACGTTTCCTCGCAGTTCCTGACCGCGCTGCTGATGGCGCTTCCTCTTCGCGGCGCGGACACCCGCGTGCGTGCCGGGGGAAACACGCTGGTGCGTGCCGGGGGGAACACGCTGGTGCGTGCCGGGGGGAACACGCTGGTGCGTGTAAGGGGCGAACTGATCTCCAAACCCTACGTCGAAATCACGCTCAACCTCATGCGTCGCTTCGGGGTCGATGTGGGCCGAGACGGCTGGCGGGAATTCGCCGTACCTGCCCGGCGCTATGCGAGTCCGGAAGAAATCCGCGTGGAGGGCGACGCGTCCTCGGCTTCCTATTTCCTTGCCGCCGGCGCGATCAGCGGCCTCACGGGAGGCGGCCCGGTGCGGGTGAAGGGCGTGGGACGCTCGAGCATCCAGGGCGACGTGCGCTTCGTGGAAGTGCTCGAACGCATGGGCGCGGGCGTCGCCATGGGGGAGGACTGGATCGAGGCCGGCCCGGGTGCCGCCGCCGCGTCGGGAAAGCTGCGCGCGCTGGATGCGGACCTGAACCACATTCCGGACGCCGCGATGACCGCTGCGGTGGCAGCGCTGTACGCCGATGGCACCAGCACCCTGCGCAATATCGCCAGCTGGCGGGTAAAGGAAACCGACCGCATCGCGGCAATGGCGACGGAACTGCGCAAACTGGGCGCCGCGGTCGAGGAGGGCGCCGAATTCCTGCGCATCACACCGCCGCAGGGATCGCGCCTGGCCGACGGGGCGAGCATCGACACCTACGACGACCACCGCATGGCCATGTGCTTTTCGCTTGCGGCGCTGGGCGGCGTGACCGTGCGCATCAACGATCCGGACTGCGTCGCCAAGACGTTTCCCGAGTACTTCGACGTGCTGGCATCGATATCCAGGACATGACCGCGGTGCCGGTGATCGCCATCGACGGCCCGTCCGCCTCGGGCAAGGGGACGGTGGCGCAACTGGTGGCGGAAAAACTGGGCTTCCACTACCTGGACAGCGGCGCGCTCTACCGGCTGGTGGCGCTCGCGGCGATGCGTGCCGGCGTGCCTTTGGACGGGGATGAGCGGCTGGCGTCGGTCGCGGCCTCGCTCGAGGCGCGCTTCGAGGCGGGCGAGGTGTGGCTGGCGGGCGAGCCGGTGACCGGGGCGATCCGCGACGAGGCCTGCTCCATTGGTGCTTCCAAAGTGGCGGCCTGGCCGGGCGTGCGATCGGCCTTGCTTGGGCGCCAGCGGGCCTTCCGGCGCTCGCCGGGCCTGGTTGCGGAGGGACGGGATATGGGGTCGGTGGTATTTCCGGATTCCGGCCTCAAGGTGTTCCTCACCGCGACCGTCGAAGCGCGGGCCGAGCGGCGATATAAACAGTTGAAAGGAAAAGGAATCACTGCTACACTTTCCATTCTTCTGCAGGATCTGCGCGAGCGCGACGCACGTGATGCGGCCCGCAGCGTAGCCCCTCTCAAGCAATGCCCTGACGCCCGTTTCCTGGATACCACGGCGATGAGCGCAACGGAAGCAGCCCAGCGTATCCTGGCCTGGTACCGCGGGGGCGAATAGGTGACAAAAATGCCCGTATATTCAAGTTGTTGCGGTCAATTTTGTTGTTGACTCACTAACCCCGTCAGAGTCCGGCGGGCAAACGCAGGTAGAGACATTTATGCTGAATGCAGCCCCCGCAGCGGCACCACATCCGGAAAGTTTTGCCGCGCTTTTTGAGGAAAGCCTGACGCGCAAGGAAATGCGCATCGGCGAAGTGATCACCGCCGAAGTCGTCCGCATTGACAACAATTTCGTGGTCGTCAATGCCGGCCTGAAGTCCGAAAGTTTCATTCCCGTCGAGGAATTCAAGAACGACAACGGCGAGATCGACGCGACGCCCGGCGATTTTGTCAGCGTCGCCATCGAGGCCCTGGAAGACGGCCACGGCGAGACGCGCCTGTCGCGCGACAAGGCCAAGCGCCTGTCCGCGTGGATGGATCTGGAAAAAGCGCTTGAAACCGGTGCGCTGGTCTCCGGCATGATCAGCGGCAAGGTCAAGGGTGGCCTGACGGTCATGGCCAATGGCATCCGCGCCTTTCTCCCCGGGTCGCTGGTCGACATCCGCCCGGTGAAGGACACCACGCCCTACGAGGGCAAGACGATGGAGTTCAAGGTCATCAAGCTCGACCGCAAGCGCAACAACGTGGTCGTGTCGCGCCGCGCCGTGCTCGAGGCGTCGCAGGGCGAGGACCGCCAGAAGCTGCTCGAGAGCCTGCAGGAAGGCATGGTGGTCAAGGGCGTCGTCAAGAACATCACGGATTACGGCGCGTTCGTCGATTTGGGCGGCATCGACGGCCTGCTGCACATCACCGATCTGGCATGGCGGCGCGTGAAGCATCCGTCCGAGGTGCTGGCGGTGGGCGACGAAGTCACAGCCAAGGTGCTCAAGTTCGACAACGAGAAGAACCGGGTTTCGCTGGGCCTCAAACAGCTGGGCGAGGACCCGTGGGTCGGCCTGTCGCGCCGCTATCCGACCGGAACGCGCCTGTTCGGC
>Ga0154717_1049_pt3 | contig 8835 bp, 8 predicted proteins | sample Rifle2008BG16ft_FD_105725 | JGI IMG/M metagenome (GOLD analysis project Ga0154717, IMG submission 105725) | Betaproteobacteria bacterium RBG_16_64_18
CCAACGTAGCGGCCTGGGTTGAGCGACCAGCCCTGCGCTTCGATCTCCTTCAGCGTGGCAGCTTTGCACAAGCCGGCGACACCGGCGTATTTCGGTTTCTTGCCGAAGACTTCGAGGAGCTCGGCTTTTGCTTCCTCGCCGCCGAGAGTGAAATCGGGTTCTTCGCCACGGTATAGCCGAACTATGTTTGCGAGGAAGCCGACCTGCACCTCGCTCCAGTCGCGGTGGGCGCGGTCGATCTGGCGGTAGATATGGCGGGCGTCCACGAACAGCACCTTGTCGGCGCGCGGGGTCTTCTTCTTGCCGCGGTCGAGAAACCACAGGGTGCAGGGCAGGGTGACGGTGTAGAACATGTTCGGACCGACGGCGACCACGGCGTCCACCGCACGGGCCTCGATGAGCTGCTTGCGCAGTTCCATTTCCGACGAGCGCGCGTCGCTCGCGGAGTTGGCCATGACGAAGGCTGCGCGGCCCTTGTCGTTGAGCGACGAATAGAAGAGCTGGATCCACAGGTAATTCGCGTTGTCGGTGCGCGGCAGGCCGAAGGGAAAGCGCCGGCCAGAGCCGACGGCGTCCTTCAGCCGGTCCTTGTCCACGGCGTTGACGTTGAACGGCGGATTGGCGAGCGCGAAATCGAAAGCGCCCACCGCCTTGTGCGGGTCGTCGTAGTAGCTGTTGACCTCGCCGCCGTGGCGGATGTCGCCCTCCAGCCCGTGCACGGCGAGGTTCATGCGGCACAGGCGCCCGGTCTCGTCGGTCTTCTCCACGCCGAAGATCGACAGCTCCGACGAGGGGTTCTTCTTGTGCTCGGCGACGAAGCGCGCGGACTGGACGAACATGCCGCCCGAGCCGCAGGCCGGGTCGAGGATGCGGCCGTGGAAGGGTTCCAGGATCTCGACCATCAGGCGCACGATCGGCGCCGGGGTGTAGAACTCGCCGCCCTTCTGCCCCTCGGTGCGGGCGAACTGGCCGAGGAAGTATTCGTAGATGCGCCCGAAGGCGTTGTAGTCGAGGCTGACGGGGATCTCGGAGACCTTCTTCAGCAATTCCTTCAGCAGCGTGCCGTTGAAGATCTGGTAGTTGCGCGGCAGCACGCCCGCGAGCAGCGGGTTGTGCTTTTCGATGTCGGCCATCGCCTCGTTGACGGCGCGGCCGACGTTGCTGCCTTCGGGGCGCTGCAAGAGATAGTCGAAGCGTGCGCTCGGCGTCAGGTACAGGACGCCTTCGGCGTGATAAGCCTTGGGGTCATCGATGCGCGACGTGCCGCGGCCCGCGGATGCGCCTGTCTTTTCGAGCTGCGAGCGGCGCTGCGCGAAGCGGGCCTCGGCAAAGCGCAGGAAGATGAGCCCGAGGACGGGCGTCGAGTACTGCCCTGCTTTCAACCCGGAATTCCCCCGGAACTGGTCAGCGGCCTCCCAGAGGCGCCTTTCCAGCACTTGGTTCGCCGTGTCTTTTTCGGTGGGTGCGACCCAGCGCATGCTTGATTTCCGCTAAGCCAAATCGGATCTGTTCTTTTTCAGCCACGCGCGCACGCTGGCGAGAAGTTGCCCTGCCGCTTCGATGCATTCTGCCACCAGCCGGTCCTCGGGAGGATTGCCTTCGTAATCGGCCAAATTGCGCGCCCGGCGGAAACCGTCGAACAGGCGCACCTTCTCCGCCGGCACGCCGATCGTCTTCGGCAGGGTCTGGATCATGGTCTGCTGATGTCCGGGCTCGCTGGTTGACGGCCGGTAGCCATTCGCCATCAGCGCCGCAAGAGCTGACTGCATCAGGCTCTTGTAAGCGAGGTCGAAGCGCGAGGTAGCGTGATTCTCCTTCCGCCTAGCATCTTCAAGGGACGATGCGGCGGATTCGAGCAAGGGCGCAAGCTCCTTCGCCGTCGCGCTATGCGGCTTCAGCCGACCGATGTCCGCGAGATTTTTCAAAGTCATGGAAATCGCCGATCAGCAGGATCTTGGGCTCGTCGAGCACCCGCCGGAGAAACGGCTCCTTGCCCGCGAGCTTGGCGCGGAATTCCTTCGCTCCAAACACGTGCGGGTTGATTTCCCGACGCAGCACTTTCTCGGCGCGCGCCAGGGCGTGAATCGCCTCCTCGAACTTGAGTTCGCCGACGAGCATCAGATCCACGTCGCTGCGCGGGCCTTCCTTGCCGCTTGCGACCGAGCCATAGACGAACGCAAGCTCGATGCGGCCGGCGAGCGGCGCGAGGGCCTTGCGCAGCACGTCGGCGACGCCGGTGGTCTTTTTCAGGATGCCACGCAGCTCCTCGTAGATCGGGCTGTCCGGATTGGCCTGGTAATGCACCTGGTTGCCTTGCGATCTACGCAGCAGCAACCCGGCCTTGGCGAGCGTTGCCAGCTCGCGGTAGAGGGTATTGGCCTGCCGTCCGGTCATGCGCGCGATCTCGCGCACGTGGTAAGACTCGCCGGGGTGCAGCAGGAGCAGCCCGAGCACGTCGCGCCGGTAGGTACCAAATAGCAGATCGGCCAGATTCATTTGGTGGTTGGCTCCGCGGTCAGTATGTCGCTTATTTTGCGACGATCATCGCCGAAATAGCGACGATCGTCAAGCAGCGGCGAGGCCCACCGCCCCGCTCCGGTGGAGCTCACGCGACGCCCGGAAGCATCAGTTGCTGCACCTCTGGCGGCTCAGGCGCAGCGTGCGATTCCGTTTTCCTCGTCCCGATTTCCCGAATTTGCGGGGCAGCAATATAGAATCTTCCGCGCCTTTCGCCTTGCGGTATCAGCAGCTTCGCATCGCAAAGCACTTTGAGATCACGACTCGCGAGATTCTCCGATATTTCAGCCGCCTTGCGGTAGGTTGCGTTTCTGACCTTCCATCCGAGTGCCGCATCGAACATTGCCAGGATTGTGCGCTCGACGAGCGAAAGCTTCTTGGCGAGCAGTTCCAGTTCGCCCCATACGCGAGCGTATTCCCGCGTGCGATCCAGTAGACGCCGGGCCTGTCGATAGTGCGCCTGCAAGCAGAAGCGCACCCAATTTCGGGCGTCACGCTCCGGATGCCACTTGCCCTGCCCTACGTCCGCAAGAACGCGGTAGTAGTCCTGCCTGGCCCGGGAAAGATATTCCTCGATGCTGCAGAACTCCGGCTCGACGATACCCTCGCGGGCCAGTACAAGGGTCTGCAGGGCTCTTGCCATGCGCCCGTTTCCGTCGGAGAAGGGGTGGATCATGACTAGGTTCAGATGGGCCATCGCAGCCCGAACCATAACGGGATGGTCGTTTTGGGCATTAACTGACTCGACCAGTTCACTCATCAGGCCCGGCACAAGATCGACATCCGGACCTTCATAGACGATGTCGCCAGTCGGTTCGTTGCGGACATAGATGTGCCCGGGACGCCACCTCCCTGGATGTTTTGCGAGGTCGTATTTGAGCATCATGAAGTGGAGACTCTTGATCAGGTCGACGCTGACCTGGAAGCCTCGTTCTTCTGACAATTGAAGAGCGTAGGTCATCGCATCCCGGTAACCCTTGGTCGCTTCCCAGGCTTCCTTATCGGCTTCGAGCGGCTCTTCGTCCTGGATCGCAGCAACGGCGTCTTCGAAAGTGACGTTGTATCCCTCGATGCTGTTGGAGCCCTGGATTGCGAGCGCGAATGCGCCGCGACGCAGAACGCCGGTCCAGCGCCGAACCTGCCGAGTGGCGAATCGCAGCTTTTGCCGAAGTTCTGCGATTTCGGCGGCGACTTTCGCTTCTTCGTCTGTGAGGGGTGGCGTTGCGAAGATCATGTCAGTTATTCAGTTTGCTAACGATTGCAAATCAGATATTATCTGACTATACATCAGCAAGCAACCAACTATATAACCTAAGATATAAGATTAGGATATTTCTATAATAATTTGTTTTTGTTTGTTTTTTAACAATTTACATATTGCAACGCTACGCGTCGGTCAAGCGTGGGTCAAGTTCTGCGTCCACCCGTAGGTTCATCTTCCCGGCGCTCCTATCGTGCCAAATCCGGTTCCCCGCAATGCCGCAGAATTTCCGCCCGCGCAGCGTCGCGCAGCTTTACCGCCGCGCCCCAGTCGCTGCCCTGCGGTGCGATGGGCGGCGATACCACAACCGCCAGCGCTCCGCGATGCGGGAACCAACTTCCGTCGCGCAGCACCGAGCGCGTGCCGGTGATCGCGATCGGGACCACCGGAATGCCGGCCTCCGCCGCCACCTGGAATGCGCCCATCTTGAACGGCATCAGGCCTGGCGCCCTCGTGAGGGTACCTTCGGCGAAAACGAACAGCGACTGCCCCGCCTTCGCGCGCTCCACCAACCGCGCGCTGTCCTCGACGCTCTTTTCGACGTCGAAGCGCTCGACGAACTGCGTCCCCAACCCGCGCAGGAAGATTCTCGCCAGGAAAGGACGCTGCAGTTCGCTCTTGGCGACGAACCCGAATGGCTGGGGAAGCGCGGCCAGAATCGCGACCCCGTCTAGGTAGCTGGCGTGGTTGGACACCGCTACGCAGGGAGTCCCTCGCGGCAGGTTTTCGATGCCCGACACGGAAAACGACAATCCCGACAGGCGCAGCAGCGTGCGTGCGAGCGCGCGCGTGAACGACCACGCCCTCCCCGGCGCGAGAACCGCCCCCACCAACGCCAGCGGCGCAAGTGTGAGGAACACCGCGTACACCCGCAGCGCAAACCCCTGTACCGCGAGGCGCCGCATGATGCGCCTCAGCCCGGGCGTGAAGCTCATCCATGTCACCCGCGCCACCTGCAGCCAGGCCCCGCGTCCGCGCGCGCCGATGGCTTTGCTCAGGTAAAGGTCGCGCGTCGCCGCGCGGCGGATTTTTCCGCTCGATGTCTTGAGCACGGTCTGCGGCGGCGCGAGGACGATGTCATCGGTGGGCGTGCCGATCAACTCCAGCGCGAGTTGATTGATCTGCTTACGGAGCGACGCCAGTGCAGCGGCCGCCTTCTCCCGCGTCTCGGCCACCACGACCAGCCGCTCGGTGCCGGCGGCCGGATCGTGGGCGCCGAAAATCGCCACGCAGCCCTTGCGCACGCCGGGCAGACTGCCCACTGCCTCCTCCAGCTCGTAGGGATAGATATTGCGCCCGCCTCGAATGATCATGTCCTTCGCGCGGCTGGTGATATGAATGTCGCCGTTCGCAACGTAGGCCAGATCGCCCGAATCGAGCCAGTCCCCGCGCACGAGCTTCTTCGTCTCCTCCGGGTTGCGAAGGTACCCCGATGTGGCCGAGGGGCCGCGGAATTCCAGGTGCCCCACGGTCCGGTCGGGCACTTCCCGCCCGGCATCATTCACGATCCGGACCTGGTGCCCGGGCAGCGGATGTCCGCAGGCGACAAACTGCAGCGGCTCCGGATCGTCGTCGGCCGCAGGAACGGCGCGGCCCGATTTCATGAACGCCTCGCGCTTCACCCGGTCGATCACCGGCCTGCGCCCCAGCGGCGGAATCGCCAGCCCGACGGTGCATTCGGCAAGCCCGTAGACCGGCGCCATCGCCTCGGGCCGGAAACCGTATTTCCCGAAGCGCTCGGCAAAGCGCGCCATGGTATCCGGACTCACGGGCTCGGCGCCGTTCGCAGCCAGGCGCCACGAACCGAGGTCCAGTCCCTGCAGCGTGTCGTCGTGCAGCCGGCGCAGGCACAGTTCGTAGGCGAAATTGGGCGCCGCGGTCGCCGTGCCGCGGTGGGTGTGGATCGCCCACAGCCAGCGCTCCGGCCGGGCCAGAAAATCCAGCGGCGACATCAGCACCAGGAGGCACGCGTGGTAGAGGCTGCCCAGCCACGTGCCGATCAGGCCCATGTCGTGATACAGCGGCAGCCAGCTCACCACCACGTCGGCCGAGTCCATCCGTATGGCCCTGCCCCAGGCGCGAATGTTGGCCATCAGGTTGGCATGCGTGAGCACCACGCCCTTGGGATTGCCCGTGCTGCCCGAGGTGTATTGGATGAACGCGACGTCCTCGGGCAGCAGCGGCGCCGACGCGAAATCGGGCGCCGAATCGGCCTGTGCGCCCCCGTCGGCAAGCTCGGCCGGGGTCACGACGACCTGCAGTGATGCCACTTCCGCCTCGAGAAACCTTGCCGCCAGCTTCGCCTCCGGCACCGTGATCAGAATCGGCGCAAGACAGCTATCCAATATGCCGGCCTGGCGGCGCAGGTGGTCCTCGAGCTGTGAGAGGCGCGCCGGCGGATACAGCGGAACCGGTACGCCGCCAGCGTACAGGATGCCGTAATAGCAGTGGAAGAACTCCAGGCAGGTGGGCAGCATGATCGCCACCGATTGGCCTTTGGCGAGGCCGCGACACGCCAGGCCGGCGGCCATCGACTGGGCCGCGGCCTTCAGGGCCGCATAGGTCATCGGCTCTGTCTGGTCGGGCGTGCGGTAGAAAAGCACGTGCAAGCGGTCCGGGTGCGCCTCGACGTGCCACTCGAGTGCATCGACGAGCGTCAACGCCGACGCGGGAAAGCCTTCTACACGTGTGAGCGGTGCCTGGACCGCATGCGCTTCGCCGGTCGCGCGCGCAACACCGCCTGCCGAGCGCAGCGCATTGAGCAGATCGCGCGCAGTTTCCGCCCGTGACAGGGTGTCCTCGGGCAGCCGCACGCTGAATCCGTCCTCGATCCGGCTGATGAGTTCCACCCTCGCGAGACTGTCCAGACCGAGGTCACGCTCCAGGGAACTGTCGAGGGTTGCGCGCAACTCGAAACCCGGGCGCGACTCCGCCGCAAGACCGTCGATGACGGCGAGCAGCGTGACCGCCGCATCCGGACGCGGGTCCGGATCCGGCTGCGCTGATTCAGGCATGAGCGTAAGAATACTGCTGCGGCGCGGCGCGCAGCGAACGTTCCGTCAGGCGCCCGCGTCCTTGAACGCCTCGCGCGCGTTGCGAAAACCGTCCACGGCGGCCGGAACGCCGGCATAGACGCCCACCTGCAGCAGCACTTCGCGGATTTCTTCCTTGGTGCAGCCGTTGCGCAGCGCGCCCTTGACGTGGATCTTCAGCTCATGCGGCCGGTTGAGCACGCATAGCATGGCGATGTTGACGAGGCTGCGCGTCTTGCGCGGCAGCCCCTCGCGGTTCCACAGCCAGCCCCAGCAGTGTTCGGTCACCATCTCCTGCAGCGGCGCAGAAAACTCGTCGACGTTCTTGAGCGCCTGTTCCACGTATTCGGGCGTCAGGACCTCCTTGCGAACCTTCAATCCCCTCTCGTACCAATCTCCTGGCATGGCTAGTCTCCTTTCGGGGTCAACAGATGAATCGGGGTCGGAGCAAGCGTACTCTGACCTTTCAAATCTGCAGCGTGCCTGGACGGCCCGCCGGAACGCTCAGGCGGCCTCGGACTTGCGCTGCCCGCCTTGTGCCTTGACCAGATCCAGCGCGACATCGACGATCATGTCTTCCTGGCCGCCCACCATGCGCCGGCGGCCCAGTTCGGCGAGGATGTCGAAGGTCGGGATCCCGTACTTGGCCGACGCGGTTTCGGCATGACGCAGAAAGCTCGAATAGACGCCGGCATAGCCGAGCGCCAGCGTCTCTCGGTCGACGCGCACCGGGCGGTCCTGAAGCGGACGCACCAGGTTGTCGGCCGCGTCCATCAGCTTCTTCAGGTCGCACCCGTGGTTCAGTCCCAGCCGGTCGAGCACGGCGATCAGCACCTCCAGCGGCGTGTTGCCGGCGCCCGCGCCCATTCCGGCCAGCGAGGCGTCGACGCGGTCCACGCCCTCCTCCAGGCCGATGATGGAATTCGCCACGCCCAGCGACAGGTTGTGATGACAGTGAATGCCGACCTGGGTCTCGGGCTTGAGAATGCTGCGCAGCGCCCTCGCCTTGTCGCGCGCGTCGTTCATCAGCATGGCGCCGCCCGAATCGGTGACGTAGACGCAATGCGCGCCATAGGATTCCATCATTTTCGCCTGCTTCGCCAGTTCGGCCGGCGTGATCATGTGCGCCATCATCAGAAAGCCCACGGTGTCCATACCCAGATTGCGCGCATGCTCCATGTGCTGCTTGGAGATGTCCGCCTCGGTGCAGTGCGTGGCGATCCGCACCACGCGCGCGCCTGCGTCATAGGCCTCCTTGAGGTCGTGCACCGTGCCGATGCCTGGGATCAGCAGCGTCGCGACCCTGGCGTGTTTCACCTCGCTCGCGACCGCGGTAATCCATTCCAGGTCGGTGTGCATGCCGAAGCCGTAGTTGAAACTCGATCCCGCCAGCCCGTCGCCGTGGGAGATCTCGATGCTGTCGACCCGGGCGTCATCCAGCGCACGGGCGATCGTGCGCACATGCTCCAGCGTGTATTGATGGCGGCGCGGATGCATCCCGTCGCGCAGCGTGACATCGGAAATGTAGATTTTCTTCTTCGGATCGATTTTGGTCGCAGTCATTTTCTGTCTCCTAAGCCGGAACCAGACCGGTCGGCTCGCTTTTGCTTTTCACGATCTCCCGGTTTCGGGAAGTTGCGAAGTTGCAACTTCCCGAAACCGGGAGACATATCAAAAACCAAATCTCTCGCTAGGCCTGTCAATACCTGAATCGTAAGAGACTAAGCCGCCGCCTCCGATCCATTGGCGCCGATCACGGTGCCGAAGTGTCGGCGTCCGGCGGCAATCGCGGTCGGTCGCATCCCCGCGGCGCGGGGCCCCTGCTCCCTGCTCATGCCGCCACCGCCAGCTTGGTGACCGCGAGCTGCTCCGCCGTGGCCAGCGCCGCCGAAGTCATGATGTCCAGATTGCCCGCATAGGACGGCAGGTAGTGCGCCGCTCCCTCCACTTCGAGGAAGATAGTGACCTTCAGGCCGTGTAGCCTGCCCAGGCCCGGCACGTTGATCGGCTTGTCGGCGGCAATCC